>Ga0214544_1006617_pt1 | contig 21153 bp, 9 predicted proteins | sample CNSS3metaG_FD_160074 | JGI IMG/M metagenome (GOLD analysis project Ga0214544, IMG submission 160074) | Root nodule microbial communities from cowpea collected in UCLA plant growth center, Los Angeles, California, USA - CNSS3 | ecosystem: Host-associated > Plants > Roots > Nodule | place: USA...
TTTTTTAATTTAGGTTTTTTTTTTTTTTTTTTTTAACTTTTCCACATTGGTGTCTTCCCTTCGTAAATTTTGTATTGTAATTTTGAAAGATTATTAAAAATAGAATCGGAGAAGAATTGGTGCACAAAAATAATAATACATAAAAAAAACTATTATTGATATTTCATGTCTTCATTTTTATTTTTCTTTTCTGAAAAATAAATCAGACATGTCTGGAAACAGAAAGTAATGTAGGGATAATGTTTATCTGAGCTGAACTAAATCTCCACGTAGAGAAGTAATCTAGTGACTTCATAGACAGAAGGAGGAAGTTGCAGAGAAAGATCTAAACGAAGTTCTTGCCAACAAAAGTTTGACCAAATTTCCAATTACTGGGAGCAATCCAGCGAGATGTAGAGTACCTGCGATCACTGGTTCTCACTCTGAAACACAATGCCTCTCCCAATAACATGACATCAGTTTCCCATTTTTGACCCCAATTTCGCTTCAATTTTGTCCAATTCCTGATTTTCTTGTCACCCTTCACCTGCACTTCTGTGACGTCTCCAGCTCCTCCAACATTCCACACTGATACCAGATTAAAATAAGGATTCCCGGTGATTGTGAAACGAATCCCTCCATTCTTCTTGCACGGTACCCTGCAAAAATGTAACACTCCTACGCTTAAATAAATATCACTGGAAAGGTTTTTGTACCATTCTAACTACCACCTTATGCAAATATATGAAAAGCATTTCTACGTAACCTGCGATAACTGATTGGGACTATGCCAGCCTTATACTCTGCAATTTTGAGATATGCGGGTTTGGCCAAATCAAAGTGTTCGCGTGGTGGGTTGCACCATCCTCCATTATCACCTGGCTTATCATAGTTAGGAGGGCAAAGGTTGGTTCCCGTCACAAATATCGAGGATTCCCCTGCCTTACATCCCGCACCATAATTTATGCATTTGATCTCGTAACATGCACCGCATGTCTGTCCATCCTTGAACAGAACTGAACTCAGTGCTGTCGTGTCTAGGCCATACCCATCCCTGACCACATCATCGTACCCACAAGCTCCACCTGCATGCAATGTAATCAACTTTCATTAATTAACAAGATACTAAACAACTTTCTAATGATGCAACTGTTGAGTATTTGGAGAGAGATTCACCCAAATATATAATACCAATAAGACATAAGTCAAACCCACACATATAAAATATAGATAGTATTCTCAATCTAAAATCTTAATACAATTTAGATTAACATTTGATTTCCAACAACATCATACTTTAAATTGAATCGTGTATTGTTTTATAATTTATGATACTTTATCTATATTTATTAATTAAGTATCTAATATATATATTCGTAATAATTTTATGATGAAAATAATTTATGTAATAAAAGTAATAAAAATAATATATTTATTATATTTTTTAAGAATTTTCGTACACTTATCGAGCATCTTGACTTATTGGTACATGCATTATATGAATTAGAGTTGTTAAAATGGGTAACTTGGTCCGATCCGACTCGACCCACCACGGGATGATCGTTTAGTGAACCAATCCAACCCGGCTCACTTATTAACAAGCCAAAAAAATTTGAACTCAGCCCGTCCTACCACGGGTTGGTGAGTTAAACGGGTTAATTCACCAGCTCACTTAAAAAAATACAATTTCTTAATTTCTTTCAGTCAAAACTAAACTAAATTATAATTCTAATTAGAATATAAATAAACTTTAATACAATTCAAATACAAAACAAAATGACAAAAATATAAATTATCTGTGTTTTGGTTAAAAAAAACAACTTAGGATGACCCAAATGCAAAGACCAACTTAATGGAAAACACTTGTGTGATCCTTTATTTACACCAATCCGGCTTATCACGAGTTTAATTTGAGTGAGCCGGGTAAAAAATCAACCCGTATTGAAATTTCTAAAAAAATTTCAACTAAACTGGACCCGAACCCATGGTGAGTCAGATTGGCTTGCGGGTTCCAACCCATCTTGACAGCTCTAATGTAAATGAGTTTTTATATCGACACATTGTATCTTATTTTGGATATGGTTAAAGAATTTTAGAGCGAAGAGCTTTGGATATAAGTAACGAAATGAGGTAAGAAATTGTACCAAATGTTTGGGAGTCTCCTTCATAGAAGGTAGCAAGAGCTTCTTTCCATCCAGTAGGCCTAAAAATGGGACGATGGTGTCTGAGTTGAGCTTTGTTGTTATATTTGTTGGTGTTGTGGGCAGCAGCATGGACATTAGGAAGTGAGAATGCAACAAGAAACAACAATGTTGAGGTTAGGAGTGCTCCCCAGAGGAAAGCCATGACAAAGCTTGAGATTTGGTTTCAGTTCTCTCCGATGAGATGATTCTTTGATGTTTTCCTATATTTTCTCACCTGTATCTCTGTGTATATATAGCAAAATGTTTTTGGCACGTGTGACAATTTTAATAGGCTGCCACTTTTCAGGAATATTACAGTATGATGACCTGTTCTCTCGGGCAATCTTAAAAAATAGAAAGAAGAATGGTAGATTTAAATCTTATTAAAATTATATATATTTAAATTTATAAAATTATAAATGATAAAAGTATACAACCATAATCATAAGATTATATGAACTACAAGACCGTAAGAGAACAAAATTATAAAATTACATATAGCATAAACGGACAAGACAACACTACAACAGTTAAAAATAAATAAATTATAAGAATTCATTTGAAAAATATAAATTTTAATTTTTAATAAACTATAATAAGAACTAAGTTAAAGGTTCATAAATTTATGGTGAAGTTAAAAGTTAATTAAGACAAATAAAAAACTTGTTAATAATTATTTGAACAAAAATGGTATTGCAAACATACGCTTTAATTAAATTTTAAACTACATATAATTTTTATTCACACACTGCATGGAAGATTGTCCCTGGTTGTTGAGTTAGATTAGAGCTCTTATACTTTGAGAGTTAATTAAAATTTAATGTATGTTTTAATGCCACGTCTTTATTAAATAAAAATTCGACCTTAATTAAGTTCTAGTTTAATATATAGTACTTCGTTTGTGCGTTATTTTTTCAATAAGTATTTCTGCGTATTGTAAATAATCATTTTATTTTCTATTATGATAATGTTTGAACTAAGTTGTAAAGAAAAAGCCACTATTATAGAGTCATTAGAGCATTAAGTTGAAATTTCATGTGATATGCGAAAATAGAAAAAACAGAGACGATAAAAGAGAATTGAATTGTGCTTTAAAATATTATAGACTTTTTGTTGTTATCATTTGCTCAATAAAACTCAGATGACGATCATTTTGTATTTGTTAAGAAACCAGTTTAAAAGTTTAAGAGTTTTCATATGAAACTTATCAAACATAGCTTTAATTAAATGATTGATTTATTTGTTTTAGAAAATTTTCATTTTAAGTTATGTAACATTTTTCCTTTATTTACACAATATTTTTATATTGGTCGATCTTATTATACATAATATATTCGGTTTTTAATATTAACCGATTGAGTTCTATTAAAGATATTAATATTTTTTGGCTTTGTGACCACTTTCAATAACCTTAGTATTGTTTGTAATTGTATTTCTTACTAATTCTTTAGGTATTGTTTGGTTAGTAGTCACTTGTCTAATCCTTTGAATATTATTTTACATATTTTTTACGCCTGTTTCAGACATAATTGTTGGAGATGTAAATTTATGTATGTTATGTTATAATAATAAACGTAAATTTACGTATGTAACAAAACATGATCATGTTGTTATATCTTTTACTGTTTTGCCACACTTTGGAAAAATCATAGAGTTGAATTTTTTCTCTAATAATATTTTCAAAGTTTCAATAATTTTTTTCATTTTTCATTAAAAATAATATTTTAATTTCACCCCATCTTTATCTAGAAGAATATTGATTACTAATTGAAGTTATTTGGTAAATAACAACCCACTTACTTTACTCGATAAACTAATTAATTTTTATACTAAATATTTTGATGGATGTAAAAGAAATTATTTCGAAACATAAACAACTTTAAAAAATCATCTATTTATATAGACTGTCTTTCCAAATCCGTATATAAGCATTATAAACATTAAACCAATAACTGTGAATGTACTTATATAAATAGTTAACATGTTATGTTTATAAATCTAAAGTTCACTACAAAAATGGAAGATTATTGACAAAATTTTGTGGATAAAACTTAAATTGTAATTTATCTATAGATATTTATTGTTATATTTTAAAATTTCAATTATCAAAATGAGAGTATTTTTTAATAATAAATTCATCAGTAATATTACTAAATTATAAATTTTAATATTGATGAAAATATGTTTATTATACGGATATTTCTTTATTAATTTTTTTTATGTAAAATGGGGGCTACATTCTTTACTTTAAGTTTAGATCTTGTTATAATAAAATCTGTCGATAATATTTTTTTCTTAATCTTGTCAATAATTTTAACATATTTGAATGACATATTTCTATGTAAAATGTATGGATAATATTTTTTTTCTTAAATTTGTCAATAATTTTAACATGTTAAATGATATAATTTTGTGGTATATTATTATAGGAAAAATGTAGTTGTGAATATGAATAATTGTATCATATTTGATGAACAAATTAAAAAAAGACACTAATATAACGAAAGGATATGATTACAGTTATTTTTGATATTGAAATACAGTGAATGGACCACAAACCATAATATATCCAAATGATAATAAAAGAAGAATTTAAGATTACGATTTTCATCTATAACTATAATACATAAGAGTATAATTCAGAAAAAAGTCATAACTTATAATTTACATTTCCTTTAGTAACCTTTAATAACTGTAGCCTAATCATGAAAAGGCTACAGTTGTACTTTTTGAATATTTAGAAAATACATGTAACTTTTTGTGAATTGAAATGACAAACTAATTTTAATCTCATTATTTTGTATAATCAAGATTTTATTTCAAGTAATACTAAAAGCTACTAGTTGTACAAATTTAACCCAAAAAAAAGGAAATGGTATTACACATAATTTTCTAAACTGCAAACAGGGGTCTATGGAATGAGCAGTGAGAAGACATATAAGGGATGTCAAAATTATAATTGCTAGTATTCATGGATAAAGTTCGTAAGAGCTAAAAAATAGATATTATAATTGGATATAAGCAGGTAATAGCTACAGATACTTTTTTTATACATGTATAGCATATTATAAATATCATAGTATCACTAACTGTAGATACTCGTACTTATTATACTTTATTTTAATCTAAAAAAAAGAACATGATTAAAATATTAATACATTAATTTTGAATAAATTATTTTTTATTAATTAGTTTTAAAAAATCTTTATTTTCCTGTAAATGGTTCAACATTAGTTAAATGAGTTATTTATACTTTGTTTAAAATTTATGAATGATATTTTATTTGAGTTTATAATTAAAATATATTGTTAAATATTTAGTTTTTTTAAATACCCACGTATACATGTGAATATTAAACAAAATATGTAAATACCTATATAATATATATCCACCTCAATATGAAAACAATACATGACGAATATATATATCCCACGATTAAATTACAAAATAACTAATACCCATACCTTATCCTCGGTCGTACCCTTATTTTTCATTTGAAACGTGAGATAAAAAATTTAGGAAGGAGAAAAGCTTAGGGCAAGTTATATTAAACTATAGTAAGTCCACAATTATATATATATATATATATATATATATATATATATATATATATATATATATATATATATATATATTATGTGATTTTGTTTACTATTTGAAAATAAGATATAATATTTATCGAACTAAAACAGTTTGATGAATTCGACTTTTTAAGAACTTACTAATACAATGTGATCATTTTTGTGTTTTTTTATTTTTCCTTGTTACCTTTTAACGTTGGTGTCTTTCATTGTAATTTTGAAGATTTCTAAAAATAGAAGAGGAGAAGAATCGGTGTACAAAAAATAAAAATAATAATATTCATATATATTTCATGTCTTTATTTTTCTTTTTTTGAAAAATATATCAGACATGTCTGGTAATAATAAAAAGCGATATATTAGGGATAATGTTTATCTGAGCTGAACTAACTTCTATGTAGACAAGTAACCTAGTCACTTCCTAGATAGAAGGTGGAAGTTGCAGACTAAGACCTAAAAGTTCTTGCCTTCAAACGTTTGACCAAATTGCCAAGTATTGGGAACAACCTTGTGAGCGATACAGTGCCTGCGATCACTAGTTCTGACCCTGAAAGACAATGTCTCTCCCACTAACATGACATCAGTCTGCCATTTTTGTCCCCAATTTCGCTTCATAGTTGTCCAATTCTTGGTTTTCTTGTCACCCCTCACCTCCACTTCTATAACGTCCCCAGCTCCTCCAACGTTGGACACTGATATGAGATTAAAATGAGGATTCCCAGTGATTGTGAATCGAATCCCTCCCTTCTTCTTGCACGGTATCCTGCGATAATTAACTGGGATTACGCCAGCCTTCTCCTCTGCAATTTTCAGAAATGCAGTTTTGGCCAAATCAAAGTGTTCCTTTGGTGGGCTGCACCATCCTCCATCAGGGCAAAGGTTCGTTGCCGTCACCGATATAGAGGATTTCCCTTTCTTACATGCCCCTCCAGTATCTGCGCATTTTACCTCGTAACATGCGCCACATGTCTGACCTTCCTTAAACATAGCTATACTCACTGCTGCAGTGTCTTCGCCATAGCCTTCCTTAACCACATCTTCGTACCCACAAGCTCCACCTGCATGCAGTGTAACCGGCGTAATCAGATTCAACATTTGAGAGATATAAAGTAGATTTGATGGCTTTGGAAAGAAGTCCCAAAATCTTAACACAATGAAAGTAAGAATTTCTGATTTAAGAAATTTGGATATAAGTAATGAAAGTAAGAGATTATACCGAATGATTTAGAGTCTCCATCGTAGAAAGTAGCTTTGGCTTTCTTCCATCCAGTGGGCGCAAAAGCTGGTCGCTGCTTTTTGAGTTCACCTTTCTTGTTATATTTGTTGGTGTCGTTTTCAGCAGCATGGGCATTAGGAAGTGAGAATGCAACAAGAAACAACAATGTTGTGGTTAGGAGGGCTCCCCAGGGGAAAGCCATGACAGCGCTTCAGATATGGTTCGGTTTTCTACTATAAGAGATGTTTATTTGATGTTTTTTTGATGTTTTTTTATATTTTTTTATATTTTACTTCTCACTTGTGTCTGAATAATGTATATATAGGGAAATGCTTTTAGCTTGTGTGGCTATTTTAATAGGTTGTCATTTTTGTGGAATATTGCATTACCGGCCATCCTTAAAAAATGGAAAGAAGAATCATAAATTTAAAACTTATTACTATTCTAACTGCGGTTCTTTCTTTCATCTGTTCTTAAAATAGTTCTTTTACTTTGTCAACTTTTACGATTTCAAAAACATACGTGATTAGGTTAGGATGACAATATAAAAAAATGTGTGGATGCAATTTTTATATAATTTAGGATGACAATTATATTATGGATGCACTTTTTATGGAATATCTTATTATTAGCAATGTGTTTTTGATTTTTTTTTCTTCTAAAAAATAAAATCTCATTCTCTATTCTATCATATGTTTTATTTTCGAATAAGGAAAGTTTATATTAAGTTTTAATTCGTTGAAAGAATATAGTATAATAGTTATTACTACACTACATTTTAAGTTTTTTCTGTCTTAATAACTGGCAAGTTACTTTATATGTATACAAAATAAGGTTGATTTTGGAATATAATTGCATAGAACATATAGAAGAAAAACATTTCCTCATCATTAACTTTTGAATAAGAAATATGATTATAAACTTTAAAATAAAACATATTAAAAATATTATTTATGCTGAATGTTTTCTTGTAGTGTTCGTTAGCACTGTTATCGGAAATTTAAACCATTTTAAATAAATAAATTTGATTTTTTCTAAAAGAGTAAATATTTGAATCGATTTTAGAAGTTAAACAAGTGATTAAGTTCTAGTTTAATTATGATTAAGATAAAATTATAATGCAATTTTTAATTATTATCAAGTTATTTCTCAATTACAAATTATTATTTAATAAAGTTAAGTGGCGTATATAATAATTATTAAATATCTAATAATTGTGAATCTATACATTTTCGTGTTCAAATTTGTTTTCTAATTTTACTTTTTAAATAATTTCTTTGACATTAAAATAATTATTTTTTAATTTTACTTTTTAAAGATTTTTTTTAAATGTAGCTATTTTTTATTTGACCGTTTTTTAAAATTTAATTATTTTTTATTATAAAGTTATGTATAAAATAAATAAAATTTATTCATAATTAAATTATTAAATTTATTTATATTTAATTTTATAATAAAACAAATAATAATTTTATTATTTTTATTATCATACAAATATAAGCACACATAAGCGTTTTTATTATTAATAAATAATAAAAATATTATTTTTTTACAAAATTTAAATAAAACTTCGTTAATCACTTATATTTTTATTATTTTTTATTGAGTGATACTACAGAGACTAATTATATAAAATATAATACAAGTATTATTTTTTTTACTCATATTTATCTTTGACTAGTTCTTTAATCGTGTTTGAACTCCTAATCATTGGTAACAAATACATAACAAATACATAGTGTATTCTTAGAGCTCATAGTTACTATTAACTAATCTATTAAGTATTATATCAAATAATTTTTTATTCAATCAAGTATTATTTTTTAAGTCACTCATAATTCAATCACGTTGTTTCTTAAGTTACTCTGAGTTCAACATAAATAATGTTTTGGCTTCGAATTATTCTTTGTTATTCCATTCAAATATTTTTTCTTCCAGTCACTTTTGACTCAAACAAATATTCTTTTACAAATCACTTAAACTTGAGCAAATATGCTTTTAAACAATAATCATGACTAATATAAATGGATATTTTTTTGTCAAATAACTCTTGGCTAATGTGTAGGGTGAGGATTTTAGTAATCTATTATCACATTTTAGCTTGCTAGGTGAAGACATTAATATGTTAATGTGTGTATGATTTAAGTACTATTCATTCTAGTTTGTTGAAAAGAACAAAATAGCAATATTTTTGTTGAAACCTTAGTTGGATAATAAAATTTTTGCACTATTTTAGTTATATATGTGTGTTGTCTCACCTTTCTTTCTCTTAAAAAAACTTCATTAAAAAAGGTAGAAGAAAATAACTATCGGAGTAGTTTATGATTGTTGAACAACTTCAACTTTTTTACGAAAAACATGTTAGTGATGAATGAATATATAATAGTCATTTTCTAATTAAATGCATGTTTTATTTTTACTATTTAAAGAGGTCTACCATTTTTAATGTTATTTCTATTATTAATATTAATTATTTAAATACTTAAATACTTAAGTTATAATAATAATAATTAAATAAGGTAAAATGTGTCTTGGATTCTTGAAGCAAGAATCGGATAAACTTAACATCATCCTTACCTTTTATTTATTGTTTTATGAAATTGAGGTTTTAGTCCTCGATTTTTTTAAAATAAGTGAGGTTTATCCATGTTGTCACGTAACTGAATCACGTTACACGTGCTAGCCACCATGGTGAAACTGTTGATTGTGTGAGAGACAGTTTCATGCCTATTTTCAAAATTTTGAGTACCTAAAAAAAGAAAACTAAAGTATAATGAGCAATATTAATTTTCTGTAAATTCAATCAATTCCATTCATACATCTGAGTTTTATATTTAGTTCAATTAATTTAAAGTTTATGTATTAAGATCAAGAATATGTCAAAAACCATATTCCAAACCAAAAATAAAAATTTTATATTAATTAATTATATATATTTTGATGGGAGTGATGTGATATTTAATTTTCTTCTGTTTATTTGTTTTTGTCAGAAAAACTATAAATACAAATTTGGACATCTTTGGTTTTGGAAATGATGATGTTATGGATTACGCAACATAAGAAGTGGAGTTAGTAACCAGCTATGAGTTTGCCATGTTGGAGGAGTATTTTAGTTGGTAGTGGTGGTGGCAACTGGCAAGTGTCAAGTTTAAGGAAATTGTTTTCGTCCTAGAATTCCGATTTCTGTTGGGTTGGGTTGGGACTTACTAGGATTAAGGAATAATAACGACTTGTGGAATTGGTGGCCCGCATCTTAACTTGCAAATACTAATGCTTCCGTAGTTTCAACGTCGTCAATGCTGCAAGATTTTGTTGCCAACTCCCTTTAGGGTTCCTCTGTTTCGTTCTTCACACCAATGGCCAAGAAGAGAACCACACCTCACAAGAACGATGAGAAGAGGAAGACCCAATTGATAATTCACATGCCAAAACATTCTCAACAGCCAAGAAGTTCACCTCCCAAGCGTCGCACTGATTTCTCCGTGTTCACACGCACTCCCTCCTCCTTCTCTAACCCTGCTTCTGGTACCTTTTCTGCTTCTTATCAACAAGGGCTTTTGAATTTTCTTCTTTCACGTTTACTCTACTGCTTCCTGAATTTGGTTTCGGTATGGAATTTGATTGTTTTTCACTGTGTGGGCTTATTGTTGCTAATTGGTTTTGGTGATTATTATGTGGGAATCGTCGTTTCGTTTTTCTTTGAATTAATCGTCAACTGTTGACTGCAAAGCTAGTGCCATTCGTGCAATTCCCCGCATTTAGTTCATTTTCTGCTTTTCTGTTCGGTGCGTTTGAAAAGCATTGAATTGTTGATTTCGTATAGTAAGAAGGAATTGGTAATGGGATTATGAAATCCCTTCCTCCTTCTTTGGTCGGAAGCAGTTCGATTTGTTGTTTATTGTGTCACGTCTTCATAGATGACGATGTTTGCAAAAATTATAGGGTGGTAGCTTGTTAGCAATGTGGTTGAGCTATGAAATAAACGTGTCTACGTGCTTGTTGCTTTTCCAATTTTGCATTTGTTTGACAATGGAATGAAATCATTCTTTTGTTACCGTGCTAAATGGTTTATGTGTACTGAAAATTATTCATAACTTTTTGATTTCAATCTTCCAGTCATGTGTATTTGTGTTGGAGGAAAAGTGCAGAATATGGTGTTTTTGCATGGACCTTTACAGTCCGTATCAGAAGTCACATGCATACATTGAGATAATATGTGTTTGATAAGCTTTGTCAAAATTTTGAAGGAATTAATTTTGTTTCTTAGATCCATATGACTTTATTCAGGCTAGTTTTATACATTTAGTACTCTAAAACTTTGTTGTTGATGTTGCCAAGCATGGAGGTTTTGCCAGTAGTTTGTTCTCTTCCTTCTAACATCTTGCTGTGTAACATGTGATTCAAATTAAATTAACCATTCTGTTAGGATTTAAACCCAGTGTCTGTCTTTCATTGCCAAACTTTGATTGAATTTTTTTAAAGTATACTGATCTTTGATCTGACCAATTTTCATGCAGGTTCGTCTTCTGGTGAAGTGAGGTTGAGCAATGTCACTGCAAGAAGTTTGCAGGGAAAGGGAATGACAACAAAACAAGTTTCTGAAAATACAATGGTTCGATGCAGCATTTATCAAGAGGGTAGACCAGTATGTTCATCTGAGTTTTTTGATGCTGGAGTTGTTGAAGTTGATTCAGCTGTTCGAGATGAAAGTCTTGACCTTGGTAGCAATAGGTTTGTTATTGTGCAAGCGTGCTAGTACAAATAAGTAGAGTTTAAGACCTTTCGGCTTTTATGTTTCTTAGTGGACTGAAACTTAAAAAAAGTTTCTTGTTTTTATACAGGGATTATTGCAATGAAAGAAATGATATTTCCAAGATGTCAGAATCTACACTTCTTGAATCATCTGTCAGTGATAGCAGTTCTCTCGCTGCAACTCCCGGAAACGTTGTATGGGCGAGGACAGAGTGTCAATTGTGGTGGCCTGCTGAGGTATTTACTTTTATATCTGTCTTCTGGTTCATGAGTCAATATGGCATATGATAGACAAAAGGAATCCACTGATACAAAGTCCGTCATCTCTTTTTGGTATTCTTGAAGAATCTCTTGATTTTACATGCACTGCTCACTTACCACCTAAGTTCTTCAGGAAAATTCACTGACATCAGGGTATTGTAACATGCCCTTGTCTTCTTTAAAATTGGAGAACTTACTTTCAAATTTTAAAATGACTTTCCATATGATAATTAGAATAGTTTATAATCAGTTTAAGCATCACGGTCTTTGCCTTTTTCCCTTTTTAATAATTGATGTACTATAATGTATTATCTTTATTATCTCGGCAAACTGTGATAGACTTCATTTTTATTTTTCTATTTACTCATTCCACCCTGTTCCTTTCTATTCCTTCGGAAAATGTTTGAGACAATGTTGACTCATGGGAGCTATAGAAGTTAAGATCAATGTTTTAGATCAATTCATGTTCACTTTAAATTATTGAATATTGAACAATTTTTTCCTATTCTTATCTACGGTGCTTGATTTGTCAAAACTTTTGTCAATCTATCTGCAAAAAATATGAGGAAAACCAAATATTTGAACGTTTTTGTAGTTTACAAGATCAAAAACTATTGGTGCAAATCTGTCATACTTTTGACGTTTTTGAATCCAACCTTCTAAACATAATAGTTAATAAAAGAGATCAGCTCATGACTTTGGCATGGAGTTTATTTCTGTGTCACTATTTGCTTTCAAATTTCATGACCAATTTATCTATATTAATTAAAAAAATAAACTTTTCAGATCATGGAAGAAACATCTGCGTTATCCAAACCTGGTAGTGATGGGCATGTTTTAGTGCATTTTTATGGAAATCTTCCCAGGTATTGTCTCATATATTTTCCTGATGGAAGTTTCTTGGGTTGTCTGACTTGTCTACTTATTGAACTGAATGTTTCTTTGTTGCTTATCAGTGCCTGGATTGATCCAATGACAGATATTTCAACTTTTGAAGAGGTGAGTTAACCCTTTTCATGCAATATGCTTTTGTACATATGACAAGTTGATGGTGCTTATAACTTTAGAAATCAAGCCACTATCTTGCATCTTGTTGATATTTAACATCTAAGTTAAAGCCATGCTAGAAGAGAGGCATATAGAATGCCTAATCCTCATCTTCTAAATGAGAAAGCAGAGGGTGAATAAATGCTTATTTCTCAATTTTCTAATATGTTTCCCTGCAGCATGTCGCACAATTTTTGTACTGAACTATTAAAATAATGATTTGGATTAAGCATATTGTCTCTGCTGTTGTCAATCCTTCTATTCTATATTTTATTTTCAATTTTATGAATTCCCTTTTCTTTTCTGTTGAGAGGTCGGTTGTTATGGAATTAGGATGTTATTTTACACAGTTTTCTGTTAAGCAGGACATAATTTTCAACAATTGTGAAGAAGGTAGCTCTATGATTGTTTGCTTAATCATTTCTGGACATGATTTTTATTGCAGTCGTTTGAAGCAAGGAGCAATAACCCTTCAGAAAATTTTCAACAGGCTTTAAAGCAAGTATGTTTAATGTAAAGCAAATCTTTTGTATGGTTTGCTCCAATAAATTTTACAATTTCAGCCAACATAGTCTGTATATTATCTATTTTATAACCTCTCCCCCATTCTCGGTAAGATTTATTTATTTATCATTTTTTATTTTTTGATACTAGGCATTGCAGAGGAAGGCACAACTTAGTTCTTGCCAAAAGTTGACGGCTGATAGTTCTCCTCAATCTGATATGCAAGAACGTCCATTTGGTACCGTCTTGATTTATACTATAAATTGTTTTGTGTATAGTGAAGTGAGATGTCACAACAAGGACCACAATGGGGGATGCCACAAAATAGAAAATAAACTATTTTCAACCTCTATCATTACCCTCATTGTGACAAATGGTGATTCAACTAGACAATTTGCAATTTCACATTGGCTTATTGGCAATCATCATCCCGTTGCATTCCATTCCATATGGTTGATTTTGCATTATAGTTTGAAGATTTAGTGCACGTCTAACTAGCAAATATAGTATGACATGGGGAGCTTAGTTTCATTCTATCATATGAATTGTTACCTCAAATATAGAACGAAAAATTGGATTGACAAATATTTCTTTGCAATCACTTCTTTGCGAGACCCATCAAAAGTTATGCCTACCATAGGGCTTGACTTAATGTATAATTCATTAGATGATACTCTTTCAAGTGTCTTTTGAGATCACTTTCAATGAGAAAGTATTGTCAACTAGAAACACTTGTCAAGATATGGTTTGTTGTGTATGTGGGTTGGGTCTATTTATGCCCAGCTCCATCCACTGACATCCCATAGGTAATTATTGGTAGTGATCCTAACAATGATATCTTCTCCTTTTTCCACAGAAATGTTGTGAACAAGGTCGATATCGTTCAGTATTGATAAATGTATTTTTCTTACTTTTTACTATATGGACATAGGACCAGATATATTGTTGTGCTTTAGACACACAAGGGTTCCATCATATGACTCTATATCTTTTATCTCTACATGGTATGTATAACCTAATTCGAATCTGTGCCCTTCCAATGGATCCAGTTTTCATCGGTGTCAGTTTTTATTTTCGAATATTGTCTCTTTCCAGTTTCCAGCATCCCTTCTTTGGTGTGCATATTTTTCCATCTATTTTCTGTCACTTCCTTTACTGTTGCTCTATTGTTGTTAGCTTTTCAACCTCATCCCCACTATTTGAGTTACCTTGCGTAGTTGACCATTGCATCTTTGGAGTTCCTGATGCTGTTGTGTTTCTCTCTCCCTTTACCGTTCCCTAGACACATGATCACAAAGTCATTTAATTTATTTGCAAAAAGTGTTAAAAGTGTTTGAAGAAGTTCTAAGAGGCTAAACCAACTGAATGCCCTTTTGGCATGAAGTCTGACAAGTTGGGTTTGTAGTCAACTAAAAGGGAGTTGAAGTGGATCTGACAGTATTGAAATGCCACTTTCTCGCCAAAAAAAAAAGTTTCAGGCCTTTAGTCAACTAAAAGTCAATCCACACTTTCTCCACCTAACAACTACATATGGTCCATCTTCAAATTGTTGTGCAAAATTCAACCAATGGAGTAAAATGATGTTTACCCAAACTCAAAGAATATTTCGGTCCTCAACAGAATCGTTGCCTTTTGCATCAATTAGCACAACAAAGGTGATGAGTCCATTGAAAATATCTTATTTTTTAATAACAGATAGTGACTTCATTTTGGGTAGTGATATAAGATTAGGGGTGTAAAATGAGCAAAACCCAGCTCACAGGGGTTTGTTCACTACTAGTTGAGCTAAAAAAATGTTAGTTCAACCAAACTCACTTTTTGGTGATCAAAAGATTTTGTAACTCGATTCGATCTATTACGGGTCGGTGAATTAGTAATTGACTTACCTACGAATGTTTTACTTTTGTAATTTATTTTATATATTTATTGTAGTATAATGAAAGTATGGATTGACTCGATTTATTTTTTTTTAATTGTGAAATCAAAGTATTTACCTAATATTCCAAATATTATTATTAAGACAGTAGTTAAAAATTAAAATATCAACATATATAACTTTGACAAACAAATTTGATAAAAAAAATAACTTGGCAAACACTTAATTTAAGATCAGACACGTTTCTATTTAGCAAACAAAAGGTTCTGGGGCACTTATCTTCATAGAGTCCCATGTGCATTGTTTTTATCCATGCATCATTTAATGTTCTTGTATGTCTAGTGTGTTTGTCAGATTCGACAGCTATCTACCGGTTGGCAATGGTTTATTCGTTTTGGTTGTTCTTTTTCCTTTTTAATATGGAGTTATGGTTTGAACAGATAACTGCCCTTCTAGAACCACAAGCAAAACAATTGATGATTTTCAAGAGAGACGAAGAGGGAAAAGGGAACGTAAACCCAAAGTTCACTTTGATGTAAGTTTGTAATATAGAACCTGTGGCATGATCACTATTGGAACTTGTTTTTGACGGGCTTAATGTATAAATTCTTTTCCAGGAGGTTACATATCCAGTGAAATCAGAAAGAAAGCTTCGTCGGTTAAAGATAATGCGGTACCTCGGCCTTGCAGCTCCAATTGGTTCTCCCTTTTGAATTTTGACCGCGAGTAATGCATATTTCAAATGTTTGCAGCCTAATTTCCTTTCTTTAACTATAAATTATCATCAAATCTGCATATTCAAAAATCTGTTTTTACTTGTCATTAGCTCTGTAAATTTTGTAGGACTATGTAGTCTCATATTACATTATTATCTGTAAAAACCATATCAGAATTTAATGGAATATCAGATTAGTTCTCCAATAAAATCTCCATTTTCCATTTGTTTAGTTTGGGTTTATCTTAATGGTCATATTTCGTACAATTTACGAAAATATTTTGGTCGCCTATTCACTTTTTTTGTCAAAATAAGGCAAAAGAACCCAACAAAATGAAAGGGAAGGATAAACTCATAATTACAGTTGTTAAGTATAGTTTGTTGATCTATTATGAGGCAATATTTGTCAATCGTTAATGATTATTTTATCAATATACGTTAATTATTAAACCACCAATTTGAAATATTTGGTCAAAAATGAAAAGATATTATATAGTATAATTGAAATATTCTGATTTGGAAGCATCCGTTTTGTGAGGTTCATTATTGTACCATGCTTGAACTTCCAAATGCAGTTTATCTATCTTTGCTATAAATTTGTAGATGAGAGAAAAAAGTGAACTTGTCAGGGAAACATTATCCATCGATGATGAAACCAAAGTGACTACCCAACCACTTAAATCTGTATTATTGGCGATTCACAGCAGTGGGTGATGCAAATTATTTGCCAAATATTCAGGCTCGTATGTGCGTCTTATTCAATTCGGCCGAAATTTACAATAAAGTCTATAATACCAACACGATGAAAAAACCAAATGATGAGCAGGAAATGAACTAGCCAAAAGAATGGAATGAATAAGTAGAAGACGAAAGGGAACATGAAATACTGTTTGAGAAGAAAATCTTCACATTTATTCCACAAAAGATAAAAGGCCATTTGCATCACTTTAGATAGAAGATGCAAATTCAAATGTTTATTATTATACAATGATTTGCTAAACGCGTTATTTAATTATTTTGTTATTTGCAGTGTTAAACTTACTGAATCAGGTCACAGTATAATAAACTTTTGTGTGTGTACCAAAATTAAACTATATTAGTTGTATGGTCTCGTACATTTTGTATTGTGGTCTTATGTCTCAGTAACCTAAAGAGATAACACATTACTGCTCTTTCGACACGTCTTTACTTTCTATCTACATTGGTGTTAATACAAAGGTTAGTGACGTTGCGGTTTAAGCAAGCACCCGAGAAGGAGAGAGAAGGAAGAAAAAAAAAACGAACTAGTGTGACTGATATCATCACTGGTACATCGTGGTTTTCGTGAATATTGTCTAATTTGATGGAGAATCCTGCATGAATATTGCTTGGATATAAATAATATTTATGTTTTCAATTGAATATAAGAATGTGGATGAGTATCTACATTTTCGTCCCTTCGGCTCTCCATACCCGCTCTAGTACACCATTTTTTCTAATTGGATCTACCATGAAATCAATTCACATTTTCAAGATATGTATGTATATTAAATTTTTTTTAATATATCATATTTGAATATTTTCACTCCTTTTAAATATTTTTATTTATTGTTTTTTTTTTTGTCTAAGAATGTTTAAATATCAATTTTAAGTGTTCAATAACGCATACTCTTTATTTAATAGGTAATATACAAAATTTATCTCCTTTATTCTTTTATATTTAATTTTTTTTCATTTGAAAAGCTCTTCTTTTTCTGCTAACGTTATTTTTATTATTTTTTGAATTATTTGACTAATTTCATATTTAAAAATTTTTCTTAGCTCTCTAAAGTATTTTTTTTTTGATATTTGATTCAATAATGTATCAAATTGTTTCTAATACACATTCAATTATTTTTACTTCTTTTAAATATTTTTGTTTGTTGTTTATTTTTATTATGTATAATGTTGTTTTGATTATATAATTATTTTTTTAACACATTATCATAAGTGTAATTCTATCATTAAAATTGTATAAAAAAATTGTTTACTATAATAATAATAATAATAATCTATAACAATAATAAAGGGGATTTCTTTTTTTGTGTCCACATTTTAAAATACCAATTTATTAAATTTTTAAAAATTGACCATCACTTTTACAATTTTTTTATAAAATCGGCTATCTATTTTTCTTTTCTTCTTCTTTATCTATCAATGGTTATTATCTCATCTATTCTGATATATTTCACTTTATTTTTAATAAATATAATTTTAGTTTATATATTAGTTTAATAACATTACAATATTATCATCTACTAATATAATATCACGCATATTTAAAAAATGCATACACACATGCTAGTAATAATAATAATAATAATAATAATAATAATCTAATGTCATTGTTATGAATATTCTTCACCATCATCCAAGGTATATCGAAGTTCAATAAATGAAAGAGTTATGTTAAATTTAAATTATTATTAGTTTAATTTTTGTTCTTTGTAAGATTTCATTAGTATTATAATTTTTGTTAATGTATACAAAAAATTTCATTAGAATTTAAATAATGAGAGTAAAAAGACATTTAAAATATTTTTAAATTTGAATATATGTTTTCTTTCTGTAATCTTTTAAAATATTTTTAAATTTTATCATATTTGTTTGATTAATTTTTACAAATTCAACAAATGTGTTTGATTTTCATGAAATTTAATGTGGTAAATATTTGATATTAAATAAACAACAATATATGTTATTTTGGTATTGAATATTTAATAATATTATATTGTTGTAATTTTTTTATGATTTTATAAAAATTAATTAATTAATATTAAATTAATAAGTAAATATGTGCACGAATACAACAACAGTTACATAATGATAGTGAGAATGAAACAAAATTTCACAAAATTTGACACTCTTTGAATTTGTACGTGGAGATGAATTTTATCTTTAAAAATAAATATAAAAAATCGAAATTCACCTCAATCCGTTGTGAAACTAAAAAGATAGTAGTTGACCAAAAAAGGGAAAGCTAAACGAGGAAAAGATAATAAAAAACATAAAACGAAAAATCTCAACTACCTTTTAAAAATGATATATATCTAACAATTTTAAACCAGTCTTTCATAATGGTAATGGTGGTCACGTAGATATTCTCTACATTTCCATTTATTTTTTCGTTGCACGATTTTAACTTACCGTTAAAAGACTATGCATTTATTATATAAACGTTATAATTTAATGCAAATCATATCTGTAGATTCGTAAAAAGATAATCTCAACCATAAGCGCTCCACTTATCATGAAAATAATAGACCAATTTTACCTTTTAAACCTAATCTCTATATTTGATTAGAAAATAACTTCATCATTGGGTGTAGATCAAGTTAAACTCTTAAATAAACAAAACAATAAAAAGTAAGGGATCTGCAGAACTTAAAACATGTTTGAATTGTAAAAGCATTTTTTATATAAATTGTTTCCTATTTTCATAAACAATTTAAAATAAAGAAAAGTACATCTCCGGGTGTTGTAATGTTTCCATTAATTTTAAAATACAAATATATTTCTCTCATATATTTATAATAAAATAATATTAACATTATTTTTAATTTGTAAAAAAACCTCTTTCTTTATGTTTTTATGAACAATAACCTTCTTTATATTTTAATAAGGTCACGTTAACTTTCTTTATTTTATTTAAAATCAACGTATGAATAAAAACTTTCAAAACTTAAAAACTAAACATTAAAATAAAATAATATATACTAACATTTGATTTTTGACACGTGACTCTAAATTTTCACAAATAATAAAATTTACTTTACACGGTTGGGACGAAAAAACATGTATCTTGAATTTGGCGGTTTATTTAAAAAAAAAATAGTTATAAAGAGAATTTTTTAGTAAACAAGTGTTGAAAATTCAAAATTCGTTATTATTTAATTACAATCTATTATCCATAATAAGTTTTAGGTTTATAATTATTATTGAAAATGATATCAACAGTAATTATTGATTGGTTTTGAGTGTAAGACATTTTTGTCATAAGTATTTTAGAGGTGATTTCAAATAAAAAATGTTATAACTAACATTTGATTTTTTACATGTAATGTAACTAAATATTTTCACAAATAATAAATTTACTGATATTAGACGGTTGGGACAAAAAACACGTATCTTGAGTTTGGTGGTTTATTTTAAAGAAAGTTAGTTATAAAGAGAATATTTGTGCCAATGAGTGTTGAAAATTAAAAATTCATTATTATTTAATTACAAATTATCATCTATAATAAGTTGTAGATTTGTAACAATGATTTGAAAATGATATCAACAATAATTTTTATTGGATGTGTAGATATTTTTGTCATAATTATTTTAGAGGTGATTTCAAATAAAAATGTTATAACTAACATTTGATTTTTGACATGTAATGTAACTATGGATTTTCACAAATAATAAATTTACTGATTTTACACGGTTGGGACGAAAAACATGTATCTTGATTCTTGAGTTTGGTGGTTTATTTTAAAGAAAGTTAGTTATAAAGAGAATTTTTATGCCAATAAGTGTTGAAAATTCAAAATTCATTATTACTTAATTACAAATTATCATCTATAATAAGTTGTAGATTTGTAATAATGATTTGAAAATGATATCAACAATAATTTTTGATTGGTTGAGTAGATATTATTGTCATAATTATTTTAGAGGTGATTTCAAATAAAAATATCATAACTAACATTTGATTTTTGACATGTAATGTAACTATAAATTTTCACAAATAATAAATTTACTGATTTCCAATCAATTTAGGTGTTAGAAAATTTTGTTTTTCGGGCAAGAGGGGGAGTGCATCTTAAATTCGAACAAAAGAACCAAGAAATGTTCTTGTGTTGATATTTGATGGGACGGGACCGATAATACTAAATGGAAAAAGGAAGAAAGAGAAGTACTATATTTAATTTCCGGAAAGCATGACATAGCCAGCGCAGCAGTGTCTGTGTGTCACGGCGTGTAGAGGCACCTCGCCACACCATACCACTCCTCTCCTCTATTTATGTTACTCTCGC
>Ga0214544_1006620_pt1 | contig 21147 bp, 14 predicted proteins | sample CNSS3metaG_FD_160074 | JGI IMG/M metagenome (GOLD analysis project Ga0214544, IMG submission 160074) | Root nodule microbial communities from cowpea collected in UCLA plant growth center, Los Angeles, California, USA - CNSS3 | ecosystem: Host-associated > Plants > Roots > Nodule | place: USA...
GAGTGTGTGTCAGTTAAGTAAGAGTTAAGTCTGGTTTCAATAAGTTGAGATTAAACCAGTGTCAAAGTATTTGTATTTGGGAAGTCACAGTTTGGTACACTGCGGGATGAAAGGCAGGGACCATGGTTGGGTCTAAGGAAGTTTTACCAAGTAGGTGAATATCTGGATAGTTCAGAATAGCGCACTGGGCTAGGATATTCATAGGCCAAACTTGGGACTATCCGATACCTGCTCGGCATCGCCAAGGTTAGGTAGTGAGTATATATCTCTTTTGTGAGCCGATGAATGGCTAATATTCTCGAGAAAGAAATAATTATGATTGTACCAATGTTTTATGAGAAATACTCAACTACCTAATCACTTCCCAAAGGAACTTTTGATGTTCAGATTGGATCATCATAAGTGAAATATGGATCCATATGTCTGGTAAAACAAGATCAAGTTTTGTGGTTGTAGGTCCAAATCTAGGCCCCCGGTGTCTGCATTGTTTGTTGAGTTTATTAAGATTGATATTTAAGGCTTATAAAGACCTCACTCCTTTCATATTTTTCTTTCATATGTACCTGTTGCATGAGCAGAAGAGGAACCTGCTCAATGAGAGTTGTTCGGGATATTATTGGTGGATCTTCTGAAGATTGACTCATGGATAATTTTTATTAATATATTTAGGAGATATTAAAAATACAGATAATCTTCTATTCTGATGTAGAACTCTTAATATTTTACAAATACATATTTTTGTAACATTTCATGAACAATTATAGAGATGTATACTATATATGAAGTTATGTTATTATTAATGTTCTCTCAAGGATAATCTTATGGAAAAAAAAAATTATTAATTCCATATCTTTTTATCAAATAATAATTATTTAGTATAGTAGTCGGGGCGTCACAGGTTTGAACCTTGGTGAATCCAAAACAAACTTTCTCTTTTGCCAAAATTCCTTTTGGTGTGAAGGTGAAAGGACAGAGAAACCCTACCCACCTTAGATGGGCAGAAGGGAGGGCTGCAAAACCACTAAATTATGGTCACTGAATAGCAATTAAGCACATTGCTAATTAATTTTCGTTTTGGGAGTAAATGAGGTAATTATTGGGTGGTATTGGTGAGAGAGAAGGGAATTAGAGGAGATAACCACACTGCATTGTTGTGAATTTTTGGGCTGCAAAGTTTCAAAGTATTATAGCTAAATTACAAAGAGATTAAGAACTGTTGGTTAGAGAGTCAAGGGGAGGCCATTGGAGATCATCAAGAACTTCAGCGTTGATCCAACTTTAAGCAAAGGAATTCCAGGTTAGGGGAGTTGAACCACGTTCTATCTATGTTTTATGTCTAAATGTATGAATTACAACATGTGTATGTATGATTTTTCTTTGTTGCATTGAAATTCGGGTTTCTGGAAATTTTCCAGAAACCGCCTGGCGGGCTATTCATAGCCGCCAGGCAACTCATGATATTTTTGTTATTTTTCTGGGTTCCAAAGATGGAGCCGCCTAGCGGCACACACTTACCCGCCAAGCGACACTTGATGTTCAATCCAATTTGGGGTTCTTTGATGAAGGGCCTGACGATGGTAAATGAACCGTGGCGGTGGTAAATGAACCGCCAGGCGACGCGAGCCATGTCACTCGATTTTGGTGTTTTCTGAGTGCTAGGATGATTCTGATCGGAGGAAAAGCTAACAATAATTGTCAAAGGATGTTTTTGATGTCAAATTGCGCTTAATTTCACGTACTTGAGGGCATGATTAAATGGAACAGTGAGGAGATGTTTTAAGGTTGGAAATTAGGGTTTTGATATCCTAAGGGAAATTTGGTAGTTTAGTTGCACTGGAAAGAGTGAATGAATGCAGTTGGAGTATGTTATGGAACCGTGGAATTAAGTGAAATCAAAGTTGTAGGCATGGGACAAGGTTCGCAGGTGCTGTGAAGAGTTCTGGGTTCCTGGAATCACAAGAACCGCTTAGTGGCACTCAGTTCGCCACCAGGCACCGTATCAGTGTTGCGGGCTTGGCGGGTTTATGGTTCTGTGGTGATTGGGAAGTTCTTGAGGATCAATTGAAGTACGAATTTTTAAAGACTGGAAGTATTATAGGGATTGTCATAGGTTGAAACTTATGATGAAGGTTACTAAGGTGAATTGGTGATATATAGGTATTTTAGGACATTAAGCAATGAGGCATGGTAATTAGGGAGAAATTAGTTAGAGGATATAAGGAACATATTGTGAGAAACTGGTACTGTAAGAGTTAAGAGTTCATAAGTACTTATATAAGAGATAGATGGATAAGCTTGAATTTGTTAGCCATAGGATAGGCCTATGTTTCAAGATAAACCAGATTATAAGTTAAACTGAGTGGTACAATAGTGTTCTGAATTAACTGTGATGTTTGGCTTGTATCAACGGTATAAAGAATAGAAATAACCCAAGACTAGGAGTTACTAAGGAGTTTAAGGAAATGATGGAGAATATAAAATTATGTGTATAGTAATTATGGAGATGATAGTGTATTGTAGGTGCTTCTATTGAGCCAAGACATAAGGACTAGATTGGTGGAGTAAATATGTGAGTAAGGGAATGGAATACAACACCTGAAGCCAAACCAGAACCAGTACTGCGCGAGTACTGTTTTGGCGCTTGGCGATAGTATGTGACCCGCCAGGCGGAAGTTAACCAATAGAGGAGAACTGGAACGTGAGTCGCCTGGCGGCAAGGGGCGTACCACCAGGCGACACTTGCAAATAGTGGGCACTAGAGGTGCTTGGCGCCTGACGGTACGTGTCCCCCGCCAGACGGCTTGGAAGTCTGATGTGTCGCCTCGTGGTTTGCACCAAGCGATGGTGCTGCAATAGATGGGTGTTGCGCTTGATTTGGTGTGCATGGTCTACAAGGCTTCTTTGATACCTTAAGATCGGTTTGATGGTGTTCATTGAGTTGTGGCTCGGAACGTATCCCTTGAGTTGAGTTTAGGATAGGGGTTGAACACGTGACATTCCTCGAGTGTGGCTTGGAATGGCATCCCTCGAGTTGAGCTCGGGGTGGCAAATGAACACGAGGAACACTTGAGTTAAGCTCGAGTTGACGAGTGTTGCCGGTGTGAGTGTGCTAGTTGTGGCCAGTACGGATGAGTCCAGATAGATTGCCCTCCTTAGTAACTAGATGACGAGTCTTGGGACGTTACAAACTATGTTCGTATTTAGGAACTCCATCTGGCGTTACGGTATATGATCCGTAGCATGGTTTCCTACACGTGCTCTATCGGTTGTGGCCGATAGGTATGGTAGGAAGACACCTTGAGGTACTCACTAGAAGACGTAGAACACGCTTGACATGGTTGTGGCTATGTGTTATGAAATCAAAGGATGGAATTCCTTTGGTATGATTGTGTTGTAATATATCTAATTGTATGGTAAATATGTTTATTTTTTTAGCTCACCCTATCTGTTTGTATATGGCGATGATCGTGTACGCAGTACACAGGAGCATATGATGTTGCATGTGGATTTGGTGAAGCTTATCAGCGGAGCGGGGAAAACTCCTGGGAACAGTTTTATCGAGTTTTTACCATTTATGATTTTGGAATAAAGTTGTAAACTATTATGAGACTGTTTTGGTACTTTATTGGATTTTGAGAAACTTGAATTTAGAGTTATCTTTATTATATAATAAATGATTGAAATTTTTCGTGTTTTTGGGAAATTGATTTATGATTAATATGATTTTATTTTCTTATTTTATTTTATTATTTAAACCCGTAATATCCGGCAGGGATGTTACATAATGTCTGTCAAAAATTTCAAAATTCCTGCTCTACTAACGTTATTAAGTTGGACAATGAAGATTATGCGTTAGTTTCCAAAATCAAAGTATAAAGACTTTATGACTTTGGTTTCCAAGCAACCAAGGTAGATATGGTCATTTAAATCAAAAAATTAAAAAATAATTATTTTTGTTCATATTTATGCCTCGATTGTTTGTGTACCCAAGGTAAAATGCAGAAATGGGTTTTATGTCGCGGTTCCTTTTTCAATCGAGGCCTAATACAGGTTTTATACCTCAAGTTTTGATTGAACCAAGGCAGAAAGGTGTGTCTATGACTCAAAATTGGGAAATCAAATCATCTTCTTTGTGTTTCGTCCTTTATGTGTTGTTGTTCCGTCCATCTTCTTGACGTCGTCGTTGTTGCATCATGTCTCCACCACTGTCGTCGTTGTTGGTGTATTGGGAGGAGGGAGGTCGCATAATGTTGCACGAAACCACAACTAGTTATTGGTTTTTTTTTTTTGTTTTTTTTTTTGCATTTCATGATTTTGGATGAGTTCACCATATTCCCTTGTTAGGATTTCAGTTAGTGTTTTAGAATTAATTTTTTTGTTGCGATTTTCATTGAGTTTGTGCCTTCTCTTGGATACCTTGTTTTTATTGTTAAAATTTGGATATTTTTCTGCCATTAATACAGGGGTATTGTTGCATTGATATCCAGGTATTGTTGAATTGGCTAAGATTGCATTGGTTGAGATTGTGCACTTTTCAAAGTGTCTAGGATTGCATTATATGTTGTTGCGCATGTTTCACGCTCCCAAAAGTTCACATTTTTTTGTTCAAAATTTATTTTGAATGAGTTTATAATTATTTTTGTATGTTTATTAAGTGATTAATTATATTGATTTATTTTTGTTTATATTTGAAATTATTATTGCATTAAGTTAGTCATAGTTTCCCATTTAAGATTCAATACAAAAGTTATTTACTGTCTCCAAAATTTTTGAATAAATTATATATATATATATATATATATATATATATAAGAGGAGGCAATAATAATTTATAAGTATTGAATCTTAAATTGTCCAGTTGGACAGTTTAAGAAGATTAATCAATTTTTCATAGTTTAGAGCATATATACTCACATGGCTTAAATCTCATGAATATTTGCCAATTGTATTTTGTATTGATTAGTGAAATTTAAATTAATAAGTACCAATAAACTAAAAAAAGTGAATCTTCTTGAATGGGATCGGGTCACACCTTGAATATAAAAGCGAGGTGATCACTCTGTTAAAGGTTACAAAAATTGTTCACACAATTTTAGTATATATATGTATGGATCGAGAATGAATTAATTCACCACGCGTCAATGTTGAATATGAAAAGGAGTAGAAGAATTTATACAATTTTTGCAATGTAATGAGAGTATGAGGGATGATGAAGTGAAGTTTAAATGTCCTTGTGTCAACTATTTGAATTCGAGAAAGTTGAATACAAATGAAATCAGGGAACACCTTATCTGTGATGGTTTCCTTTGAAGTTATACGATATAGACATGGCACGACGAATTAATACACTTCCCAACTGTCTTCCGAACTGAAAATGTTATGGATTCCACCATGGAAGATCGACTTAAAGAATACAAATTAGTGGACATGATCTGTCATGTTGGCGCTGAAGCTTTTGCCCAAGTTCATGTGTATCCGTTGTACGTCGGTTCAACTAAGTTCATAAGGTTGTCAACGGTGTTAAGACTCATGAATTTGAAGGTGGCCAATGGGTGGGGCGATAAGAGTTTCATAGAATTACTGGAGTTGTTGAATGAAATGCTTCCAAAAGGAAATACACTACCCACTCGCAACTATGATGCCAAGAAAATTCTTTGTCCGATGGGTATGGAGTATAAAAGGATACATGCATGTCCAAATGACTGCATATTATATAGGAAAGAATTTGAAGGACTGAAAAAGTAATAATTTCACTATATCAAATACTTATCCGCAATTTTGTCTTAGTTTATATATTAATTGAAATTATTATCTTGTGTGTAGAGATTCAATACCACTACACAAATCCCCGCCAAGTCTATCAAATATTTAAGGATAGCTTGTGCAAAGTACATTATACAAGTGTACAATAGTATTTAGTACATCAATTTATGGTAGCATATGATCTTATAATGAAAAATACATTAAGTATTTTTGCATATTTTTTGCTTGAATAGTATAATGTTTGTTTCTGGCTGGTTCTGGTTTTTTGGTATTCTATTTGCAGGTTTAATTTATTGGAAATCAAAGAATCAACTTTTGCATTTAAAAAAGTGACGCCTCTCGATTGTAATCAAAACTAAAGCAGAAGGTCATTCATATTTAATTTTTTATTTTATTTTAATGCATGTTATACCTCAGTTGTGCCATAATCGAGGTAGTAGATGTCCATTTTCTGTAGCGGTTGAAGCCAAACCCGAGGCAGAAAGTACATTTCTTTTCCTTTAACTTAACATTGTATTTTTCATGTTGTGTAGTAATCCATCTGTAAGGAAAATTTAAATGCATATCTTCTCCGAGTAAAATATCTTAAACACCTTTTATAGGTTTGTAGTCAAAAGTGACAACAAATATTATTCGAGTTGGTCTTAGGGAGTGGTAATTGTACTTATTTGTTATTAATTTGTTTATTAGTAAAGGATTCCCTTATGGTGTGTTTGGATGAGACAATTTAAGAGAGTAATTCATTTATTTGGAAAATTTGAATTTCTTTTAAGTAAAATGACTTGTTTGGATGAAAAAATTAAAAGGAAATTGAAATTTCGAAATTTTAAGAAGGTATTTCAAATTACTAAAATAGTAGAATTTGAAATTCACTCAAAAAGGGAGGAAATTGAAATTTCACAATCTGTGGAATTCCTCATTGTTCAAGATTAGAGATATAAATTTTGGCCCAACGACATACACGGGTCAAGCCGACCTCACAATCTAGACAGGCTGGGTAGGCCCGATGACACAGACGGGTCGGGTGGGCCGACAATCAAGGTGGGTCAAGTAGGCCCGACTACCAAAAGGAGCTCGACGACCCAGACAAGCCAAGCGGACCAAATGACCCAAATGGACCTGACGACCCAAATGGGTCTAGCGGACTTGATGACCCACATAGGTCGGACTGGCTCGACAACTCAAATGGGTCGAGCGGGCCCAATAACCAAGACCAAGTCGGGCCAAGTAGACGACCCAAACAGGCTTGACCGACTTGACGATCTAAACAGGCCTGACCAATAGTGCTTAACCACCCAGACAGGCCCGATCGGGCCAACTACCTAGACATGCTACGCCACCCTAAAGACTCAAACAAGTCAGGGAAGATCAACAACCTTAATGGGCCTAACCGGCCTAACAACGTAGACGGGTCAGGCGAGCTCGACGAGGCTGACTGACCCGACAACCCAGATTGGCCTAACCGACTCGATAATCCAGTGGGCCCAATGACCTAAATGGGTCGATGACCTAGACGGGTCGAAATGATGACCTAGACGAGTTATGCCGACCCGATAATTCAGACGAGTCGACTAAGACCGACGACCTTGACGTGTTTGACATGCCTAATGACACAAACGGGCCTGACCAGCCCGACGACCCAGACAGGCAGGGCCGAGAAGACATACTCTTAAATTCGTCCAAATTTGGCTGAGTTGACTTCGACTGAAAATTGGTCAAGTCAACATCGGTTGAAATTTGGCTGAATGTGACCAAGTTGGCATCGACCTAAATTTGGCCAAATTGGACTGCGTTTACACTGGCCAAAATTTGGTTGAATTTGGTCGAGTCGGCTCGGTCGAAATTTGACCGAATTTAAATATTTTAAGTTGACAACTATATTTCTTCAATTTAATTTCAAAATTTATATATTAAAATAAATATTATTAAAATGAAATTTTATCTCATAAGAGAAATTCAATTATTTTATCCAAACAAGAAATTGAAATGTAAGGTATTCCAATTACTCTATCCGAACAAGTTATTTAGAAAATGAAAGGAATTCAATCACAAGAATTTCAAATGCAATGCATTTCAATTTCTTAGAATTGTTGAAATGCTTCATCCAAATACAAGGTTAAAGATTTAACTTTTGGTGTCATTTTAAAATCAAAATAATAAGTTTTCTCTAAAAATTTTCATATAAAGTACAATCCAAAGCAATATTAAGAGAACATGTGAATATTGTAATCAATCTTTAATAGTCTTCCAATAAAAATTAACTTAAGAATTTTTTATAGGAATCATAATTGAAAAGTCAATAAAAATTGAAAATGAAATTCAAGGAAAATGAAAGGTCAATTCACAATTTCAATATTTGTACAATTCCTCTTTATCACATGACTCGCCCTGCATTTTCAACGTGGGCTGAAAAATATTGTCCGCCCCACATAAGTGCGGGCCTACAGGCCAGCCCACCCATTTTTTTCTTTTAATTTTATGATAAAGCTTTCAATGTTCAACAAAATGGAAAACTTTAACAAGTTCACAAAATTAAACAAAGACTTTGGGAAGTTGGATGATAAATTGATAATTCAACATTTTCATCATATTCGTATTTGTAATTTGGCATACACTATTTATTATTCAAATTTTAGCACATTCAAAATACATAATACTTGTCGTTTCCAGACATACAAGAATTTGGAACGTTCATGCAAAAGTCAAAAAGAAAAGTAATTGATATACACAAGTACAAGTTCTTTTTTTTGCATGCAAGAAGGTCGGCTCGCGCGAGCTCAATATCTTGACCCGCCCTACATTTTTTGGTGGGCCAGCTCGCCGGGCCAGACCCATATTGCCACTATGTTACCAAAATAAATTGGTCACTAAACATTAGCTATGAAATTTTAATGTATGATGTTTAAATTTACGTGATATAGTAAGATTTACATCACTAAATAAGCAACACACTTAAGCAACCATGCCTCGGTGTTACTCTACCTTAATTTTGAAATTTAAAATACTAATAACACTATAATGTTTTACGATGTACATGTTGTTTTACTTTGTTTTTTAGGAGGAAATTGTACTTATTTTCTTTGAAGTTATACTTAAAACCTTTCTAATTTTAAGATTATCATTACTTTGAAATCAGGGAACACCTTATCTGTGATAGTTTCCTTTGAAGTTATACGATATAGACATGGCACGACGAATTAATACACTTCCCAACTGTCTCCCGAACTGAAAATGTTATGGATTCCACCATGGAAGATAGACTTAAAGAATACAAATTAGTGGACATGATCTGTCATGTTGGCATTGAAGCTTTTGCCCAAGTTCATATGTATGAGACGATGTCTACTGATACGGAGACTTCGTTGTACATCAGTTCAACTAAGTTCATAAGGTTGTCAACGGTGTTAAGACTCATGAATTTGAAGGTCGCCAATGGGTGGAGCGATAAAAGTTTCATAGAATTACTGGAGTTGTTGAATGAAATGCTTCTAGATGGAAATACACTACCCACTCGCAACTATGATGTCAAGAAAATTCTTTGTCCGATGGGTATGGAGTATAAAAGGATACATGCATGTCCGAATGATTGCATATTATATAGGAAAGAATTTGAAGGACTGAAAAAGTAATAATTTCACTATATCAAATACTTATCCGCAATTTTGTCTTAGTTTATATATTAATTGAAATTATTATCTTGTGTGTAGAGATTCAATACCACTACACAAATCCCCGCCAAGTCTATCAAATATTTAAGGATAGCTTGTGCAAAGTACATTATACAAGTGTACAATAGTATTTAGTACATCAATTTATGGTAGCATATGATCTTATAATGAAAAATACATTAAGTATTTTTGCATATTTTTTGCTTGAATAGTATAATGTTTGTTTCTGGCTGGTTCTGGTTTTTTGGTATTCTATTTGCAGGTTTAATTTATTGGAAATCAAAGAATCAACTTTTGCATTTAAAAAAGTGACGCCTCTCGATTGTAATCAAAACTAAAGCAGAAGGTCATTCATATTTAATTTTTTATTTTATTTTAATGCATGTTATACCTCAGTTGTGCCATAATCGAGGTAGTAGATGTCCATTTTCTGTAGCGGTTGAAGCCAAACCCGAGGCAGAAAGTACATTTCTTTTCCTTTAACTTAACATTGTATTTTTCATGTTGTGTAGTAATCCATCTGTAAGGAAAATTTAAATGCATATCTTCTCCGAGTAAAATATCTTAAACACCTTTTATAGGTTTGTAGTCAAAAGTGACAACAAATATTATTCGAGTTGGTCTTAGGGAGTGGTAATTGTACTTATTTGTTATTAATTTGTTTATTAGTAAAGGATTCCCTTATGGTGTGTTTGGATGAGACAATTTAAGAGAGTAATTCATTTATTTGAAAATTTTGAATTTCTTTTAAGTAAAATGACTTGTTTGGATGAAAAAATTAAAAGGAAATTGAAATTGCGAAATTTTAAGAAGGTATTTCAAATTACTAAAATAGTAGAATTTGAAATTCACTCAAAAAGGGAGGAAATTGAAATTCCACAATTTGTGAAATTCCTCATTGTTCAAGATTAGAGATATAAATTTTGGCCCAACGACATACACGAGTCAAGCTGACCTCACAATCTATACAGGCTGGGTAGGCCTGAAGACACAGAAGGGTCAGGTGGGCCGACAATCAAGGCGGGTCAAGTAGGCCCGACTACCAAAAGGAGCCCGACGACCCAGTCAAGCCAAGCGGACCAGATGACCCAAATGGACCTGACGACCCAAACAGGTCTAGCGGGCTTGACGACCCACATAGGTCGGACTGGCTCAACAACTCAAATGGGTCGAGCGGCCCAATAACCAAGACGAGTCAGGTGGACTCGATGACCAAGACAGGCTAGGGGCCCGACGACCCAAACAAGTCGGGCCAAGTCGACGACCCAAACAGGCCTGACCGGCTTGACGATCTAAACAGGCCTGACCAATAGTGCTTGTAACATCCCTAAAAGATATTACTTAATTAAATATTTAAAGATATAAAAAGAAGCTTGAACGTCGCAACTTTATTAATTCCCGCCACGGGAGCAAAACAAAAATTAATGTTCAATGCGACAATCATTTAATACATACAAATAATTCCAAAATTTATTACAAGTTCCAAATAAAACTTTAAAACATAGAAATTCCCTAGCTCAAATTCCCAGCTAGTCCCTCTCTCCATCTCGAGTGTTAGCAACATTACCTGTATCATTAACTGCTCCCGTGTAAAATTACACGATCATCGCCAAGCACAGACAGAAAGGGTGAGCTCAACAATATATATATATATATATATATATATATATATATATATATATATATATATATAAATTACATAAATTAAATAATAGAAAACACCCAATCTTAGTATCATAATTACATCTTAGTTACATTCTCAACATGGCCCAAGGCTTTTCAACTACTAACATACAACAGGGTTAGTCATGGACTCAGGATTTCTGATGCTCACACGAACCTGCCCGCTCGTGGTCCTGCCTCTACGAACCTCCCCGCTATTAGTCCTACTCTACGGACCTACTCGCCTGTAGTCCAACACATGTGATCCACAAGCTACGTACCTCCCCGCACGCAGCATCTCTCAACTGTGAGCACGGAACATACGAACCTACCTCACTCGTATCCCCATAGGAGAGTAATCGAGTATGAACCTCCCCGCTCATACCATCACATGTTATCCACCATCCATGAACCTACCCGCTCATGGCACAGCATCTCCTGATCCATGTTTCATCAAAGCGTACAAACAATACACATAAACTGCACTAAACTCCATTCTACTACGCCAAACAAAACATCTCAGGTTACAACATTATGTGCATGATTTGAACACCAATTAGTCACCCAAAAGTACGAAATCAGACCTTACACACCATCAGTACATAACTCCATAATTTCCATACAAACCCATAAGGGTTTTATCACATTACAACAAAACAACCCGACACCCCAATTCACAGCATGTTGTCAAACAATTCACATGGCAAAAGGTACATAATTATTGCGCATTACACTATACACGAAATTCATCTCAATAAACATATAGTTGCATAGAAAAGGAGCTCCCCTAACCTGTGAATCTTTGCTTCAAAAGGTTGCCTAACCTTGACTTTGTGATAGCTAGAACCCTCCCTTTTTGCTCTCTAACCACCACCGCTTTGCTCTCAATCCCAATTCGCTTTCGCACTCAAAATCCGTGATCCTTTCTCACTCTAATTTTTCAGACTTCCAAAACCCTTCTAATTTCCTAACTCTCCCTTTTTATATGGCTCCTAATTGTGGTAAAAAGAAATAAAACGAAAATTGACTTTTTAATGTCTATTATTACCTTTCATAAGCCATTATGGACTGTTTTTCCAACTCCCTTGGCTGGCCATTACCTCTAGGGCTTTCCCACCCTTTCACATTCAGACAACAAGTATTATAGCAAAAATAAAGAGATTAATTTGTTCTCATCAAGGTTTGAACCCACAACCTATCAATTACCAAGTCAATTCACATTTGTGATAATTCCTAAAATTTTAAGATTATATTATCACGTCTAGCATTGAAATATACTACGAAATAATGCCTAAATTAAAATAACACACAAAGGCATACATAGGACTCGAACCCAAGTCCTCTCACACAATTAAAGTATTCTTAACCACTTAAGCTAGTACTTTTCCACATCACATCAATTAACATTAAGTACCATAAAGGCTTCCCCTACCCGCATTTATTAAATAATTATTAATTTAATTATTTAAATTTCCCGGGTCTTACAATGCTCAACCACCCAGACAGGCCCGGTCGGGCCAACTACCTAGACAAGCTACGCCACCCTAAAGACTCAAACGAGTCAGGGAAGATCAATGACCTTAATGGGCCTAACCGGCCTAACGACGTAGACGGGTCAGGCGAGCTCGACGAGGCTGACTGACCTGACAACCTAGACTGGCCTAACCGACTCGACAATCCAATGGGCCCAATGACCTAAATGGGTCGATGACCTAGACGGGTCGGAATGACGACCTAGACGAGCTATGCTGACCCGATAATTCAGACGAGTCGACTAAGACCGACGGCCTTGACATGTCTGACATGCCTAATGACACAAACGGGCTTGACCAGTCCGACGACCCAGACAGGCAGGGCCGAGAAGACATACTCTTAAATTCGTCCAAATTTGGCCGAGTTGACTTCGACCGAAAATTGGTCAAGTCAACACCGGTTGAAATTTGGCTGAATGTGACCAAGTTAGCATTAACCTAAATTTGGCCAAATTGGACTGCGTTTACACTGGCCAAAATTTGGTAGAGTCGGCTCGATCAAAATTTGACCGAATTTAAATATTTTAAGTTGACAACTATATTTCTTCAATTTAATTTCAAAATTTATATATCAAAATAAATATTATTAAAATGAAATTTTATCTCATAAGAGAAATTCAATTATTTTATCCAAACAAGAAATTGAAATGTAAGGTATTCCAATTACTCTATCCGAACAAGTTATTTAGAAAATGAAAGGAATTCAATCACAAGAATTTCAAATGCAATGCATTTCAATTTCTTAGAATTGTTGAAATGCTTCATCCAAATACAAGGTTAAAGATTTAACTTTTGGTGTCATTTTAAAATCAAAGTAATAAGTTTTCTCTAAAAATTTTCATATAAAGTACAATCCAAAGCAATATTAAGAGAACATGTGAATATTGTAATCAATCTTTAATAGTCTTCCAATAAAAATTAATTTAAGAATTTTTTATAGGAATCATAATTGAAAAGTCAATAAAAATTGAAAATGAAATTCAAGGAAAATGAAAGGTCAATTCACAATTTCAATATTTATACAATTCCTCTTTATCACATGACTCGCCCTGCATTTTCAACGTGGGCTGAAAAATATTGTCCGCCCCACATAAGTGTGGGCCTGCAGGCCAGCCCACCCATTTTTTTTTTAATTTTATGATAAAGCTTTCAATGTTCAACAAAATGGAAAACTTTAACAAGTTCACAAAATTAAACAAAGACTTTGGGAAGTTGGATGATAAATTGATAATTCAACATTTTCATCATATTCATATTTGTAATTTGGCATACACTATTTATTATTCAAATTTTAGCACATTCAAAATACATATAATACTTGTTGTTTCCAATCATACAAGAATTTGGAACGTTCATGCAGAGATCCAGAAGGAAAGTAAATGATATACACAAATACAAGTTTTTTTTTTTTGCAGGCCAGCAGGTCGGCCCGCACGGGCTCAATATCCTAGCCCCCCCCTACGTTTTTTTGGCGGGCTGGCTCACCGGGCCAGACCCATATTGCCACTTTGTTACCAAAATAAATTGATAACTGAACGTTAGCTACCAAGATTTTTGCTACTAAAGAAATTAGTTTCTAAATTAGTCTCTAAGTAATTAGTAATTAATTTAATGACCAATTATAATTTTTTGTTCATAATAGTTACTATTTTAGTAATCAATAATTTTTTATTTTGCAAATTGGTATTTAAATTAGTCATTATAATAACTAACAACTTTTGATCATTAAAATTGATTGTTAATAAAATATTTTCTTATAGTGAACACTCATAAACAATTTAAAAATGTTTAAAATTTTAATGTATGATGTTTAAATTTATGTGATATAGTAAGATTTACATCACTAAATAAGCAACACACTTAAGCAACCATGCCTCCGTGTTACTCTACCTTAATTTTGAAATTTAAAATACTAATAAGACTATAATGTTTTACAATGTACATGTTGTTTTACTTTGTTATTTTAGGAGGAAATTGTACTTATTTTCTTTGAAGTTATACTTAAGGGCACTTATAACCGTTCTAATTTTAAGATTATCATTACTTTTCTTATGTTTTCATGGAAATAATATTCATACCGGGAAAAGAGTCTAATGTAACTTTATTAAAATTAAAATTATTATAAATAAATATTTATGTTAAAAATAAAAGAGATATAAATTATTTAATATAACTGCAATTCATGGGAAAAACGAATACTGGTATGGTATAGCAAGTAAATATTGATGTCACCATCAAAACTTTTCTAGTTTTCATTCTGAATTCAACCCTTGCCCACTATTAAAAACCCCAGAACTTTCACCATGTGAATGAGCTCAAGAACAAAACCACACTGAAACATGAATAATCGAGTCATTCTAGAAAGAAAAAAAAAAAAAACTAAACTTTTTCTAGAAAACACACGGAGTTAAAAATTATTCAACTGTATAAGAGACCCTTAATACCAAAATTCATACTCTGGTACGTGTATAACATGTTTTAAAGATAAATTAGTGATTAATGAAATTGGTGAATATTTCAAAGGATAATAGGATAAGAAAATTTGAAGACCCTCATGATTATGGAGCAATGAAAGTGGGATCCCCACCAAATCATCCCATAGGAATAAGGAGTAAAGAAAGAGGGTTTAGTTTCCCTCAACATTGCTTCAAAATGGACACAATTTTGACCATAATTAACCATTCTTTGTGGTGGGTTTAATCAATGCATTTGTTCTTTAAAGTTCCTCAGTTTCTCGAAAGGTAAAATAATTGTGGAACCCACCTCTGCAACACCACCCAAAAAATTTCCTTCATCCATTGCATTAAACTGCACTCTTTGCCAAGAGTAATGAACCTACACCAAAATCATACTCATATGTCATTTCTTTTTTGACAATAACGAGGTTTGGATCTTCTAAAGCCAAACACTTGTTTATCTTCTTTTCTTTTAGATCTGTCATTTTAAAAATCTCTAAGAAAAAAACAGGAAGCAATATGATAAATAGTTTATTATCAAACTTGTTGTTAAAAAGTCTTATATCAACATAAAGATGAATTTAGAACATATATGATTGAATGTAAATTTTATTTTCCTAATCAATTTTATAAGATTAAATTACGTTTAAAATTTATTTTTTAACATTATATCAAAATCATGAGTTAGATATTTTAGTGATATTTTTTGTTTTGTATATCGACTAGAGATAAGACAATTTCATAGTATACAAAAGAGGTGTAAGCCTCATCTTACAAGCTGGTTTTGTGGTTTTGTGAGGTTGAATTAGGCTTAAAGCCCATTTCTAACATAATATTAATCAATATGAGGACTTGAGTTAGACTTAAAGCTCACTTTCCAATGCTAAGGATACATAGTAGACTAGGTTTAAAGTTGACTTTAAAATAATTGTATTAAAAATTAAAAAATAATTTTTTTTTAGCAGTTACTTGAAAAACCTTTCCCTGATGAACCCAATCACTCTTCTAATCTCGGGCAAGAATAGTGAGCACTATCATAATTTAAAGAATAGAGGAAACGATGATTACTAGTTCCAAATTATGAAAGAGTTGGATGAGTCCCCACATTGATGTGCATACGTGTGATGCACATGTCATATAATACCAACATCATATAGTTTGTTTTGTTGCACTTCTCCACTTTCTGATAATAGTACCACTACTTTTAAGAACATTTTATTTTTAATTTTTTAATTAAATGCCTGAAAACACTTATTATTATTAGTTGGGTTACAGTTACCTCACTCTGCCATCACTATTATTATTTATGAGTGCAAAATGGGTGGCTTGGGTGGTTGGGATCGTTGCATTGAATAATCAGATTAACAGTAACGGTGAAAGTGACACTCAAACTCTTCCCCAACGAATGCACTTTACTTCACCTAAAACACCACCATGTGCAATGCTGCCATGCTCTGTGAATAAATAATTTTAATAAAATAAAATATTTAAATGTCATTCAAATAAAGAAAATATTGAATTTGTTAGCAATGTATTTTCTGCTCATTTTCATCATAATTACTTTCTTCAAAGCATTAAATTCATCAAATCTATTCATTAAAAACTAGAATAAAATATCCTAACGAATTTATCTATTTAATTTATAAATGATTAATTATTTATATAAAAAAAATAATAAATTATCCCATTTTAATAAAATTTAAGATGAAATTAAATCAAAATCACAAATACAAATACTTGACTTAAATACAAAATAATGATGTGTAACATGATAATCACTGACTTGATACATGGATAATTGAAAAAAAAAATTATGAACTGGCATGTAACGTTGTTAGTATAGTTTAACAAAAATGATTAAATTATATTAAATTTTTAAAGATTAAGACCTAATTGATAAAAAGTTAAAAATTGGAAACTAATTTGATTTTTTTTTTTATAAAAGTTGAGATTAAAAGCTTATTTTAACCTATATTTTTTTAAATTCTTATGAATTTGGCATTAACTATTTTACGTTTTTATTAAAAAATCGTTATCTAATTTTATAACATATTGTTAAAAAATAATATTAATCACATTGATAAAGAAAAAAAAATTAAAAAATAAGAAGAAAAGACATGAAAAAATTGAAAATTAATTGAATACGTGAGAATCGGAGAAGTAAAAAAGTAGAATTAATGTGATTTAAATTTGAATACCGTATCGTTTTATTATATTCATTGTATTACATCTTAATACCATTTTTCTTTATATCACTTTCACCTCTCATTTTTCACCTGTCACGCCTTTTGATTTGGTCTATCTAACTCTCAAATTGGCAAGTCAAAGATGGACATACACAAAACTCTTTATATTCCATAATTATTCTCAATAACTAATATTTAGTACTTAATAATATTGTATTTAATCCTCTTTGTATGAATGATTCCTATATTTAATTTAAAGATAAAAATTACAAAAAAACTAAAAGAACTCTTTAACATCATATCACATAAATATTGAGCACGACATGGACACGGACCTTTGGCTCGTGTAATTTTAATTTAACAATCAATATTTATATACTCAAAATTATCTATAAACAAGGTTAGTTAAATATAATACTATAAATATATTGTCACGAGATAAAAAAAATAATCTAATCTGTATATTTAATATCAAAAAGTAAAAAGTAGTGATAATTTAATTTTTTTTTTATTTCTATAATCATAATAGAAATTTATACTCGGTACGAGAAGCACCATTTGTGAAGCTGAGTTTCATAGTAACTAGGTATCATTCTTTATGATAAGAACTTTTGATGTTTCTAATTGCTTAATTTGAAACGCTATGCTTTGCCTACTTCTACCCATTGCAGACACTAATAATAGGTGTGATTAGAAACATGGGCTTTCATGTGATGAATTATGAGTCACTTATTTTTTGTTCATCATGGTTAACATAAGTTGTTGAAACCCGTGACAATGTGGCTAGTTTGGATATTTATTGTAATTCATGGGATACAGAAGCTAAGCAATCATATTCTGAGTGCATGCATGACACTGAGTTGCAACTTTTAATTCGAATTTAGTACTGCCATAAGGAAACAACCAAATCCATTTCGTTGTTTTCTTAAATTCCAAATTTCCCCCAACCACAAACAGTCAAAAACATCCTTATCTCAACCAAAAATATGAGGAGGAAGTGTTTCTGAGGCAAAGGGTATTTTGACAGCTAATCTGCTAACAGTACATGGTCCCTTCCTGTCAATGTGTGTAGAACTTGAACACCTAAATGCATCAGAAGAAGTAAGTCTATTAGAAAACCACCAAATGTCAGGTACCTGTACTCACTCAATAATCACATATATATACTGTTTCATACTTTGAAAGCACGATTATGGTGATAGGAAGATTATACCAATATTTTTACTTTTACATGAATCTATCATCTATTTGGAGTACAATCCCAAACGGAAAATCCAAACCTGTAGCAGAATAGCACAAGATTCCACTTCTGTCATTTTCAGATGTTTAGCGTCATAACTTAGCCATGAAATAGTCACATAAAGAGAGAGGAATGGCCTCTATAGATTGCTGCCAGTGGCTTGGTGTGTTACTAACATGATTTTCAATATAGAAAACTGAAGAAGGGAATGTTTAATTTCAATTAAACTGATATGTGGACCCAATTCATAATCTGAGTGGAACTGCTGCAGCAGGCCCTCTGAGCTACTGAAAAGGTCTCAGACAAATTTTCTTATGCCCGATAAAACGAAGTTTACCTAATAGGTTACCATAAAAACCATTCAAACATGTTCAATAGTTGTGCCTGTTGCTGCCATAGTGTTCAACATCTATGAAGAATCTTCTTCATCAGACTCAAACTCAAACTCCAAACCAAATGGTCGAATAAATCAATTAAGCAATTGGTATTGTTGTATAATCACGAGTTTACAAAAGAAACATTTAGAATTTGAACCTGATACCATTTACCCAGTATAATCATGGTTCCAACTTGCAGGGATAAACTTGAGTTGTGTGTGTCTGCTTTCCCGAAAATCCATATAATGCAGCATGTATAAGGCCACCTTGTCAGTTTCAACTTTCCAGTACCACTAGTAGATATAGTACCTATTTCTGATTTCAATATCACTTTTCTTTTTATGATTTGTTTCTGAGATTTTGCAGAAGCAGCCTTTCAGTGCCTTCTCAATCAATGGCTCGGCAGCGACCCTTAACTTTTGGATGTTGCTACCTATATTTGGCTATGCCAATGGAAAAGTCTAATAACTCTCTAATTTTATTCTTTTGTGTAATCGGTTCTCTTTGTTTTAGCCTGGTTACTCTATTGGCAAGGTGACGAGATCCCTTGTTTTGTACATACCAATAAAAGTTTAGGCTTTCATTCCTCTATTCTTATAAAAAGATGCTAAATTCAGCTTTAGAAGCTACCAGAAATTGAGAACATTTTTACTCTATCCATTGAGAGAATAACCTAAGGAGTGATGAAGAATATTGTTGGAGACATGGTTCATCTATTTGATGAATCCAATGTCTCTGTTGAACAATAAAAATTGACAATCATCATGAAGATTTATAAGTGTTTTAGGTTGTGTTGTGTTGAATAGGAACGAACTATGGTAATTAGAAAGTTTTCCAAATAAATTAGAACTTGTCTTTGTGATAGGCTATTAATCACCGTTTTTAATATGATAAAATGTTCTTAGCTGGTATAGTGATTGCAGAAAACATTTTAATCAATTAGATAAACGTTTTGATCAATTAGAATCATATAAATCGATTTGTTGATTCATATAAATCCATTTACATGATAAATCCATGATCATATAAATCCATAATGGAGATATGGTTCATCTAGTTGATGAATCCAATGTCTTGTTAAAAATTGACAATGATCATGAAGATTTAAAAATGTTTTAGGTAGTATTGTGTTGATTGCAAACTAATTGTAACTTTTTCTTTTATGATTTGATTCAAAAAGTGCATTTAGAAAGTTTTCCAAATGAATTAGAGCTTGTCTTTGTTATAGGCTGTTAGTTAATTGATTAAAAAATGTTTTTAATTTTTATTAAAATTCTTTTAACTGGTCTAGAATGTCTTGCAGAAAACATTTTAATCAATTATATAATTGTTTTAACCAATTAGAATCATATAAAACTATGCCTAGTTATGATTTTTTTTTAATATGTTAAAAAAAATTAATAGATAAAAAGCACTTAAGTCCAATGAAGGTTTTAGACTTCTATGTTTTAATGTTAAAACAACGAGTTAATTGGTTAATTTATCTAGAAAGTAAAATTAACATATTAAAACTCAATTTTAATACATTAAAATATATATAACTCTCCATTTCTAAACTATTTAATACGAGATCAAAATCATAGTTTCCAAAATATTTTCCGCTGTTGAGAGTCAAAACTATATAAAAACGGGTCTTAAAGCCTTTCGTTTTGTAAATTTTGAGATCAATATCGTGTTTGAAGGGGAATGTAAAACTTCACTTAGTTTGTTGTTTTTTGTTGTGCTAATCTTATTCTAGGTGATATTGTTTTCATTTTCTAAATTTTTTTTTTAGACGATATATCTCGATAGGGTTTCCAAGTACAGTATAGTAACATGGTTTTAGTGTGTGCATAAACCAATCTTGTAGAGTTCAAGGTTTCTAGGGCTATTACTTTCATTGTTATGATTGTGTGCATGTAAAAACTCTAATATTTTAATGTAAACTTGGTTGGTGTTGAACTAGATGTAGGTCTTGGATTAGATTGAACTAGCATAAAAGAATTTGAAGAAAGGAAAGTTTTTTTTTTAAAACCAATTCACCCACAGTCCTTTTTGTTTAGGTAAGCCATATATTCTTTTATAACAAAAACAGGTAAGAAAGAAGTAAATGCTCTAAAGACTCCCAAAGTTTTCATGGTTGAAAGAGAAGAAATTTAGATGTCGCTACAACATCAACATCTTCAATTCTTCCTTGAATTGAATGGTATATAAATATATATATATATATATATATATATATATATATATATATATATATATATATATATATGTGAGAGTTTTT
>Ga0214544_1006622_pt1 | contig 21143 bp, 22 predicted proteins | sample CNSS3metaG_FD_160074 | JGI IMG/M metagenome (GOLD analysis project Ga0214544, IMG submission 160074) | Root nodule microbial communities from cowpea collected in UCLA plant growth center, Los Angeles, California, USA - CNSS3 | ecosystem: Host-associated > Plants > Roots > Nodule | place: USA...
AGCCGCAGCGAACTATCTATGTGAAACCCGTGCGAAAATTCCGCCCCGCTGTAAGTGGGATGACGCCCAGTCAACGACTTCGTCCAGAGTCCATTGGAGACCCAAGCTATTTGGAGCTAAAATGACGGGGTCCAGATCGATGATTGCCGCCGTGGCTCAGGCCGCGACGGAATTTTTGGCCTGAAAACCATGCAGGAATTCCGCCGTCCGTTGGGCATTGGACGAGGTCGTGAAGATCGCGCGTCCGTTCTTCAGCACCTCGATTCAAGAGGCGATATAGGAGGCGTGATCCTCCCTCACCTCCGGTGTTAGGCCGAGATCGGCGGATAGGAAGGCCGCGCCAAGCTCCGCGACCAACTCTTCCATGGCATAGCCTTCAACGCCGAAGCGCTAGCGGCCGAACGCGCGGTTCAGGCGGCTCTCGTGGCGGCATGTAGTGTCCAACGCCACTCATTGCGCGCGCTGCGGCAGAAATGGAAGTACGTGGCCCTCACCTTTTCAGTTGGTGTACCGACATTCGCCAGAGTACCTGCGAAGCTTGTCAAGATAGTAGCGGGATTGGTCGGGGCAAGATGTAAAACAGTGCGGGCGCGGCTCGGTGCTAACCGACCCGGGGGCTGAAACCAGGCCAACTAGTCCCTACCACATCCGCACTGCCGTTGAGACTAGCGGAAAAGTGACTCGGCGCCGATCGATCTGGAGCGATAGCGCTGTCCCTGTCACATCCCGTTAACCCCAGGCGCTCTGTATCTGTGATAGCTTACCGCAACCTGACAGGGTGCGCAGTCGGTCAATAATGTGTGGGCTATCAACACCCGCTCAATCCGCCACGGAAATTCCTGCAACCACTCAGACATGCTCTCTGTGCTGTCAGTCGTCACGACTTCAGGATCACCCGGACGGTTCAGGCTGCTGATCAGTGAGACATTGTCGGTTGCGGACCACACCATCGGAGATACTCCGCCCCGTTAGAGTGCAGGTCTCCTGTGTCCTCAAATTGCGAATTCGGTGCTTTGCGCCCCGCCCATCCCTCTGCCGTGCATATTGTACTGCCATCTTCGTCGCACTCCGCCTATCGGTCGATTGTCGGAGTGCATTTGTGGAATTCCGAGCCTTCAACCAGGGAATCCTGCGGATGACGAAAAGCGGGCCAGATGATGATTGCACACTTGAATTGTGGGCTCTGGGATGCGAGAGAAATAAAGCATCGCACGACTGAGCAATATAGGCCGGTCAGCAATGGATGGAACGCAGCGGGGATGCGACTTGGCGCCATCGAGGCGACTTGATGAGAAAGGCGCTTTCCCTATCCGCATCCGCACTGCCAATGAAGTTAGCCAGGAGATCGAGAGGCTAACGCACCGGCTTTGCCTTGAGGGCTGTTCACACGGAATGCCTCGTGGGTATTAACGAGAAATCGGCCCTGAGTGGCCTACCCGGACTGATAGGCGAGACTGAGGGCGTAGCTGATCGCTCGGATTTATCCGCAGGAAGATACCATCGTCCGCCGAGAATGAGCAAAGACGGGCTTGCGGACGCCGCTGCTGATAACTCGTGCGCCAAGCGTCATCATTGCAGTAGATCTTAGTCCTCGACCTCACTCATCGACAAGCCGCCGGGATGCATAAGTATATTCTAAAGCGATCTGGCGTGCCTGTTCAATTAGGTTGGCGGCGGCGCTGTGCCCCCCGTCGGTATTCTCATAGTAGAGGTACGGTTGGCCCAACGCAGCGAGCCTCGCCGCTGCCTTGCGGCCATGCGCTGGATGCACGCGGTCGTCTTTGGTGGACGTGAGAATGAAGGGGGCCGGGTAGGTCTTGCCTGGCACCAACCTCTGATAGGGCGAGTAGGCGTCGAGCCACTTGCGCTGTTCGGGAATGCTGGGATCGCCATACTCGCTGATCCAGGAGGCTCCGGCGCCCAGCTTGGTGAACCGAACCATGTCGAACAGCGGAACCTGTAAGATGGCCGCATTGAAGAGGTCGGGTCGTTGAGTGATTGCGGTACCTACCAGGAGGCCTCCTTGGCTACCGCCGACCACGCCCAGCCGACGGGGAGAAGTGATTTTGCGCCGGATCAAGTCCTCCGCGACGGCGATAAAATCATCCCATGTCCGCTGCTTCGTTGCTCCTTGGGCAGTCTGGTGCCATTGGGGCCCGAACTCACCGCCGCCGCGCAGGTTCGCGACAACATACGCTTGCCCTGCTCGAGCCAGAGTCGTCCGGTGAGACCCGCGTAAGAGGGGATGAGCGGAATCTGAAACCCACCATAGCCATAGAGAAGCGTTGGAGTTGATCCGTCAAACCTTGCGCTCTTGGGTCGTACCAGAAAGTAAGGAATGCGGGTGCCATCGCGCGAGATTGCCTCGAACTGTTCGACGACAAGTCTCGAGGCGTCGAACCTAGGAGGTGTCGTCTTCAGGGCCTCAAGGCGTTCGGTTGCGGCATCGAAGTACCAGAGTATCGTCGGGCTAAGAAAGCTGGAGACGGTGAACATCGCCTCGTCCGTTTCATGCGATGCGGCAGCCAGGCGGACATTCGCATTCTCGGGAAGCGGGATCGCCGTGGCCTGCCAGGCGCCCTGATTGTACTTGTAGACGAACGCCCTACTCTGAACATTGTCCAGAATCGTTAAGATTAACAAGTTTCTTGTAGCGGTGAATCCGCTGAGCGCTTGTCGAGGCCCAGGCTTGAAAACGAGCGTGGGTCCGGCGCGCAGCGGATCCTGCTTCCATTCGGCCAGGTCATACGAGATGATCGAGCCCGCTGAGAAGGGGGTGTCTCCGGACGGTGGCATCCAGTCTTCGTTTAGCCTCACCAGCAGGCGACCACTCGCGATGCCCCCAATGGTCGCCTTCTTTGGCAGATTGAGCTTAATCGGCTTGGACCCAAAGAGAACATACTCATGCTCGAACGAACTGATGCTGCGGATGGCGCCGGTCGCATGGATCCTGCCTTCACTGTCGCGCAGCACGAATGGTGTGGCCTCGACATCGGTCGGCTCGCCACGGAAGACCTCGTGCGCTGCCGCGAGCGACTGACCGCGCTTGAGCTCCTTCACAACGAAAGGGTAACCGGCTTGCGTCATGGTCCCTTCGCCCCAATCTCGTGCAATCAGGACCGTGTCGCTATTTACCCAAGTGACCTGCTGTTTTCCCTCGGGAAGTGCGAAGCCGTTCGTGACGAAGGTTTTGGCGACTGCGTCGAACTCCCGGACGAACACAGCGTCCTTGCCGCCCTCGGACAGGTTGAGCAAGCATAGGCGCTCCTCGGGCGGGAGGCAGCTCACCCCTTTAAGAACCCAGTTCTTCTTGTCCGCGTCAGCGAGAGCATCCACGTCGAGGATGGTCTCCCATCGAGGGCTCTGGGTGCGATAGCTTTCAAGCGTCGTACGCCGCAAGACGCCGCGCACCTGGTTCTCGTCCTGCCAGAAATTTTCGAGACCGCGCCGTCCCAATGAGACGTACGGAATCCGGTCCTTGGCCTGAAGAACGTGGAGCGCTTCCCCGTAGAAGCGCTGGTAACGTGGATCAGATTGGAGCGCACTGAGTGTCTTGTCGTTCTCGGTGTGAGCCCAAGCCAATGCGCGCGGCCCTTCGATCTCCTCAAGCCAAAGAAAAGGATCCTCAGCCCCGCTCGCAGGCGCTGGCGCCGGGGAAAGTCCCGCGGCCATCAAACAGCTCATGGATAGCGACGCTGCGAGAAAAAGCGAATTATTCATGGGAATTGTCCTGAAGTTGGCCAGCCGGACTTGGACGTCTTGCTAGGTGAGTGGAAGCATTCGGAAGATGCATGCTCGGCTCCAAAGCGCAGGCACACGGGAATTTCGTCCGCTGGCTATTTTGATGGAGCAAGCAGCGTGCCGCTTGAAAAGGGAGGTTCTCCAGGCGTTTCCAACCCATTTAAGTGTGGACCTTTGGACGTCCGTCTCAAAGCCGACAGTCGGTTCTTAGTAAGGGCGACGACATGTTGCGCAGCGGCCACCTTGCTCATCGTCGCAGTACGTAAATCTTCGACGATCGCTTGCGCCTTCCGTTCGGCCATTCACAACTCTGCTGGGCATGAATTGCCTTGAGCATGTGGACCTCGCAAACCTTGCGCGAAGGGATATCGCGCCGGTCAACTATCCCTAAGCGTTCGAGGACGCCGCGAAGGCGACGAAAGCCGCAAGACAACGGGCGCGCTAAAGTGGTCCGGACACGAGCTCGCTTTCTCGCGCACTCACGCTCCCAAAAACTAACACGAACTAAACTTGCAACGACCGGCCGCTGGCCATCACGGCAGCTCGCGCTGGAAAAGAACACTGCACTTTGAATGACGCTGTTCAGTCAGAGCGGAACAGGTCCGCGCACATTGCAATCAAAAAACATGAAAGTCGCACATGCGCGCGCCTTCCACCCTCGCCGCGGAATGCAGTGCTACCGACGCTCAATTGTCCGCCTTCAAACCAACGTAAGAGAGTTGACGCGGCACACTCTTAGGAAACTCCTGCAAAATATACGAATTAGTCCGGCACGCGGCTTGCTTCGTTCAGGACATCATCACCAATCGTAGTGCGGTGATCTTCGGAGCGGCCCCGGCGCGTCATTACGTGTCTGGTCGCTACGACGATTTGCCGTGCGGCGATACTTAGCGAGCGGGACCGCGTCTCGGCAAAGTGCAGGGCAATCATTATGCGATCAAGGTTTCTCTTTTTGGGTGCGATGACGATGGCGCTCGTCACAACGGGGAGAGCTATGGCGAACCTCGAGCGACAAGTACTGCCACCGGCGGTGTGGAACTGGTCTGGAGGCTACATTGGCGGTCACGCCGGCGGCGGGTACGGCCGAACCTCCTTTAGCAATCCCTTTGGCCCGTCGATCTATGGCGGCAGCCTCGATATTCCATCGTTCGTCGCAGGTGGCCAGATCGGCTACAATTGGCAGAACAACAGTTGGGTGTTCGGCCTCGAACTGGATGCCAGCGCAGCTGCCGCCAACGGCTCAAACACCTGCCTAGCCGCCTCCCACTTGATTGTAAGCGCAAACTGCAACGCAGGTCCCAACCTCTTTGCGACCGGGACCGGCCGCATCGGCTACGCCTTCGGTCCGCTCGGGCAAACGCTTGCCTATCTCAAGGCAGGCGTAGCCTGGCAAAACAATCGAGGCGACGTCGTCAACAACGTGGAACCGGAGAACCAGCCACAGGAGAAAACCCATTTCGATTATGGCCGAGTTGGCGGCGTCATCGGGCTCGGTCTCGAGCAAGCCCTTACGCCGGCATGGTCGGTGAATGTCGAGTATGACTATCTGCATTTCGGCGGACCAAGTGTCGCCACCGCTTCGACAGTGCAGTTATCTCCGCCTGCGATTCTGCCGGCGAACACAACCAGCCTGTCCAGCAATTATCACGTCGGAAGAGTTGGTCTGAACTACCACTTTGGCGTGGACCCAGAGGCCGCACCCAGGTCCGATGCGCCGTATGCGAAATCAGCGGGCAGCGTACCCCCCATTCCCTACGCGCCTGGTTGGTCGTTCGAAGGCGGCTCGCGGCTCTGGCTGAGCCGGGGACGATTCCAGTGGGATCGCAGCGCACTTGAAAATAACGATCGCCCTAGACCCCAGCATACTCATATCGCGGCTCACTTATCACGGACTGGACGGGCTTTCGGGGGAGGTATTCGGCCGTGTCGACAGTCCCTGGGGAGTGTTCCTGAAGAGCAGCCTTGGCATCGGTGGCTTCAACAAAGGGAAGATGAACGATGAAGATTGGCTGCCCCACGAAGGATACCCGTACGTAAATACTCTTTCTGGTCAATCAAACGGACGATTCGCATATTACACGGCGGACGCAGGTTACGATTTCCTGCGCAGTACGAACTACAAGATCGGCGGATTTATAGGCTGGGGCTAGTCTGACTCCATTGGTTGCGTTCAGATCGCCAATCCGCAGTATCGATGTCTGAAGCCGGGTGACACCACAACATCGGCACGTAGGATACTCAATGGAATGCGCCTCGAATCGGCCTGAGCGCCGAAACTATGCTGGCCGAGGGCTGGCGCCTGAATGCCGACATCGCCTACTTGCCCTGGACCGATTTCAAAGGCCGCGACTATCATCTCTTGCGTCCCAAGACCATGTTTGACGAACAACGCGGCAATGGTGGTGGCGGCGTCCAGATTGAGGGCGTGTTGTCCTACTTCCTCACCCAGAACATCAGCGTCGGGGACGGTGGCCGCTATTGGGCCATGTGGACCAAAAAGGACAGCGACTCTTTGTGCAGCAGCAGCGGCTGCGTCGGTGAGCCGCGCATTCTTGCGAAGTACAGCATGGAACGGTGGGGTACGTTCTTTCAGGCCTCTTACAAGCTCGATTAAGGATCTCACTAACGAGGCTCCAGACTTCAGATTCTTAGATGCCGTTCTGAAGTTTGCTGATGACCAGTCCTCGGCGCGCAATTGCCGCCGAGGATTGGCATGTCGCGATCACGCTGTTCGCCGGGTTGCTACGATTGCATATAACCCGCCTTGGACGAGGCGGGCGCAACTCTGCCCCCGAACCAAAGCTCGTCCACTAATAACAGCTCGATTTCTGGGTCCGGACGAACTCGCTTCAAAGCCGATTGCGCGCCATTGCGACCGGGCTGGGATGCGCTCGTTGCACGATTTCTAAATTCCGCAGCGGGATCTCTCGTGGGCAACCGAGACCGCGGCGAGCCCCAACATCACGTCGCCGGTGAATCCGAAATGGAGACGATAGAGCCACCAGATTGCGCAGCACCGGTCGAGATCGTACATGGCGATCGCGCGCCTCGTTGCTGCGACCATCCGCGCCATCGGCTTCATTCTGCGTGTCATCTGGAAACCTCGGCGTCTCCGGGCCAGCGCTCTCCATATAATGACTTTTAGGGCGGTGATGGTCCGCTGTCCGGCGCGTGCACCTGCAAGAGATTGGGAATTTTGATTGATGTTCACCATGGCGTTCTTTTCCGCGTTTCGAAGCAGATTGCGCACACCTATGTGCATGCGCTCTTTGCCGTGATCCTACGGCGAAGGTACTGCTTGCAAAACGACCAGATCTGGTAGTGCCCAATTGGCCGGACTCCCGACCGACAAATACGCTTACGCGATCCCACCGCTACGCGAAGCCACTTGCGACAGTGGTTGCGGCTATGCGACCTTTGCTGGCAACTCCTTGAGAATACCTCGCGCGTCCGCCGAGGCTATCTAGGCTCGCATCGGCAGGGCCTACGCTGTTTCCGAGTAACCCCTCCAGGTCAGCGGTTTCGCTACCCAACTTGCGCGGACCCAGCCGACATCGAGCGCTGGCTTGCGGCCGAGCTCCGTCTGACCGCGCATGCAATTCTCGGTCGCCTCGCGAAGCAACGCCCCGAACCGTTCGGCCTGCACCACACCATCCTGACACCATCCTGCAGAGCTTGTTGGGATTGCTCAGAGGCAAAGCAGCCGAGACGATCATCCCGCACGGCTAAAGCTGCGGCGCTGGCCGCGCGTAATGGGCATTCCGCGCGTCTCCAGAAACTTCCGATCCTGCGCGGCATGTTGCAATCCCGGACTGGCCGATAGCCAGAGCTACATCGATCAAGCGAAACTAACATCCTCAGATGAGGCAATACCCAGGCAATATGGCAGGGGGGACTGAGGCCGGCGCCACGCGGACGAAACGTCCAGGATGACTGTTCATCTCGTGGGCTGCCAGTGGGCCCGAGGATGCGTACCCACTGGCTGCGCGAATAATCCACTATTGGACGAATGTCTCTCCAGCTAAGGACAACCGAAGTGATCCCAGGCCTCCAGCCACGCGCGATCGGTTCACAGCGGGGTTGTCTCCCGTGTAAGCCTAACGAACCCTCCTTCGGCTAATTCGGCTTTGTAGGCCCGTCCGTTAAGTAGGATCGTGGTGGAGTTATCTGCGGTCGGCATAAAACCGTCGTGGCGCAGCTTCTCCATTAGGGCAGGTGTGGCCCATTGCTGTGCGAGCGGCATTCCGTAGTGCCATTTCTCCGCGAAGAAGGCTCCGAAGTCCGGTACCCCCGCCCGGCCGACCCCAACCACTTGGTCCTCCGCAGGGTTATGAACAAGACGAACGCGATTGGACTCATCCAAACCGGCCGTGTAGCGGTGACCTTGGATTTCATAGGTCATCGTCGGCTGGTCCGAGTCCGGCAAGAGACCGTGGTGGAACAGCCTCTCAACCATCGCGTCAGGGGCGATTTGCGAACCGTGTAAAAATCTCTGTGGAGCGGCGAATGTGACATCTACCGCTTCCTCAGGTGCGGCAGGTGATGACGGACCAGCTTCATTCATGATCTGACTGAACAAATCATGATCTTCCTGTGTCCAGACGTGCGCTGTTGGCGATTCCGGGGAACGGGCATTGTCGATCGGGTTCGGATCCATAAAGCTCTCCTTTCTGTTGTGAGAACAACGGCCTCTTGAAGATCTCCCCCAGGGAATGAGCTGAGTTCGTCACGAATTCAGAGATGGCTGGCTTCGTCATCGAGGGGCCAAGGTCGAATGTTAAAGAGGCTGGCTTTCGAGAAGCTGACAAGGTCGAAGAAGGAGACAAACCCGCAGCCGCATCTGCCACGTCTGATGCGATCATCTCCGAGCCAAGTCTCATTCCGCCTGGCCTCGCAGTCGGCGCGTGGGTCTGCGTCGTGCATTGCGTTCACCTGGGCGTAAAGCTGGTTAGGAGGTCCAGGTGATGCGGACCGCGGCCAGACCCAGTCTTGCACCGACATGTGCATTTCGACCTCTGCCCGCGACCCGTCGTTCTGGCGGACGCTTCGAGCCTATGCTCGGGGCCGCTAACCAGAATGACCGCGATAGCCGCGCCAGCGCGAGAACAGACGAAAGCGAGACCTACGTGAGAGTCCGGCAAGCGCGGAGAGAAGTGTTTACCTGAGAGAACGAAATCGCTGAGACGCAAAAGCAGCCGAGACGATCCTCCCGCGCACGGCTAAGGGTGCGGCGGTGCCGGTGATCCGGGGACTGCGGCTGCCGCTGCGTGTAGTGGGTTCCGCGAAGTCCCCAGTGCCTCGAACCCTGCGCGCCATGATACAACCTCGGACTGACAGCCGGAGCTACATCGGGCAAGCGGAACGTTACATCCCCAGGTGAGGCAATAGAAACCGCCAACTTTGTCCCGGCTGCTATGGACGCTCTGCGTCATGCAGATGGCACTCGTGTCAGGGCGTTGGAAAGAGAATTCACTGGTGTCCTGAATAAGGAAAATCGTCGTAATTCGTGCGCGCGGTGGCGAGGTCGCCGCTGAAATGTCCGCTTCCTCCAAGCGTCCGTTGGCGAAGAACCGTAGGGCACATTCGTGCTCGCCCGTTGCGGGCGCACGAACGGTAACTCCTGGGTATGCGTCGCTGGTTTGCCTTAACAGCTCTCCAAGTGGTTGACCAAGATGTACGCCCCCTGAACCTTTGGCAGCGCTCACCGAACGACTTGAGATCGGCCTCGTCGCCGTTGGGCCAAATAGCCGGGCCTTCTCCCAGTCCCGGGTGAGGCCCTCGCGCAGGAGATAGCCAACATGCGCGGGCGGGCAGCGCCGAACGCACCTTATGACGGACGACCTGGGTCTTGGCGGTCGCCAGACGCGAGCGACCCGTGAGCAGCCGGTTCGCCCGCTAGAGGGGACCCGGCCGCGACACAAAGGTGGAGCACCGATGACTGGTGGATCTTGCCCGGCGCGCGAGAGACCGCCGCAGGCGCTGAGCGGCGGCAATCGGCTTGGCCACGAAGGGCGTAGCCCGCTGACGCCTCACGGAGCGGACGCAACCTGGCCGAGGCTGAAAGGGCGCGAGACATCGCCGATCGTGTTCGGCTCCCGCCAATTTGTCCCAAACTCGCCAAAGCAGCGCAATGTCTGGGTGCCCGATAACTATAGCAGGTTCTCATATTTGTCTTGCGGGCAGGGCCAGCCATCAGATCAAGGGTAAAACGGGCCACGAAAGGCGGGCATTTTTATTGCAGAGGTTACCGTGAGGTCCCTCGTGACACGCTTCAGCCTACATGTGAACAGGCCATGGCCGTGAGGACGTGCTCGGGCAAGTGGAATGCAACTTTGCGCGACCTGTCTGGTCGAAATGTTCGGGCCATGGATCGCGCTTCAGATCAGGTCGAGGATGGCGAGGCAATTTACTCCAGAGAGGATGGAGCCGGTCCTCGGTCCGGCAGACGAACGCTTGACACGCCGCGCGGTGTTGGGCGCAACCATCGGCAACATTATCGAATTCTACGACTTCGGGACCTATAGCTTTTTCGCAATACAGATCGGTCAGGCGTTCTTCCCGGCAACTGACCAGTTCGTCAGCCTCATGCTGTCACTCGGAACCTTCGGCGCAGGTTTTGTGACTAGGCCGATCGGAGCCATCGTGCTCGGCTCGTATTCGGATCGGGCCGGCCGCCGACCCGCGATGACCGCCAGCTTTGCCATGATGAGCGCCGCGGTCCTGTTATTGGCGATCACGCCATCGTACGAGGCAATAGGACTTGCCGCTCCGTTGCTAGCCATTTTCGCACGCTTGCTGCAGGGCTTTGCTCTCGGAGGTGAAGTCGGTCCAACGACAGCCTACTTGATGGAAGCGGCCCCCACCAAAGCCCGCGGTCTTGCGGTCTCCTTTCAGCCCGCGAGCCAACAGGTAGCTGCGACGGCCGGAGCGTTGGTTGGAGAAATACTCTCGCTCACCATGACAAGCGAAGCGCTCAATGCGTACGGATGGCGGGTCGCGCTGTTGCTCGGCGCGGCCACGTTGCCGTTTGGATTTTGGTTGCGGAGCGTCCTGCCCGAAACGCTGCACCGCCCCGAGGCGCCGGTTCCTGTCACCCAGCCTGAGGGGCGACGGCCTACCGATCGCCGCATCATGAGCTTGGGATTTGTCATCTTGGCCAGCTGCACGATCACGACTTATGTTACGGGATACATGACGACCTACGCGTTGAACACCCTCCGCGTTTCCACGCCTCTCGCCTTTGCTACTACGCTCATCAGCAACACGGTCGGAATTTCTGCAGCACTGTTGGGCGGCCTGCTCGCCGACCGCGTAGGCCGTCGGCGTATCATGATATGGCCGCAGGTCACTGCATTGCTGATGACCTATCCGGTATTCTTGTGGATTGCAGAGAGCCGCAGTGCCTTCGCACTTCTAGGAGGTCTCGGCGTCCTCACCCTGATCGGAACGATTCCGTATAGCGCCTTCTACGTGAGCATGGCCGAAGGTTTGCCCAAGTACATTCGTGGTCGCGCGTTCGCAACGATCTACGCTTTTGCGATAGCCATTTTTGGAGGCACAGCTCAACCGATCGTCACCTGGCTCATCCACCTTACCGGGAGTGCACTCGTGCCCGCCTGGTACATGCTTTTCGCGGGCGCGGCCGCACTTTGTGCCATGCTTATGATGCCGGAGACGGCGCCACTCAATTATGTGCCCGACCATAGACGAACGGCCGTAACGCCACGACCGCTGCCCTAGGCATACCCGAACAGGTGAGGATGACATCTATGATGTCCGAAATGCGAAAAAGCCGGAGGACGGCTATGGGGCCAGCACGTAAAAGCAATCTATCTTGAAAAATTGGAGCAGCTTTACATCGAGCAGGAGCTCCTGTCGGTGCGCAGCGTCTCCGTCTGAAATGACTTGTTCCCGTTTACCCGATCTTCGCCGATGCGGCAGTTGCGCGATTGGCGGACGTCACCGACGGGGTGTAAGTGAGCCGTCACTGATCATCCTTTAGAGAACGAGAACGTGCGGCTTGCGCCATCTGCCAGCGCAACCATACAGCATAAGGATGCGGCCGCTGTCGGAGCAGCGGCCGCACGAGGGTCGCCCCTCATTCTCTGCTTGATATGTTTCCCGTTGTCAGTGCCGGACGCACGAGGGATCCGTCAAGCAAAAAAACAGATCGCAGATGCCATTCAACGGGTCATCCACGCACTCAGGATATGATGTATCGGCTACCGGCGCACTCGCCGCAACCGGCTGCGCGGCAACGTTTGCAGCAAAAGGAGGCACCACCGCCGTTGCAAGCGCGAGGGCGCTCGCGGTCACTAACACAGACTTTTTCATTCGAGACATCGCTTCCCTAGGTTAGCCCCAGCCGCTCTCGACGGTCTATCTGACGACGCTGCAAGCGGTAAAATTGATTTTCTTGATCAGATCTATCGACCGAATGGATAAGTACGCAGCAATGGACGATCGGCTCATCGATGCGATGGGCGAGGAGTTTCAATTCGGCTGAACCAACGGGGCCGAAGCGGGTCTGACGGGCGATGCCGAGGCCCAGCGGTCGCTCGGACCTCAACGTCAACGAGATCGCCTGCGCGATCAAAAGCGAAGTGATGCACCGGGTGCTTAGGGCCGCACGGAATCGAGCTGTAAAAGATCGATCAAACTAGTCATACGGATTGCTGTCGTGAGCTCGCGCCATGACTCAATGAACAGTCCACCAAGCTGATCTTGCGGCGGAGCATGCTCTTCCGGCGATGCCACCGTTGCTCGCTCGTGGCGACGACTGAAAAAAGCGGGGAAATGACTAACCATACGCCGGTGTATTGAAATCGTCTCCGCGGCGCCCGGCGCCATTGCAGTTGAAACGAAGAAGCTCCGACTTACTCGGATTGAGACGCTCAACGAAGAACGACAAGCCCCAGCATCTTTTGGGGGCCAAGGAGGCGTGATGCTGGGGCCGTCGTAGCCTGATGCTAGAGTAGCAAACAGGCGGCGTTGTTGTGCACCGCCCGGTTTGATTCGTCAAAGCGGCCGGGACGCTCAGCTCCCGTACGGACCATCCGCGATCCGTTGAAGCTCGCCCGAAGAGTTTGCGCGCCAGTTCGCCGCGGGCAGGCAGGTGAAAGCACTGTGACCGGGCTTATCGCCGCCAGCATCTGGTATATCTCCCGCCTGCAATAGTCAGCGGCCCAGCTTCTCGCCCGAGCGCCGATGTTCGCCAGGGCAGGGAATGGCAGCTTGCTTGTACGACGACCGACAATCCTCCGGATCGCCAGCCGATACCCCTCCCGTAAGAAGTGTTCTCTCCCCGGCTCCATCCTTGTGTAAGCTGGAGTTCGACGAGGCTCGGCGCAGCTCAGGCAATCCGCCGAGCCGGTCCGAAAGGCATGAACTCTGACGCCGAACGGCTCACCGGCGCAAGACAACCAGCTCACTAGATCCCCAGTCGAGCCATCTGAGCCGAAGCGTGCTCCGGGTCGGGAAGGGGCTGCCATGGCTGGCCAGCGGCGGTGCTCAACAAGGACCTACAGAACGCGGGAGTGAGCTTGCCTCGGTGGATCACGACGTTCTCGTGCCCCTCGGCGGCTCGAGCGTTCTGCCAGTGCTGATTGTAGCCGCGCTGTTCGTCAGACTTGACGTGGCAAGCGGCGAATTCGCGATCGCCCAGCGTTGCCAATTGCCAGGCATGTACCGGCCGCTTGGTGTGGATGTGTACCCACATCGGCCTTGGCGTCGCGCCATTGCTCAGCGCCATGGGCTGTAGCTTGATTTCAAACAGCGTCCCTGGCTCTCCCTTCAAGGCGCGAGGTGGATCCACTGACGCCAGTTCCCCCGCTGCCCGTAACTGTGCAAGGTATTTCTGCGATGGAAACGCATAGGTCTTCATGCAATCGCTCGTGATTGCTGCCTTTCGCGCGCTCAATGACTTTGCCTGCCCCTGAACCTCGGACCCCATCCTTTGAAGCCGGACTATCTTTTCGTGCACTTCGGGCACCTGCGCAGCGGTGAGCAGGCCCCGTCGGCGAGGCTCCTCCAGCGCGGCTACACAGGCCTCAATCTCGGAGGACTGCGTCTGCAAGCGCTTGACCACGCGATTCAGGACGTGTTCGGCGTCGTCGGGCTTCATCTGGCGCGCTTGCGAGACGGCGCTTTGCTGAGCCCGCAGATCGAACTGCAGCAGCTCGTCCAATCGCTCAAGTAATCCCGGCAGTGCCTTCCTGGAGGGCGGAGCCTGCCACATCTGGAGGTGATCGGTCGCAGAGGATGACGCAGCTGCCTCCTCCGGCGTGGCGAGTTTTTTTGTACCGAGATCCGAGAGCACGATGACCTTGCCCGTCGCGGCCGCGGCGGCATCGGACCTTCCCAGTTGCGGCGCGGGCGGGCTGGCCGTCGAACTCCCCTCGCCCGCGGCTGCTCCGCGCTTTGCTTTGCCCTTTCTGCGCGCTGGAGTGCCTTCACCCACCAGGCCACTGTTTTCAGGAAGCGCAGCCCAAGCCGGCGGTTCAATCGTCACTTCCGTCTTTGGCTGCAATGCCAGCAGCCGCATGACGTCGTTCGCCGTCACCCACGCTCCGTCCACGATCTCGCCAAGCAACTGCAAAGGAAGGTCAGCTTCCGTTCCAGCCTCCCTCAGGGGCTCAAGCATGGCCCTCAGTTGGGATGCAAATTCCGAAAGCCGTTCCATCACTCCTTCCAGAACGGCGCGGTGCTCGGCGTCGAGCACCGTTCCTCCGCGAACGGCCTCGCCCGTCGAAATAAATGCCGGAAAAACATCTTCAACAAAGGTCCCGAGCAGACGCACCCGCCCGCTCTCGTCCATGAGGGCGGCTCGCACGTCCGGTGCTAACGTGCTCGCTCGCGACTCAATCAAGAGCTGCGCGAGAGCGATGCGCGATTGCAGATACATGCACCTGGTATTGAGCACCCAGCCCGTATTGAGCCTGAGTTGGCCCTCTTCGGTCTTGCGCATCTCGGGCGTGCTGCTTGGCAAGTGGGCAGTAGCCGCACAGACTGACTGCATCCGCTCGAAGCGCAACGCCTTCTTTCCCCACAAGTCCATGCAGGCAGCATACTGGTTCGCGACGCCCGCAACGACGCGGCTCAGCTGGTCGGGCGGAGCGGTGTCTTTGACCTCGTCGAGCAGGGCTTTTGCTTTCTTTCTCCTGTTCTCAAGTGGGTACAGAATCTCGGTGGTTACTTCGTTACATTGTTTGCCCGCATCCAGCGTGTTGTCGCGGAGCCGGCGAGCCTGATCGTCGGGCAGGATACGACGCGCCAAATTGGAAGGCAGATTCGCGTAATACTCCAGAACTGTTGAGCCTGCTTCGACCACTCGATCGATCAGCTCTTGCGCCTTTTCCGAGTTGCAGCGTTGCATGGCCGCTCGACGGCAAGTTTCAAACTTCTCAAGCAGGCTGTCTAAATTTCGCTTTGCGGCCTTGATCTCGTTGCGCGTTGGCGCCGCCATATCTGAAGCCGCAGTTCTGTCTTGAGGCCCGGAGCGCATCCGCTCCAGGACGGCATCGAAGGATTGACCGCGTTCCCCAGGGAAGAGACCAGGCTCCAGGCTCGAACGGCTCAATTCCCCGGCGCTGTCGGCTCCCGCCGCCTCACCCTGTGATGAATCAGCTCGGCCAATACCTTTCATACTTCATCTCCGAATAGTCGAGAGTGCGCAGCCTGTCTGGATAGGCCGCCTAGCTGACGACTAGCTGACCAAGAGCCATTCATCGGGATGCACAAGAAATAAGACCTCGCCTTGAGTTCCACGCAGCTTGGTCGTGTTGCTGAACTAGCCGCATCAGTGCCGGTGTGATCAGCTGAGACGTGACCGGCGTCCGACCTGCCCTACCGACGGAATAGTCCCTACCCGAACGCCTTGGCTCTATGCACGCGAGCTGGGCCAAGTCAAACGCTAGAGAGCAGCCAGGAACGCGCTCGCCTCTTGAACGGCGATTTTTGGCCAAGCAGAACTGGCCAGTGTATGTCGATCGGCAGACCTTCGCTCGCAACGCACGCGTCCCGCTATCCACTAAACAGACTTCGACCGAAGAGTTTACCAAGTCACCAGCCATCGACGGGTGTGCCGAGACGTCGGAGGCCATCAGCAACGACATTTTGCCCGTCGGAACTGAGCAGAATCGAGGTTGCGCAACTCCCTCAAACTATATCTCGCAAAAGCCGGGCCGCCGCCCAGGCCGGTTAAATAGAAATGTGGCAGCAAGCGTACCGAGCACACCGAGCGTCACCCCGACCAGCGAATTGGGTGTCCGCACGTCTCTAAAGAGCAGAAAGGTGAGTATCGGCTCCACTACCAGAATAGCTCCCAGTATTTCGCGGCAATGATCCAGATATTCTTCATATGCATGTGGCGAGCGCTTATCTGAAAATGAGGTAGATGCCACCGAAGGATATCAGGAGAAACATCGGCCACAGGCATTGCCAAATTACTGCCGGTCTTCCCCAGGGAGCTTGAGGTAATCAACTCGGGGAATATCCAAATCGCTTCTCCAAGGAAAATCGCTGCAACCCGCTACAATCTTCAGCATCAATTCATCGGCCTCCACGTTCCGGCTATACAAGGCAACCCGAACAGGCGGCATCGGAGTTGCCGTTGAGGCCCTTTCGGCATCTCAGGCGTTTGCAAGTCGAGACGCGCGCCTGACATGTCGCTTCTCACGGGGACTTCAAACGTCTTCCCGGTCGATCAGTAGTTGCCCACTACAAATGCTTCGCGTCGATCGAGCCATCTGCGCAGATTGAACAAGATAGTTCAGATCAATCCAACCTGACCGCGCACCGGCGGCCGGGGACTGGCGCGACCAGGCCTACGCTTCAATCCGCACGGGGAGAGCCGAATAGCCGTGCACGAAGTTAGATGCAATTCGCTCGGGTTCGCCGACGACCTCGATCTCCAGTCTCGCATCCAAGATCTCTTCCCAGAGGACTCTCAACTGCAGTTCGGCAAGATGTCGACCAAGACAGCGATGGATTCCGAATCCGAACGAGAGGTGCTGCCGCACATTCTTCCGGTCGATCACGAAACTGTTGGCGTTCTCAATGATCTCTTCGTCTCTGTTGCCGGAGATGTACCACATGACGACCTTGTCGCCTTTCCGGATCTGTTTCCCGCCTACGATGCTGTCGACCGCGGCAGTGCGGCGCATATGCGCGATCGGTGTCTGGTATCGGATAATCTCGGACACGGCGCTCGAGACCAGCTTGGGATTGTCGGCTAGTTTTCGCAGTTCGGAGGGGTACTGGCTCATGAACAGGAGGCCACCGGTAATCGAGTTGCGCGTTGTATCATTTCCCCCAACGATCAACAGAATCAGATTCCCGAGAAACTCACTCGGCTTCATATGGCGTGTGGCGGGCGAATGCGCCATCAAGGAAATCAGGTCGAGGCGCGGCTCGGCATTAATGCGCTCGTTCCAAAGCCCTGTGAAATAGTCCAGACATTCTGATAAGATTGTGCTTCGCTGGTCCCAGCTGTCGATCGCATGGCCTGCTTTTGGAGTCGTAACAGCTACGTCTGACCAATAGGTCAGTAGTCGCCGGTCCTCAAATGGAAAGTCGAAGAGCGTAGCGAGCATTTGCGTCGTCAACTCTATCGAGACCATGTCTACCCAATTGAAGGCTTCATTGCGCGGCAAGCCATCGAGAATCGCCCTGACCCGAGAGCGTATCAAGGTTTCGAGCTTCGTCAGGCTTTCCGGTCCGACGATCGGGCTCACGGTATTGCGCTGCTCGGCGTGCTTGGGAGGCCCCATCTTGATGAAACTCTGGGTCCAGTGCTTATCAGGCACGTCAACAATAGTGACACCTTGCTTTGATGAGAATGCTTTGTGGTTTGTGTCTACCGCTACGATGTCCCGATACTTCGTCACAGACCAATATGGACCATGAGGGCTGTCTTTGCAGTAGTGAACGGGATCTTCTCTTCGCAGCCGGTCAAAGAAACCCCATATGCTGTCGTCTTGAAAGCGCCTGCCTTCGCTTACATCCAGCTCGCTCAGCGGAATAATGTCATCTGCTTTATAATCTTCTGATCGCCTGCTCATGATCGTCTCCGCAGATTTTGCTCCCGAGAGGCTACAGATCTAAGGTCACGATTCACCGTTTCGAGCTGCCGTGAGCGTTTGGCTGCGACGGGCCGCCCGACCAGACTATCTCAAAGCTCGGCTGGCCTAGCCCTACCACGTCGGGCAGTAAGGATCGCATTGACTTTCCGACCTGATCTACTCAATCACTGAGAGCTGTCACCACGAGTTGGACGAGGGCTGTGCGAAAGGACAACATCCAATCGAATACACACTCCCAAGGTAGCCAGCCATTTTGCCTCTCACTGTCGTTTCGGTCCAGGGAGACCAATTGAGGCGGCTCGGCAGTCTGCCGCCCATCTGGTGATTTTGGCCGAGGCACCCCAAAGCGGCGAAGCTGAAGGTGGCAATCTTTCCATCGCTTGGATAGTAGTTCCCGGATTGGGGTGTCCTGTGGGGTAACCTGAGAAAGAGGGGGTGCGAGGAGGCTCTGAAATGCGGACGCGAGCAGGTGCAGGTAAGGTCCGCAGGTCTGCAAGGTGAGCGCCGGAGAGGCTTCAAACCTGATGCGGTGTCCGGCCTGGAAGGCTCGGACACTGTAAAATGGAGGCTGAAGCCTTGCACCGAAACGCTGCAGGAACCGTTTCGGTCGAGAAACGTGGGAGGCGGGGCAAATCGGAGCGACCGCGCATGACGGAGCGCCGTCCCGACTAGTCGCCGAAGCCGAACGCCTTCGCGTCAGGTCGAGCAGCAAAACCTGGGGCAGCCCGCCCGAGGCAAATGTGCGAACAGCACGTCAGAGTGAGACCGGCGCTCAAATGCGCCGATTCGCTGAGATCTCCCGCCGCATGATCAAGTCCAGAGCTTTTCCCGCCTAGATAGCTGTGTTAAGATATCCTCTCTTTAGTAGTGGAGGAAGTGATGAGCCATGACCGGATCGTTACGGCGGCCATCATCGCCGTTGGCGCTCTCAACACGGTGCTCGCAGCGATAGCGCTCTTGTCGTTCTGAGCAGCGCAATTTTCTCATGCGACAAGAGGCCATCTCGATTGGCGCCTCTTTCATTCACGCAGCGTATCCGCCTATGGCCCGATCGCGTATACGGAACGCGGTCTCCGCTTGGTCCGCTTCGTGGCGCCAAGGATCATGCAGCCTATCTTCTTTTCAGCCCGCCGGTTCGAAATCGTGAGTGGGTCATCCGGTACCGGGTCTAGCGGCTTCGGGGTACCCGTCCACCGCGCCCGTTAAGAGAGTAGTTACCACTCACTGTCAGCATTTCCATATTAGGTCGCCATAGGCGGCAGCCAATCTGAGAACGTCAGATTTTCCGACACGCCCGGTTGGCGGTCTCTTTCAGGAGAGGCCCAATGTTCAAGGGCTTCACGGTGGCAGTTGCGGCGCTGATTTTCACAGCGCAACTGGATCAATACCTCACGCACGGTCGGTACACCGACGCGGCGATCGCTATGCTCCGGCACATCAGGCATGGGTTTGGCTCTTGAGAAACCGGAACGCATCTGGAAAGCAATTCACGGGTTGATCTCGATGCGGAGGAGCAACGCGCCATAGCCATATTGGGAGCTGGGCTTTGTGTCGAGCTGTGTGACTTGCTTGCTCTCGTGAGCTTGAGGCAGATCGGTCTGATCGGAGTCTGCGATTTGAAAGCTGCCGCGCACGAGTTACGGAGGCGCGTTGTCTTGAGCGAACTCGGGTAACGATCAGGTGATGATCAGATGATAAAAGTGCGGATCTACCATGACGGTGCGCGACAAGACGTTCTCACCGCGCCGATTTTTGGGTCCTCAGGGGGCTAAGGGCTGGATGGGATCGACAACGGAAGGGGCCGGCTCTGGTTGGGATTAATTGGGCGGTCAATTTGACCAAAGAGCAAGCCGATCGCCTCGCGGAGATTGAGTTGACGAGCACGAGCGGGACTAGCGTAAGCCCGGTCAGAGCCTAGACAGCGAGACGGATGAGTGGACATCCTCTTCATCTTGCCGATCAACGCCGAAAAGACATACCGACACCGCCCGCCTAGCATGCTTCCTTCTTTGGACAGATTGATCTCGCGAACCGCCATCTCGCCCACAGCAATAGCGTCAGTCACTCCAGGACTATGAACCTCAATCACTCTTTTGCGATCAGTCGCAGTTTGGATCGCCATGATCGACTCGACCAAGCCAAGCTTACTAAGAGCGCAGTTCAAGCCAGACTCGAAAAGGTGTTGTTGGTCACGAGCGAAATTGATGCCGGAAATCAGGCGCGAGATCGGCATAGCTGCGCTCCCGTGCTTGATCCGGCGGAAGCACAAAGAGTCTCTCAGACGCTGAAATAAGTCACGGACCCGCGATGATGTTTGTAGGCTGCACCTCCAGGAAATAGCAGTCATGGGACTCATAGTGCCAATCTCCATAGTAACACTTCGTCTCTAGGCGCAAAGTATTGACCATCCAGTCAGCACCGCTTCGGAGCCGAGTTTATGCTTAGGCGTTGCCGACAGATGCGCCTTCCTTCCGACGTGTCCGCTTTGGGCTGAAACCGGCAACCTCAACCCGAGCAGATGTCTTCCGCTTGGCCCTCGTCAGCCGACATTGCGTTATTGGTTCAAGCCCTAGATCATTTCCCTTTTGCCAACTCGAAAGCTACGAACGTAATACCCCTGTCGCTGAACGGCCGACTTTATCTCGTCGCTGACTTTGAGAACTCTAGTTCTGCTCTTGCGCCATCTATTTGAAGAGTAAAGTGCGGGTATCGCAGAAGCGTTGCTTATGACGAGGAAGTCCCGCTTGTTATTGCGAATAGACATCAAACATGTCACCCTCGCAGAAATGTCGAGTAGAGCAAATATGTTTGGTAACGACCGTGTCAGCTGTGGTGCGCTGGGCCCCCGAGCGGGTGGTAGTCTGGGATGCCTGCTGGTTAGACTTCGCACTCAGTGAATGTCGGGGAAATCTTAGCGCGCCAACCGATCAGCTCAGATTTCTTTTTGCATGCTGTTTCCATGCCAGGCCAGTGTACTAGTTCCGTGAAGGCCATGCGGTGAATAATGGTCTAGCTACGAGTGCTTAGGCAGATCGATCCAGAGATCCGGAGCACCATTTAGGAGGGTATCCTGATCTGGAACATAGATACTATCGAAAACCCTCAGGCCGTGAGCCGTTGCCGCGCCAATAATGATGAAAGGGAGCTTGACCTGCTCTAGATCTTCGAAGCTGTCAGCGCCGACAATCCGAAGATAATCGAATTTAAACCGTCGGAACTTTATGTGAGATGCAGCCGACGCTACAAGGTCCTTGACGCTCGACGCTCCTCGGACGATCTCTTCCCTTAAATGGTTGAGTGCCGTGAAGAGGCACGACAGCT
>Ga0214544_1006626_pt1 | contig 21128 bp, 18 predicted proteins | sample CNSS3metaG_FD_160074 | JGI IMG/M metagenome (GOLD analysis project Ga0214544, IMG submission 160074) | Root nodule microbial communities from cowpea collected in UCLA plant growth center, Los Angeles, California, USA - CNSS3 | ecosystem: Host-associated > Plants > Roots > Nodule | place: USA...
CTTCTTCCTTTAATTGTTCTTGGTTTTCTATGGTTTATGTGCTTTCCATTTCCTTTTCATTTTGAATCAATCCATCATCTTCTTCTCTTGAGCTTTGTGAAAGGAACCTTCACATCTAGATAGCTTGTTATCTAGATAGCTTGCTATCTTAATGTCCAGTGGGGATTTCACTTAGCTTTCTTAATCAACTCACACCATATTCATTAATCTTCTAAAAAGGAACAACATAATCCTTCATCATTAACCTTCTTCATCAACCTTACAAAGAGGGAAAAACATTAGTGTCATCACAACAAACACCAACATGTTTTTTTTTCTCTCCTCTCTCAATCAATTCTCAATTCATAGTTGTGTAACTGTATAGAGTGATCATAAATAGTTATCATGTCTCGTGTTACTTAATTTTAGTAGTTGAGAAAGATAATAGTAATGAATAGTCATACAAATTTCAGAAAGTTTATGATAGAAATATAAGGTACGAGATAAGAGAGAATTTAAAAATATTTTACAGGAATAATAATTCTTAATTTGTAAACCTTCTTGAAGGAAATGCTGTTAAGATAAAAATTGTAAATTGTTACGATAGAAATATAAGAGATCAAAAAAGAATTTAAAAATATTTTATAATAATAATGATAATTCTTAATTTGTAAACTTTTTTTAAACTGCCCTGACCATATTAATTTGTCTTTCATTTATGAATGCAAATATAAAAATTAGATATCCATGAAACCTTATCTCCTTCATAACCAAAATGTCAAAATGTGTGCTTCATCGATTTTCTGGAACTGGTAGAGATAATTGGAATGTTGTTAGAGAAAAATGTCAATTATTTATGAATTTGGTGCAATTTTTAACAAAATTTAGAAAAGATGAGTAGATTTTTTGAAATTATGGAAATGAGTATGTATTACACTATCTTAAAATAAAAAAATCATATTGTGAAACACAATTTAAAAGACAACTATTGACAAGCTCAAACACTAACAATAGTCAAAAAAAGATGATGTTTGACTTTGGAGACAGTCATTAATTTATCTAATTACCATTCTCATAAAACATAAACATCATATGTTGCTGGTAAACTACAAATATCACATACAATGCTAGATGTGTCAGTCACAACCAATACCCTCTTCTTCTTCTGCCAATTGCCTCTTATCTTCATCTATCTTTTCCATTTTTTCTCCCTGTCAAGGGATCAATAGCAGGTACATGGACTCAACACACAGAAACAGGTATATGTGGTTTTCTCTTCAATTTTTCTTTTGAAAAAATTCTTCTGGTCAATATATACCTATCTGACCGAAACGATTCTGAAGACCTTAAGAAGATACAATTAGAACAAACTTGGTGGTGTTATACTTTGATATGTTTGTGTTGAGAAGTGACTGTACTATGATTTCTTAACTTTGATTTCTTTAAAGTTAAAATCAAACAAAATTTCATGTATTATGGTTTGTGGAGCCCACTTGACATGAGCGTACCTTGGGAGTTAGGACACACATTTTTTGCTACTTTACTCCTACCTGACTTTGCTATACATTGCTAAGCAATGGAAGAGAATATAATAGAATAGAAGCTTTTCTTGGCTTTAAAGCTAGAGCAGTGACATAACATGGTCTCTACTTGCACACCACTCTTCTGTCTTTGATCCACTCCTATGTAAGAAAATTTAAGATGATCACTTATATAATTTGGTCCCAAACATCATAAGACATCGTGCCTAGGTAACCAACTCTATGGAAACACACTTGAGATTTGGATTTGGCTTAAGTACAATTTCCTTGGTCCTTTTTCTGACTCTTACTACAAGTTTAAGCTCAACTGCATTTGATGTCAGTGAATATGAAGATGGGGAAAACCTTGATATAGCAGAGTCTATCTCAAGTTATGGGTATGTATTAGGAAACCCTTTTGTCAATTATTCATGTTACTCCTGTCCTTTTTAACTTTTTGTACTTAATTACATTTTTCTGGGGTTAAGAAATGAAATGGAAGACATGGAAGAAAATGAATGGCAGATGGTGCAAACCAAAGGAAACCAATTTGTGGTGAACGACCAACCTTTCTATGTGAATGGATTCAACACGTACTGGTTGATGGTATTTGCTGCGGATGAGTCCACCAGAGGAAAGGTCACTGAGGTGTTCAAACATGCATCCTCTGTGGGCATGACAGTTTGTAGGACTTGGGCCTTCAATGATGGCCAATGGCGTGCTCTTCAGGAATCTCCATCAGTTTACAATGAAGACGTGTTCAAGGTCAGTGCTTCTGATTTATCTGCTTTTCTATTTTCATTACTTTTTATGTACTACTAAAAACAGTAACCAATTTTTTCTTCACCATTGTATTATGGCTAGTACTTGTTAATGTTTTAAGTGATGATAGTGTCCATTTTATTGTTGGAACCACAGGCCTTGGATTTCGTGGTAAGTGAAGCAAAGAAATACAAAATTAGGCTCATATTATCACTGGTTAACAACTGGGAGGCTTACGGTGGCAAAGCACAGTATGTGAAGTGGGGCAATGCAGCTGGCCTTAACTTGACCTCTGATGATGCCTTTTTTTCACATCCAACTCTCAGAAGCTATTACAAGGCTCATGTTAAGGCATGTAGTTTGTTACAATCCAATAGATCAAGAACAACCTTTTTTAAAGCCTTTTTGTTATTTGCTGCAATGCTTAACAACCTAGTAAGTAACTAATATGGTTGAGTACTATTTTTCACTGTGTAGACGGTGCTCAATAGAGTTAATATATTCACAAATATCACTTACAAGGAAGATCCAACAATTTTTGCTTGGGAACTGATGAATGAACCTCGGTGCAACTCAGACTCCTCAGGTGATGTGTTACAGGTTTGCCCTGGTCCTGTGGAACTATTCTTTCAGTTTGTAGTATCATAAAATCATTGCTTTCAATTAATCAGTTCCTTCCATGATATCACATTTTGTGCTCAACTGAATACATTGTAGGATTGGATAAAAGAAATGTCATTCTATGTGAAAAGCATTGATACAAAACATCTGGTGGAGATTGGACTCGAAGGATTTTATGGCCCCTCAACACCTCAGAGATATCAGTTAAACCCAAATGCATATGCTCACCAGGTTGGAACTGATTTTATCAGGAACCACCAGGTTCTAGGTGTTGACTTCGCTTCTGTTCACATATATCCAGACTCTTGGTAAGTTACTAAGTTTATTCAATAATGACTTTTACTGTAGTATGTATAGTATCATAAAACTGAACTGCTGCAAACTTTTAGTATTCATCTTTATCAAAATCATGTTCAAGTGCTTATAAAATACATTAATGTACTATGCCATAAGTGTCTTCTTTGTTTTACCATTCATCTGCTTATCTGAAATCCAACATGAGTGGAGAGTTTCTGACTACGAATTGATTACCTTGCCAAAGGATTTCACAATCAATTGCTGATTCCCACCTCCCATTTATAAAGTCTTGGATGGAAGCGCACATAGAGGATGCTGAGAAGTATCTTGGAATGCCGGTTGTTTTTGGTGAGTTTGGTGTGTCTGCAAAAGCTCCTGGCTTCAATTCATCATACAGAGACAACCTTATAAACACTGTGTACAAGACAATCCTAAACTCTACCAAGAAAGGAGGTAGTGGAGCTGGAAGCCTTGTGTGGCAGCTCTTTCCTGATGGAACAGATTACATGGATGATGGGTATGCAATTGTTCTCTCAAAATCACCTTCCACATCAAGCATTGTATCCCTTCAATCCACAAGGCTAGCCCTTTTCAATTCCTTGTGTTCTACAAAATGCCGTTGGGGCTGTAGGAAGCGAAATGTGTTGGAAACAGTGCTCTATCATGACCTCTAATACCATATGTGGAAAGTTGCAAACTTCTGCTATGTAAAAAGCCTGTCTCTGGTGCATCCAAGATAATAGTTTCAGTATGAAAATGATACTACAGAGAAAAGTGAAGAGAAGAGATAAATATGGGTATGCAGCATACCATTCTGTTTGTAATGATGCCAATAGTTATACTTTGTATGTTCTGACAGTTGTGTGGCAATTTGTAAAATAAGCTAGTAATTTTGGTGTGAAGAACTATGTTATTATATCAGTGACAACTCTTGAAAGCAACAAGAAGCACAGTTTCGTACAAGAATACTATTCATATGATAGAACTATACGGAATGGAACTAAATACATAATATCATCCTGGATGTAAGTAAGTAATTTCATCTGGTAAGTGTCAATAGAATGCAGCTCTACTTTGTTGAATGTCCTGATTCAACCAATCTTCACGCATTCACCTTTTGTAGAAAGAAACCATAGGAGATAACTGATCAAGCTCGTACAACCACTATGTGATCCTGTTGATATTGTTGTCACATACGTAACATGAAAGGCATAAATGTACACTGCAGCAATAATTTTTCCCTCTGTATGCTTTGATGTACTGAGGCTTAAAAAAAAGTGGAACAAAATCTTATAATTGATGGTGTTCAATCACATGTTTTGTTGGCTGGTTGGCTGTGGTACACCTCTGAATTCAAATGTCTCCTCCTCCTCCTCCTCCTGATAGAAATAAATGTCTTAATATGATAATATTACCTCAGAGAACTTCAATCAAAAGTGATATGATTCAAAGAACAAACAAATGAGTGAACTGTCCTGTCATATTACCAGTAACCCAAAAACTAAAGAAACTTGTTTGTACACTGAGAAAGTAAATTATCTATCATCTGTGATTTTCTTTCATTCTAAATTATCTTGCTTGGTTTCTAGCTAAGGAAACAGCAGATAACTCTAGATAGATACAGTTTCAGAAGAAAACATGGGCGCCAGCATAAGGAAACAGAAATGTTATCAGATCAAACTTGACTATACAAATCTGAAAGATAACCAGTGATTAAACAAAATGACTGAATTAAAAAATGAAACAGTATACCCACATTGCTATGCAGCTCAATTTCTGCTTAAGCTTAGTTTTGAAAGTACTGCAGCTGCTTGATCACCACCCAGAAGAAAATAAGGATGTCTAAGAGCTGCAGCAGCAGATAAACGTCCTCTTCTCAGGGAACCTCTCTCAGATACAAGCCTTGTAGCTAAGTCCCACCCTCTACCAGATTCACCATCTAGAATTTGGAAGTCAGGCCGGCTGCGAGTATAGTCCCTCCATTTTTTCAGATCATATCCACAGTTTTTTAGTTCCAAGTTGAAATTCTTCAAAGCAGCAGAAGACCTTAAGGATGGTATTGCCATTTGAAGGAGTACAATCCCAGCTGAATACATATCAAACAAATCAGGGCTGTTTAACTGCAACAATAATCACATAACGCCACTTTAGCACTTCCTCAGCAAAACAAATGTGTGGAATAAACCAGATGTGACCAAGATATTAACAAATCTTTCAATTAATGTTCCTAAATTAGAAGATTCTATTTTTAATTCACAGAACAATTCTATTTTTGTGAACTGATCTTAGCCAACATGCTGCTTTAACAGACCTGACAAAATCGGTGATGCATACTGAAGAACCATATTTTGACTGCATGAACTCGGTGAAGTTATACCTGCCAAAGGATTGGAGAAAGGAAAGCAGCAATTGGTGCTGGTGGTGGACTTGGTGTTTCTTCTGGGAGTACATATAATTCTGGGGGGCAGTAGTCAGGATCCAAAAGGGTACGGTTCGGAACATAATTCTTTCCAATCCGCAAGTCTGTTGCTGCACCAAAATCAATGAGTTTAATCTGGCCTCGTTTAGTGACCACTATGTTGGCTGGCTTTACATCCCTGTGAACAATGCCAGTATCATGAATTTTCCTCAGAGATGTTATGATCTGGCGCATTATTTGTTTGATGATCAATGCATTTCGTTTTGAAGAGTCAACACCTTGCAGAACACGTCCAAACATCACAGATTCTAAGTTTGAAGGAAAGTTTCTGTCCTTCATGTAATCACCAAGAGTGCGATCCCCCTGTGAAATGAAATAAGCAACCTTCCAATTAGTTAAGGGGGAGGACTGAATGAGACTAACATGGAAAAAAATTTTTTTATAAAACTGCTGATAGTTAAATAGGCATGATTAGTTCATCTAAGGCTATTGTTTATGCAATAGAAAAACAAGCTAGAGCACCTCAAACTTCCAAACAAGCCATTTTCCACCTTTTGTAAACTGTGAATTTGTTTGATCAGCTACAAAACTTCCAAGAAAGTCAGCACATGTTTCAGGAGCTGCCCTAGATAGCCTGTAATTGAACCACTCCTCATAATCACCAAACTCCGCAGCGCCTTTAATTTCGACCTTAACCTGCACATCTCATTAGTCAGATGCAAAATACCTCTTGTAGACTACATAGTCTAAAAGCAGAAAATGGATGTTCAGCAAATCAAGTATCCAATTTACTGGTTTAAACATTTGAATTGTACATCTTCCTTCTCTTGATCAGAAAACAAGAATTTATAATACAGAAAAAAGACAGAATGATTGAGGAATCCTAATGATCAAAGGGTTGGTGAACTGCAACATTCAAGTATCATCCAGACATCAAATCAAAGAACAAAACCACACAACTAAAAGTAAGGTTTTTCCAATATCTCCATATCAATTCAATGCAGGAATTTCAACCCAGAATTGGAATGTCAACTCAATATTCTGCATAATAAAGGGATGTGTTAAGAAACAGTACAATCTACCAAAGGTAAAGCTCTATCTAAGTTCGTGCATAGAACAAACATACAAACAAACAAACAAACACCAACATAAGATCACTGTTCTTTCCTTCCTTAAAGAAGTTCCAACAACAATACCTTTTTAAGAATGACTTTATCCTTAGACTTGGCTTCCACCTGCGTTGTCTTGCCTCTCCCCCTCTTCTGCACAACATCAACACTCCCATTACTCCCATTCCCATTCTTCGGAACCAAAACACCCGAATAGACAACACCAAAAGACCCTTCACCAAGCTTTTCTCCGACCACAAAGTCACTCCTCTTCAAGTTCCTCCTTCCAACCAAACTGTCCAACCCCAGTTGAAGAGGGGCCAAAAGGTATGCATCAATGGCACCAACAAGCACACCTGGCCTCGCAGTCAGATAAATCCACGTCAACCCACCAAACACCAGAACCACCCACTTCTGCACATCAGATAACCCTTCAGTCACTCTTTCAATCTGCACTATTCCCGATTGGATACTTTCAAACTGCTCCATGCCAACACTGTTCTCCACCAACCTTTTGGCCACATCACCAAACACTGCATGGCACTTTGCAGAATTGCTCTTCAAACGGTGGAAGTAGCAGTTGGTGAGCTTCATGGGAGAGGCCATTTGGCTGTGTTTGAGCGTGGAAGTTGCAGTTGGAGTTGGAGGGAGCAGAGAAGCCATTGGATGATGATGCTTCTCAGATCAGAGGCACCACTTTTGCCACTTCTTCTTCTTCTTCTTCCTCACTTCATCCATTGCTTCTCTTGGTCCAAATTTAAGGCCACATCTATCATACTTGGAACCACAGAAAAATATTAAACACGTGTAACACTTCATTTAGATTTATGGAAAATCATTTTTTTAAACTTGTTTTAATAAAATTTATGCACAAATTTATTGAAATAATTTATTTATGTCATCATAAATTTAGTAAAAAGTAGTATATATACATTTGTTTAAATTCACTCTGAAATTTATCATATTTGAAAGTAAAATGTGTTTAGTTCCTCTATCTTTTGCTTAAAATTATTTTTACCTTTTATCATTTCTCTTAAATATTATCTTTGAATTTTTTTTAATGATGAATTTTATTCCTCACTCCGTGATCTTAAATTCTACACAATCAAAATACATTTGCCGACCATAAAAAAATTAAGTGACAAAAACATCATTTTTAAAATATATTATTTTCTTTACTCTCTCTTTAAGGACTTCTTTTAGAATTAAAGTATAAATGTCCAACTGCACTTTAATTAAAATTCTTTATAATAATATAAACATTAATGAATAATTCGTTTTGATTTTATCATGTAATGTTTCAAACAAACTTCATACTTACCACATAGATGTATTCTTGCTTAAGCAAGAATGTACTTTTTCTTACTTGGAACATGTCCTACTATATATTGTTTATAAAAATATAACTAAAATTAATTATTAATATCATTTAAAATAATGAATAATTAAAAAATATTTTCTTGAATAAAAAAATAAAAAAATATTTTTGTTTGAATGTTGTAGCAGTGTGGTTTGGTGGTTCGCCGCTTCTTTCTCGATTGCCAACTTTAATCTTACAATTTATTTATTATTATCATTTTAATTATTACATTACTGTATTATTATCACTAGTGTAAACACAGGCACTATCACGCCTGTGTGTACGCATTTTTTGAATTATATTAATAATTGATGATATTGTAATGTTATTAATTTAATAAACAAAATAAAAATATATTTATAAAAAATAAAATAAAATGTACGGAGAAAATAAGAGAAAAATAACTGTTGATGAATAGTAAGAGAAAAAAAGAAAAAGGAGATAAGTAAATAATTTTATAAAAACTTGTAAAAGTAACCGTTAATTTTTAAAAATTTAATAAATAATTAAATTATAAAGGGTAAAGTTGGAATTATGAAATGTGGACACAAAAGAGGGAATCCCCTTTATATATAGTTATAGATATTATTATTAATTATTATTTTTATCATTATTATTGTTTATATTTGTTAATTTGTTATTACATTTTTATACTATTCGTTGTTTAAGTTATTGTCTTCATCTAACGGTTTTCTTTAGCCGTTCCGTTCCATTCCATTCCGCGGGGAAATTCTCCCCGCATTACCATTTCATTTGCATTTGCATTCTCATTACATCAAGTCTTCATTTTCACCTCGACCCAATCCCTTTCCTCTTCTCCTCAATAGCACACTGTGTTTATTTCTTCCAGGTCGGGTTAGGGTTGTTCCTTTCTGTGTTGGTTTCTACATTTCTTCGTTTATATGCTTACTGTTTGATTGTTGTTGTCATCATTCAATTGAATTGTTGTTGTTGTTGCAACAGGAGGGGGAGGGGGAGGAACAATCGCCGACATGAATGCAATTTGCAGTGCAATGAAAATGACATGATTTTGCCACCAATGTGGGCTTGAAGGCCCATCACGTTGCGTCATTTGTTTAATTTTTGCTATTTGGTTGATTTTCAGATTGCAAGCAAGACGAGAAGAGACAAGAAGAGGGTTTGTTGTTGATATTATTCTATTTTGAATCTGATTGGAATTGTATAGCCTTTTGTTCAGGGATTGGCTTGCCAATGTACTGAACAAGTTTTGAATTTGAGCGCACCACGTTAGGGGGGGTCGTGGATTCTATGGAACATAATGCCTCAAACATTCCCCCCTCTGAAACTTCCCATTCTCGCCGCAATAGGGTTCGTCCCAAAAGCAGCGTGCAATTTGATGATAAAACCGTCTTACATGATGACAATGCCAACGTCATCTATGTTAATGATCCCACCAAGACTAATGAAAAGTATGAGTTTTGTGGGAATGACATCCGAACCAGCAGATACACTCTTATCAACTTCTTGCCCAAGAATTTGTTCATCCAGTTCCACAGGGTTGCTTATCTCTATTTCCTTGCCATTGCTGCCCTGAATCAGCTTCCTCCACTAGCTGTTTTCGGCCGAACCGTGTCCCTTTTCCCCCTATTGTTTGTGCTTTGCGTCACTGCTGTCAAGGATGCTTATGAGGATTGGCGCCGGCACAGGTCAGATTGCTATGAGAACAATCGTGAGTGTCTTGTTCTTCAATCGGCTCAGTTCCGTTCCAAGAGATGGAAAAATGTGCAGGCCGGTGATGTGATTAAAATCATAGCCGATGAGATGATTCCTGCTGACATGGTCTTGCTGGGGACAAGCGATCCTAGTGGGGTTGCTTATATTCAGACTATGAATTTGGATGGTGAATCGAATTTGAAGACACGGTTTGCCAAGCAAGAAACAGTTTCAGCGTTGTTGCAAGATGCTTGTGCTGTCTCTGGAGTTATTAGATGTGAACCACCTAATCGGAATATATATGAGTTCACGGCCACCATGGAGTTCAATGACCATAAGATTCCTCTTAACCAGTCAAACATTGTACTGCGTGGTTGCGTGCTGAAGAACACGGATTGGGTAATTGGTGTTGTGGTCTATGCAGGACAGCAAACAAAAGCAATGTTGAACAGTGCAGCTTCCCCTTCCAAGAGAAGCAAACTGGAAAGTTACATGAACAGAGAAACTTTGTGGTTGTCAGTTTTTCTTTTTATCATGTGCGCAGTTGTTGCCCTTGGGATGGGTCTCTGGCTGGTACGCCATGCCCACGAGCTTGATACCTTGCCTTACTACAGAAAAAAATTCTTCAACAAAGGGCCAAATGAGGGAAGGAAATACAGGTACTATGGGATAACAATGGAAACATTCTTCTCCTTTTTGAGCTCTATTATTGTGTTTCAGATAATGATACCAATATCTCTATATATCACAATGGAGTTAGTTCGATTGGGTCAGTCATACTTCATGGTAGAGGACAGAGATATGTATGATTCTAAATCTGAATCAAGGTTCCAGTGTAGATCATTAAATATAAATGAAGATTTGGGTCAAATACGCTACGTGTTTTCTGACAAGACAGGAACTCTAACAGAAAACAAAATGGAGTTTCAGAGAGCCAGTATACATGGAAAGAGCTACGGGAGCTCCTTGCATACAGATGATAAAAGTACAGGTATTTTTTTTTTCTTTATTTGAGCTTCACTTGAGGTCATTATGTAATTCCAGTTTGCTTAAAGGTGTGGAGCGATGCTTTTATCTCTGTCATGCTGATATAATTTGAAATTTGCTGAAAAGCTTTATGTGTGTTGCACTGAGATCATTAGAAAAATTTGGTTTTCATAGAAGTTTCAGTGGTGCGCTAGTTTTGATATTTTTGGTATATGACAATGAGTGCTTTACTGGTGCCAGTAAAATACACCTCCATTTCCCAGTAGCACGATGTTCTCTTGGGCTTTCATTTCTATTTGTTTACCTAAATAAATCCTGGGATTGACTTGTGGGATATGTTTCATTCATATCTATAGATCTGTATATATGTAAGACTTACTTTCTGTCTCGAAATTTCCGCCTCATCTTAGACTTGTTTGATGAAATGTCCGTACCCTTAATAAAAATTTTCTATCATCCACCATTTGATTATGTTGTATGTTTTAGCTGAATGACTACTTGATTTCTCATTAGAATCATCTAAAAGCTTATTATGCAATGAAAATTTGATGCTGAATATGTGTATCACAAACCAATTTTGGCAATGTTTTGCAGAAGCAGCAGCAGCCAACAACAGTAAACGAAAATGGAAACTCAAATCTGAAACTGCTGTTGATTCTGAACTAATGACATTGTTGCGGAAAGACTCAAATTTAGATGAAAGAATTGTTGCTCATGAGTTTTTCCTCACATTGGCTGCTTGTAATACTGTGATCCCCATTATCAGTAGTGGTAAAGTTTCCAGTGGTGGAAAAGATGAACCAAATCATGACATAGAAGGTATTGATTACCAGGGAGAGTCTCCTGATGAACAAGCTCTAGTTTCAGCTGCATCTGCATATGGATATACTCTATTTGAGCGAACATCTGGAAATGTTGTTATTGATGTAAATGGTGAGAAACTCAGGTAAATAGCGACCTCCATTTGGTGTGAGACTATATGTTTTACTTTCCAAAATGTTTTTGGGCTTTTGTATTTAATGAAATTGACTTATATTTACATTGCATTTACAAGTGCAGCCTTTTATGTTTTGTGTGGTTTATATTCAGTTAATCATTTCTGTGTGCATTATTATAGGTTGGATGTATTGGGCCTGCATGAGTTTGATAGTGTGCGAAAGAGGATGTCAGTTATTCTTCGGTTTCCTGATAATGTTGTTAAGGTGTTGGTTAAAGGCGCTGACACTTCAATGTTAAGCATTTTAGCTCCTGCCACTGAAGGAAACAATGGAATACAGTATGAAACTCAGAGTCATTTAAGTGAATATTCTATGGAAGGTTTACGAACTCTTGTAGTTGGCTCCAGGGATCTTTCAGATGCTGAATTTGTGGAGTGGCAAAACATGTATGAAGATGCAAGCACTTCATTGACTGATCGAGCTGCAAAACTACGTCAAACAGCGGCTCTAATAGAATGCAACCTAAAGCTTCTCGGAGCAACTGGAATTGAGGACAAGCTGCAGGAGGGTGTGCCAGAAGCCATTGAGTCCATGCGGCAAGCTGGAATAAAGGTCTGGGTTCTTACTGGTGATAAGCAGGAGACTGCAATTTCAATTGGTCTTTCTTGTAAACTTCTGAGTAGAGACATGCAGCAGATAATTATAAATGGCACTTCAGAGGTTGAGTGCAGAAAGCTCTTGACTGATGCTATAGCTAAGTATGGGTTGAAATCTTCAAGTAGAGAACATCAGAATCTGAAGTGCAAAACTGATTCTAGACACGGTTGCCCTGATATTCACAATGATACAAAATCATTGGGCTTGCTCAAGTCAAATGCAGGAAAGAAAGAAGGAACTACTGCTCCATCGGCACTCATAATTGATGGAACCAGTTTAGTTTATATTTTGGAGAAGGAACTGGAGTCAGAGGCAAGATTAACCTTGCTCACTTGAAATTTTCATTGGGAATATTTACATATATTGGAAAACTGAAGCTTAATTTATTTAAGTGTTGTTTGTGTTGGTATCAATAATTTCATGGCAAATATTTACTGTTTTCCCTTTTCCTTTCTACAGCTTTTCAAACTTGCAACTTCCTGTAGCGTTGTGCTATGCTGCCGCGTTGCACCCTTGCAGAAAGCAGGAATTGTTGATCTGATAAAGAGCCGCACAGATGATCTGACATTAGCTATTGGTGATGGTAAGTTCTTCATAATGATATGAAATTAGTATACTTTACATTTGTACTTTCTTGGGCTGCCTGAGTGATGGTTAATAGTTGAGGTCATCAAGATTCTTTTGCATGTAACTTGTTATTTGTATGATCAGATGCATTTTTAAATGAAGATTTTCAGTATCTAACTTATGACCTCTTCTGTTTGTGTTTTACTACATTGGACAGGGGCAAATGATGTGTCGATGATCCAAATGGCAGATGTTGGTGTTGGAATATGTGGGCAGGAAGGACGCCAAGCTGTGATGGCATCAGACTTTGCCATGGCACAATTCCAGTTCTTGAAAAGATTGCTTCTGGTTCACGGACACTGGAATTATCAGCGTATTGGTTATCTTGTTCTGTACAACTTTTACCGCAATGCTGTCTTTGTGTTGATGCTATTCTGGTATATATAGCTTTCTTTTCATACTGCTCGTTGACTTCCACTTATTTGTTTAGTCTTTCTTTTAACTTGTTGATTCATTCCTGTGCTCAGCATATATATGTATATATGTATATATATATATATACACACTATTTTTTTCTTTTCTTTTTCTGTTATCTGCTCTTTAAATATTTTAGGCATGAAATTGAACTTGAAAATTGTCATTTTCATTATTTTTCCTACATCAACTATGAAAAGGAATTTATCCATGTAGTATGTTAACATTTGTCAATGAAGTTGCCCGTTAAGAACAGTCTGCTTCTGGCTGTATGCTATGCTATCCATGTTCAAATTTGTAATATATTGGAGGATGTATTGTCAATTCTTGGGCTTGGTGGTAGAAGTCATTTAGTTTTACATAATGAGATTTTATAAAACTTTTATTAATTCTATCACGGTGTCTTCCTTGTCCGTAGGTATATATTATGCACTGCTTTTTCTACAACTTCTGCATTGACAGAGTGGAGTAGTGTACTTTATTCTGTTATATACACATCGATCCCCACTATCATTGTTGGTGTGTTGGACAAAGACTTGAATCATAGTACACTCTTGCAGTATCCAAAATTATATGGTACAGGTCACAGGCATGAGGCTTACAATTTGCAATTATTTTGGATTACAATGATTGACACACTATGGCAGAGTCTTGCTCTCTTCTACATTCCCGTATTGATCTATAAGGACAGCACAATTGATATATGGAGCATGGGCAGTTTATGGACAATTTCAGTTGTTATCCTTGTAAATGTACACCTGGCTATGGATATTAACCAGTGGGTAGTGGTTAGTCATGTTGCTGTATGGGGATCAATAATCATTACATATGGCTGCGTGGTGATATTGGATTCTATACCTGCCTTTCCCAATTATGGGTTAGTCACAGTCTTCCTATTAGCATACTATATTTTAGATTAGTACTGTGGGATATATAGCTAATGTGCCTCTAATTATTTCAGGACTATTCATCATTTGGCAATTTCCCCTACATATTGGATGACAATTTTTCTCATCATAATCGTGGCATTGCTACCTCGCTTTTCTTGCAAAGCTTTTTATCAAGTCTTTTGTCCTTCAGATATCCAGATAGCCAGAGAAGCTGAGACAATGAGAAAACAGCATGATAATTTGCAATCAAAGTGCCCAGTTTCCAAATAACTTGAGTTACTATCAATCTTGTAGAAACTAGAGAATCTCATTGGAATGGTTTCCACTGTATTTGTCCATCAATTGCATTCTTGTGGCAGTTGGCTGTACAAGTGACCAGGCAAGTGTATGCTTTCTCTGTTTAATCCAAAACATATTTTTAATGGTGTTCCTTTATTGTTATCTATTGATATTTTATTTAATTTCATTGAACGCAGTGTGGTTTTCAAAAGCTGAGAGTGAATTTAATAGTTTAATAATAGTCCAAAACCTATCTTAGAATAAGTAGTTAAGAGAGACGGAGATCTCTCAATGGTTTATGATAACCTTTTCTCCCTAATGACGAAATAGCAATCCTGTTACTCATAGATTTTATAGAATTTAGAAGTCCCATGGCCTTGATTGTATCTACAAATATCGGATCTTTGTTCCAGGGAGGATTGATTCTTATAGTTATTTAGGTACTGCTCCTTCAGGAGCTAATACTCAAAGGAGTAAAAATATAAGGACCGATGTTTACATTTGCCAACTCCTTGGGTCCTCATGGGTTTAGCAAACAGTTGAGGAAACATGTATACAGTTTATGCTTTGTAACTGACAAACGAGTTAAAAGCTCACCATTGAATGTCACCAATTGGTATTTTCTACTGCGTTATTTTCAAGTGACTTTTATGGTTATTGTAACAGAATATATATGCATGCATATATGTACATATTTGAAGATGGAAAAATGTTGTGCTGACCCTTCTATTACAGAAATAAAACAAGCTTGCTCTTGTCAAGTGTTTAGGTCCGTTTGTACTTGGCCCTAATCTTTTGTGATGTCAATTCTTCAGATGAATAGCATCAGCAAATTGCAACAACTCAAAACAGGTTCTCATCCTGCACAGTAATGTCTTGGGGAATCACATATGAAGCCTAGTTTAGTAAATGCATCAGATAATGAAGGTAAAAAGGAGAGGGAGAATGAAAGAGGTGTTAAAGAGATACTCAGCAATTGGTTGTGGATGAAATTTGAAAAATGGGGCATTGGCATCATGATCATGATCCACTGGTCTTGTTTGAAAGGATGGTTACTGTACAGAGCAACCAGATGTACAATAGTTATGTAAAAATGAAGCTTGTATTATCCTTATCATCCCCCTTTTTGAAACGGGAAAGAAAAAGATAAACTGTCTCAACAAAAGATGAAATAAAATAATGCAATTTTCTGCAATCCATACAGTCCCTTTGTACAGTTTATAAGTCAAACAACAGTCAACCCTGCAAAATGCTTGAACTAAGGCTGCAAGAGGCACCTGAGATAGAAATGGTGCAGAAAAAAAAAAGTCTCACTCTTTGTTCTGGAACTGAGCTACACTGAAAACACCAAGCAAATTCATTTATTTTGTTTACATTCTGATGCAACACTTCTAACAAAACTAACTTAAACTTTATAATAAATGTTTAATCATAGATCTAGAAGAAGCATGTACAGATATGGTTCCAAACAATAAGCTCAAACTTTTTCTAATCTTTTTAGTGCTAAGTAACTTTTGCATTCTCAATTGTGAGTCTGTGGTAGTTTTTCAAACTATAAATTCAAATCTGTCGGTATATAAATCCAAGATTAACCGGTAACCAGTGCCGAACAGTAGTTATAATTCAAAATTGAAAGCTTTGATTAAAAAACATCATTATTTCATTTTAGAAATTCATAATAGAAAGTTTTTATAAAAAAAAAAAACTTAAAATGCTCTGTAAGAACGAAGTTTGGTTAGAAAACTTCTATTCGAAATTTATCAGAACTTAGATTACTTAAAAGTCTAAAGTTTTAAATTCCACAAAAAAAAAAAAGAATTTAAAAATTCTCGTAATTTTTTTTTTCATTGTTATATCTCTCTTTCTTTTTCCTCTTTAGCTTTAATGTGTCAAAGTAATCATTCTTGTATGAGAAAAGATGGGTTAGGAAATTTATAAAGGAGCTGACAACAACATTCCGCACAACCCGGAAGGGTAACATCGTCCTTTCAGACCCAAACATAGTCACTGTAACACTCTCATGTTACATGTCTCTTAACGTCATCATATGACACAATCACAGTGACATCACTCAACAATCTTCACACACGTGGCACATCCTAAGCCGTCAATTGTTACGTGGGTCTCAGAGTTTCGTTATTAAACACCTAGTGGTTCTTTATTCTTTATTTAATGTGGGCACACATGCACCAAAATTCATTCATATAATAATAATAATTTAATGATTATTTAAATGAAGGGTTGAGAATAAATAAATAATTGCTAACATGATGAGCAAATTTTGCAAATTTAAATGCGTAGATCAGTTCACTGTTTCTGGTCCAATTTCTAACACCTCTCTCTTTGTCACTATGCCAACAATCAACAATATATTTGTTTATCAAGAAATGAATGTGAAAGAAATAAATAATACAAAATACAAAACGTGGGTGAAAAATATATTTATGGATATTTATATACGAATCACTTTACTCCTAACATCTCAATCTCTACATCTACATAGTAAGTCACCTTAGATAAATGTTTAAATACCATAACAACTTAAACACTTGGATAGAATTTGTTAAAATATTATAAAAAATAATATCATAATTATTATTACAATAAGTAAAGGTGAAATACAATAAATGAATGGTATTCATGTATAAATGACAGTGAGAAGATGAAAAAGTTCGATACCATTTTTAAGTGAGAAACTTTTAAGGTAATTTATCCTAAATCTTTAATATAATTGTTATTCGAGGGTCAATTATGATATTTTACGATAATGTAATTGAAATTTTAGTTGTTTATAATTCAAATAATTTGAAGAGAGGAAGATAATAATATATATATATATATATATATATATATATATATATATATATATTATTCGATTTGGTTTATATCTACAAAATTCATATATATTTTTTAAGGTCTTTTTCTTATCATAATTTTGATTATATTTTTTTTATGGTTACGGTCAAATTATATGTTAACAATTTTAGTGAATAAAATAGATTTTAAATTTCATTACTTTTATTCATTTTTAATATTTTTATTTGTTATTTATTTTTTTTATTTAATAAAAAATTATTCTCAAGTTTTTAATTGCATAAGTCATTCATTTATTAAGTAATATAAAATTTATCTTCTTTTAGTCTTTTTTATTCTTAATATTTGTTTTATTTAAAAAATAAATATTTTGCTAAAACAACTTTCTTTATCTCAATGTTCAATTATTATGATATTTGGAAAGCTTCTCATATCTTCATGGAATTTTTTATATCATACCTAATTATATTTTTTTTTATTGTGCGATTTTCTTTAATTGTGTATCAAATATTTTTTTTTTAAATATTTTTATTTGTTGTTGATGATTTTTCATATAATTTTTTTTTATTTTCTTATTCTTTTTCATTAATGTAACTTTACCATAAAAATGTTTTATTTATTATAATATAATAATATTTTATGACTAATAAAGATATGCAACGTTGAAGAGTTAAAGGGTCAAAGAGTAAAAAATCATAATGAGACGGTTTCCGGAAGAGAAAGGAAAAAGATAGGAAAAAAGGTGGTTAAAAAGGGGACTGATGATGTTTTTTTTCTGACGGGGACGATTTAGAATATATGATGAATAGTAAAATATCTTAAACTATCAATAAGAGACTTCTTTATAGTTCAATTTGTCCACTGTCATCTTGATAAATAAGTTTTTCCAACATCAGGGGGAAAAGAAAATAATTGGAAAAAGATTTTGGTTGAAATGAATTATCATTATCTCGTACTGATTCTCGTACAAAAGAATGTGAATTGAAAGTTCAAAAGATAATTCATTTACTAACAAAAAAAGGATAACTAAGTTATATATATCAATTGATATTAATTTATAGCACCCTGAAGCATGGTAGGCCTGTTGGTTGAAAAGTGTGGTAGACCTATTGGTTCCAAAGATTAAAAAAAAAAAACTCTTGAATGAGAATAGGGGTTAAAATACAAGATGGCCTAATGGAAAAGGTAAAAATTTTGAAAGATTTTTTTTAATATAATTAATGATTCGGTTTCAGAAGAATATTTGATACATGAAATTATTGAAAATGATTAAATTTCAATCAATCATGTCATGAATAAGATAACATGAAATCAAAATTAAGTCAACATCGACGAGACTTTTGCATACAATATAACGATGAATGTTATGCGTACAATGAGATCAAGAACTAATAATCATTGAAAATTGTCAACAAAGAAATTATTAGCTAAAATGAAAAGATGCAATAGAAGCATAATTAGGTTTGCTTGTTAAAAAAAGGCTTTTGGATATATAGTTCGCACACCTAAGGGTGTAAAATAGTTGGGTGCAAATGGGATTTTACGCTAAACAACATAAAAATGGTGAAATTGTTAGATACAATACATGGTTAGATGTTCAAAATTTTCACAAAACCTGATATTAATATATGTGAAGAGACATATCCATTAATATTAGATGCAACAACATTTCAATATTTGATTATCCTAGTTGGACAAAAAGACCCCACATCTCTAATTGTGTAACCAATACATTGTGGCTATGAAAATATAAAAATTTCAATATTTCACCTTATTTATTAATTGCAAATTTATTACATGTACCTTGACAAACTTCAATACTGTTCACATATCAATTATGTGAAGCCCACGTTTCCTCTTACTAGAAAATTATGAAAACAATATTTTGATGAAATGAGATATAATAATTTTATTTGTTTTTGTTTTAATTGTAAATAATATATTGTAATTTTAGCTTTTCATTATCCTTTTATTGTAATTTCCATTTCATGACTTTTCTTCCCCGACAAAGGAAGTTTAGTATGTCTGAATTTTCATTTAAAATAACATTGAATGCCAACCAAGAATTGGCTGAGTCACATTTATTTCCTTGAAACCAGTGAATCTGAAACCAGATTTACACATTTTGCATTTAAGTTCAGTTTCTATATAGGTTCACTAAATTACAAATTTAATTATATAAACTAAAAAAAAAAGCTTCTCGAGAAACAGAAATAATTGTTTTTAAGTTTAATATAACATGTGCGCATATTCAAGTAAAAACAAAAATTATGCTTCCTCCACTTATGAACAAAGCTGGCCACTGATATCTATGAAGCACTGTCTAAATTTAAATTTATATGTAAAATAATAATAAGGTTGAATTAGTTAAAATTTATCTTTAACTAAAAAAACATCATATATTTTTTACATTTAGTATCATATCAATTTAATCAATTTAATAAAATATAATAAACCTTAAAATATATAAAAACTTAACAAAAAGACACAAAAAACTCTTAAATTTAAAACACAAAAACTAAAAAAACATACAAACAATTCATCAAAATATTATTTTCAGCTAAGGTTTATATTCTCAAATTTAAAAAAACTTGATGGATCTTGCAGAATTAAAAAATGTTTAACTAACAAGATTTTGTCATTTTAGAAAAGGACACTCTAACAATTTAAGTTCACAAATATCTAAACCCTAAAATAATATGAAAAGGCCAATCACCCTGGTGCAGCTGGTAATGTACCTTGTACAGTGGTGGACCAAACACAAGTGTTTTACAACGTCAAACCAACCAATATATATATACATACATAAACATGTATCTATCTATTAAAAAAACAAAAAACAAAAGCAACCAATATATATACATGAATCTAAGAGACAAGAAGAAGAATATTTGGAGAAAAACAAGGTTGCTCCAATAGTGTAAGTAAGAGAAGAAAAAGAAGAAGAAGAAGAATATGGATCACAAAAAGGTGTTGGAGGAGCTTCTGAGAGGTTATGATTCTGCAACTCAACTTCGAGTAGTGATGAATGAAAAAGATGAGTCAGAAACAAGAACACCATTTGTTCAAAATCTTGCCAAGAACGTGCTTAGATCCTTCACCAACACCCTCTTCCTCTTGGACAAGTATCACTCTCATCATCATCTTGTCTCTCCCACCAAATCTGAGGACTCCCAAGAAAGTTGCAAGAGTTTCACCACCAGTTTCAAGAACAGAAGAGGGTGCTACAAGAGAAAGTAATCATTTCTTTCTTTTTCTGCAACACTTCTCTTCCTTTTCAGTGACAACACAGAATTGATTTCTTCTTATAAGACTAGGTTTGAATTTCACTTTGAGTTTGAACATTTTTGGATCTCCAAGATAACTTTTAAGTGTCCCTTTGGAACCTCAATGGCCATTGTTCTTCTGTCCAAGGTGGTTGTTTGATGGACCCCATCAAATTGTTTAGCATTACTATTCTGATATAATACTATATAAGGTGTTTTTGTCTTTGATTGTTTGTAGCTTTTACCCTTTTGGTTGTGCTACCTTATTCAAAACTAAGTCTAGTTTTTGGTTTTGGTCAAGTGTTTGTGTAAATTAATCAGCATTATTTGTTGTATATATGCAGAAGAACTACACAAGAATGGGAGAAAGTTTCACAAGCTCCAACAGTTGATGGACACCACTGGAGAAAATATGGCCAAAAAGAGATCCTCAAAGCCAAATACTCAAGGTAGGTTTATTATACCAAAACTATATATATATATATATATATATATATATATATATATATATATAT
>Ga0214544_1006635_pt1 | contig 21113 bp, 8 predicted proteins | sample CNSS3metaG_FD_160074 | JGI IMG/M metagenome (GOLD analysis project Ga0214544, IMG submission 160074) | Root nodule microbial communities from cowpea collected in UCLA plant growth center, Los Angeles, California, USA - CNSS3 | ecosystem: Host-associated > Plants > Roots > Nodule | place: USA...
TGAATACTCCATGTGTCCAGACTCTGCAGAGTCTGGAAACCGTTACAGGTGCAAGCCACCAAGAGCTCCAACGTCACTTACACAATCCGGATATAGAGTCTATAATTTATGATTGAATTACATGCTACAAATGCCATCTTTTATTGCAAAGTGTGTTGATATTTGTTTCTTTCAGTTAGCTTACCCTTCTTGTTGTGTCTGCTTTTTGCATATTACCCCTTTGCAATGATCACCTATGTTTGGTGGGAGCAGAGTTGAAACCTGATGGAGACGCTTCCTCTTGAGCAGAAGTTGGAGATTGGCGAGGAGTGCCACTATAGTTAGACTTTTACTGTATTATTTTGAGGTCTTGGGTGTAGTCTAGGATCCCCTTTTACCCACTCTTATCTGATGTATATGAGTTCTTAGATGTTTACGTGTGGAGGACTGTACTGGAGATGTTTATTCTACGCGTGTTTTGTTTGCTTCTACTATCTGCTATGTTTGACCATAATATAATGTTTTGTTTGATAGTATGAAAAACTATTAAATGAGATGTTACACGTGAGAATTAAATATGAAAAGGAAAAATATTTGAATATGTTGGAATAATTATTAAAATGATTTTAAACATTATATATGAGAAACTGAATTGGTTTCAATATTATTTTTTGTGCGTTTTCACATTATATTATCTATCTACATGCTGAGTAAACAAAAAAAAGAACGAAAGAAACTATGAAGAGGTTAACCAAACCATGTTGGGCGAATTACGCTACTGATTTGAGCATCATGTCTCCATCATTATTCTTGTTTGAATAGTAGGTAGTGTTAGTGTTAATTTGAGTGACCCAACCACATTTTCAACCTGAAAATAATGGTACCCCCAATCATGGAATTCGTATTTAGCTCTATCTGTCTGAGCTTGGGTTTTCTTGTAACTTCTTTGGCTTTCCTTTTTGTATGAATCATCCACATTGTATTCATATATTTGGCAATTTCAACTAAAAAAAACACATTAAATTTAATTTCATTCCTCTGTTTCCTATGGCAAAACCCAGTTGTGCTTAAGAGGCTTGACTAATAAGGATTATCGTTTAAGAAAATGGACGGAAATAGGTTATTGAAAAGTACAATCATAACACCAAAAATAGAAAGTCACAATGAAAGCTCAACTATTATAACTCTGGATATAAAATATTATAAAAAATAATAATAATTATACGATTCAAGAAATTAAATCAAGTGGTCACCTTCCAAGTATGAATTTTATTTAATAGTGATTTATGTGGCGTTATAATGTGTATAAATTTTAATTGGACAGTTTATTTAAGCAACCATGAATTTGCGGATGTTCCAAGTAAGATACCAAATAATTATAAAAGAAATCATCTCTGCTTATTTAAAATGTACAAAATTTACTTTGTGTCTTTTTTTGTATGATAATACTAATAAAAAAGGAGGCATATTTTTTTTTTCACATTTTTGAGTATATGGAAGTGAAAATGTTTATTATTAAGTTATCACAAGGTTATAGAAAAATATTTTAAATATATTTTACTTTTCAGAAGAAAAAAAATGCATATTTACACAGCTATAAGTCTATGAGTTTTCTTGGATTAGTTTGTCCATATCTTTAAAAAGAAGTATGAAGATATAATATTAAAGTGTAGTATAATGGTATAATGATAAGGAGAAAAAACAAATTAAGTGATGGATACTTTTTGGTTGAATTGAATGATATTATTAATCAAATTTAAATTGAAAAAAAAAAAGTTAAATTTAAACTTAACTTCTTCAACTTAAATTCAAATACATACTAAATAGTAAACTTTTCAAAATATGATAAAAAGATAAATTTAGTGCATCAATATGGAAGTGAAAAAACTAAGATATTTTTGAAGAAAAAACAAAGTGATGGTGGTCCAACCAAACAGGGCAGTGACATAACCCGGAGATGGAAAAGTTGCTCTTTTATAAAAGTGTAATAAATTATTTTTAATTCTATTATAATTTTTATTTTATTTAAAATTTAGATATATTTTTAAAATACTAAAAGTTAACCAAATACATAAAAGTAATCCCGATTATAATAGTGTTAGGAGGGTGATTCAACCACATAAGGTTCCTAATTATGAGATAAAATAATTGGATAATAACTCTGCATTAACGTTACATAGAAATTAAACTAGAAATAGAAGATAATTTAAGTGATGATAATACCATACATACATATTGATGTTTTCAGTGCATTTTGACGCGTGGCGTCTCTTTAAGAAAGCTTCCCTTGACTAAACGGCAATTCAGTGATGTCGTTGCAATCCAATTCAATGTTGCGTTGTCTTGTCATAGTTCTTGCCAAACGCTTCCAAACCAACGTTACATTATACCATGTTTGTTTGAGTTGAAAGCAGCATCTCCGTTGATTGTACGTTAGATAGAACCCGTAACGTTTTTCTTTGTGCGCATTCTACCTCGATTTTATTCTCACCATTTTCTATTATTTCTCATTTTCAAAAATGTTAATCATTCAAAAATAATATTTATGTATCCTGAAATTAGAATTTAAATTAAGTTGAAGAAACTTAATAATATTTGATGAATTTAAGCAAGCACTTAGAGAAACACAAGAAACAATGAACCCAGACCATTATAACAATTGGAATAGGCGGTGAAACCGAGGTTCAACCATGATTTAGGATTAAACCAAAGCTGGGAAACTCGTGTCCTAACTAATCATGGTTAAGAAAACGGTGAACAAACGGTGTGAGGTATTCGGGAAATGGAAGTATGTGGGACAGGCCTTTGACACATGCCACGTGGTGAAACCAGCGATCGCCAGGCTTCGTGAACTTTCCTCTGAATCAGCCACGTGGACTCCGCAAATCGCTACTGGTGGATTATATTACCCCGTCCCTAGCAACCATTGGCTCAACGGGACCACATTTCTATTTTTTTTTCCAACCGTGTAAAGCTTATTCTTTAAATTCAATTTTCTACATTTTTTCTCCGTAAAAATAAGATTATCTACAACTTGTTATCACTTATACGAATAATAATATCAATTTTTTAATTTCACAATTTTTTTGCAGAGTATGAGATTGGATATGATATGTTGGAGGATGCCATTGAAATTTGCTTGTTCGTCAACTCTTTTTTTTATGGACAAACAGACCATGTGCAGACGTGGGAATTCTGAGAATGAAAAGGTTGAAATGCATTTTTGAAAATTTAAATGTCTGCAAAAGTAATTAATTGTGTGTATAAGTATAATTTTTTATTAATGATTAAAAGAAATAACATGATTATATAATTATTAATATAGAGTTAAAAGAGTAATAAGGTTTATTCAAATATTTAACTATGATAATTTTAATTCACTAGTGATTTGTAGTGTTGTATTATAGGTGACGAATTTGCTTCGATGTGTGTTGTGTTATTTTTCTATGTTCATCTCATATTTTTCATTACTGATAATCTATCATTCATTTATATTTAATTTATATTTAGCTGGATTCAAAATAACTTAGACTAGAACATCAAGTAAAGTTTTGTTGAGTCTAACTTAGATCAAATTTAGGTTGAGTTAGATCAACGTGAGATTGAGATAAATCAAATTAAATTCGACGAAATTACGTTGAACTCGTGGTTGGTTAAAACATCAAGTCTGGTCAGGATTATATCAAACTAAATTAAAACAATCTCACATGAAGATGAACTTGTTTTATTAAAACTAAAGTGAAATTGAATCGGTTAAAAGTAATATTAATTCGAATTACAAGTATTTAAAATATAAAGTTGAGAATATAAAAGATTCTAAATTCTTGTAATTTTTTTTCAAAGCGTAAATAATTCAATTACTCTAATAAAATTATAAAATTTTAACTTTTTCAAAATTTATTATAAAAAACACATTTTATCATATAACATTTAAATTCTCTAGAAAAAAAAATTATGATATCCATATACATATTTATATTATACTGAATATAAAGTTAAGCATCCCCGGGTAATGGATTTGATGATAAGAGATTCGCATCCCATGCCATGGACATAGGTAATTCCATTCCTTTGTATATTCTCTCAGATCCAATATATGCTATTCAACATGATACCACTAAATCACAAAGCACAGATAAAAGTCCCTTCATCATCATGAAAAATACCCCTCCAACATGAAGATTTTACGTGTACCCATTTAGCCGATATATGGAAGCTTTTGTATTATTGAACACATGTACCAAATTTAAATAATAGTTTTTTTTTCATTTATATTCAAAATTAAAAGACGGTATATTGATAGATATTTTTTTATATAAAAATTAATGACTTTTTTTATTTGCAGATATTTTATTTTTGGATTTAATTGATAATTTATTTGTTTACACTTAAAACTAAATAAAATTATTATTAATACATATTTTACTCACCTAATTGAGCTTACATCAAATTCAAGGACTGTCAATAGACAAACATCTTCCTTATCTTATGGATAATCTTCTTGTTAAGACTATTAAAGAAAATATAATATTCTTTACATTTTGAAATATTCGTAAGAATTTTTCCATATTCAAGTAAATTTTTATTAACTATTGAATATAATTGCAAAATGAATGAGTTATTAAAAAAAAATCTGATTTCAATTAATATTTTTAAGAGCATTCAAATCAATATAATACTCAAGAGATTTAACCAATTAAGGAATAAAAAACAAAATTATAAATATATAATTTCTTAAATTTAAACATGGTATTCAGAGAAATAACATAATTAAAACTAGAAGACACAGGTAAAAAAAACCAAATATTGAATATTTTAGATCGTGAGTTTGTTGCTGCTATCCTGTCCGAAGATTTAAAAATATATTAATATTCGTATATTAATTTTTTTAATATATTTAAAACATTAAAATTAGTATCCATACAAATATTTTGAAAACATGACAGATAAATAATATAAAAAAATGACATAGAAAAACTCAACAGATAATCTAAATTAATATTTCTGAATTAAAAACATCCTAAACTCATAATTAAAATAAAAATAATTCTTTGTATTATAGTTTGAGATATTTATTCTCTTCTAACTTAGATGTTGTTTTTAAGTTTTAGAAAATAATTTTCTTATCGTAAGTTCTTATTTCTGCAATCATTTTCAAGTTTAAACTTTAATTCAAAAATAGCTTAAGAAAAAGAGAAAAAACTAAACCATACATATATTAAATAATATGGTGGCTGAACTCTGATGGCATTCAATAAGATAAAGTACTATACAATCAAATTAAAATATTTTTTCATGATAGGGAATTAGTTTTTATTAAAAGTCTACTCTGACTTGTAAGAAAAAATTCGCCTTTCATTTTTTCTATTTCATCCAAATAAAAAGAAATTGACTACCACCTCCTGTCATTATTATACTATAATTTAAAATTTTAAACAAATCGTGAAATTTAGAAACAAAAGTAATGAGAAAACGATGACGTCAGAGTGGTCCTACCAAACCCAAGCCCTGCGGTTTGATGAGCAGAGGTTAGAAGTTAACGGCAGAGACAGTAAAGTAACGGTCGGTTAAATGGAGCCCAGAGTTTGCATTCCACATTCCTCCTAATACCGAAACGGCGGGTCCCACCCTTCTCCCTTCGCTTCCCTTCCCTTCTTCTCTTCCCTGCTCCACTCTATAAGTACACCACCACACACTTTCACCCTGCGCCCTTTTCCTCATCTCAATCTTCTTATTCTCTCTCAAAATGGAGCACTTCAACAACGACGATCTTGAGTACGTCGGCGACCACTACTACGACGACGTTTCTGATTTCCATGGCCACACCTCCGGCGACATTCTTCCTCAGCAACCCTCCCATGCCGACTCCCACGACTCTGACTTTGACTTTGACGACGAAGATCTCCTAACCGTATGCCTTCTTCGCTATTGCTTCTTTCTCTTTCTTTCCTTTTGTTTCAGTCATTAACGTTCTCTTTTGCGAAAACAGAGTAATGCAAAGACTGATACCACCGCTTCTGAAGCCAGAAACGGGAAGGACATCCAGGGAATCCCCTGGGAGAGGCTCAATTATAGCAGAGACAAGTACCGCGAGACTCGATTGAAGCAGTATAAGAATTACGAGAGCCTCTCCCGTTCACGCAACCACCTTCATAAGGTTTTTCTCTCTTGTTTTTGGATCCTAATAGTACTAAGTAAATAATAAATTAATATCATTTGGTACCGTTTTTCTTAATTTTATTTATTTTTTTTCTGCAGGAGTGCTTGAACGTGCAGAAGGGGAAGACCTTCTATGACTTCTTCTTCAATACCAGGCTCGTCAAATCCACAATTGTGCATTTTCAGGTAGAGACTTTGTTCATCGCCGCTTATTATGTAGATTCCAGAAATTGGAGGGTACAGGGGTCTCATTTAGTTGCGATGTGCCTTTTTCACTGTTACATGTTGGCTTTAAACGTTTATCACTGTAATTATAATTAAATAACTTGAAGTTATAAACATGCGTTCATTGATGTTACATGAAGTCTTTGTTATACTTTTTGTAATAATTTTTAATCTTGTTTTCATGGACTACTGTTATCAGATAAAATGGGTTATTTGCTTTAATGCGTGCAGGTTTTCTGTACTGTTGTTCGCCTCAGCCATACCTGGCTGAGAGTTATCTGACTGAAAAGTTTTGCTGTGCATAATTTTTGTATTCTAGTTTTGCAGGGTATGTAATTTGTATTGTTCTTCTACACACAGATTTAATTAAAGGCGACTTCCCTCTATTTAAGGATTTAAATAGGATCTCTTTGGTATTTTACATGTATAAATTCTCATCCAAATTTAAGCTTTGTATATTTTTAAGATTAACATATGTAAACCTTTTTTCTCTTGAACATAATATATTATATCATTAATTAATTTGTCTGGGAAAATTTTATGCTGTTCCCGGATTTCTTTATAAAAGGAATTGAATCTTCTTTTAGAAGATTTTTCTGATAAAGATGTTTCAGCAGTTTTCTTATCATTTGCCTTACTTGAAGGCTTTTTAACCCAGAATTTTATTCACGGATCCTCATGCTTTTCTCCCCGTCCGTTTACAGTCTGTTTGTTTATTGAACTTTCATTGATATGAAATCAAAGGAGTCAGTTTTCAAGAGAATATGTTCGATAGATGCCAGAATTTTTTTTCTTCAGACAAGACGGTTTCATTATAATTTATGGGTATGGATGCATAAGGCCATGCTATGACTTGACATGCTCAAGAGTTTGGTGATTTCCTGTAAACAGATTTTGTTCCATGTGTGTTAATATGCTTATAAACAGATTCTGTTCCATGTGTAATATGCGTACTTGCAAAATAGTGATGGAGCACAAACAGCACCTACCCACATCCACATGCGACACTTTGGATTAGAGAGCAGATCTTTATCGACTTTTTCCACATTTTTTTTTCCCAAAACTAACATAATGATTTTGTGTTGTATTACACCAATATTGTTTCTAAGTGGAACTAGCAGAGTCTTCCACTATTAAAGTTAGTCTACCTTTATTTATTTTTCGTCGAGCCAAATATGTAAATGGTTGATGTGCTTTCTTGTTGGGCTCCCGGAGGAGACAGCTTACACGGTTGACAGATTGTCTTGTATATGCTCTTTTTACTTTTAACCGTGCATTTATCTTTCTTATCTACTACTGGAGTGACTTAAGACTATAACAGTAGTAAGTTTTGTACTTATACGGTTGAAAAATAATCTGTACTGAATTCTGCAGCTTGAATAATCTTGAATAATTCAATGTTTGTTTCCCATTACTGTTTGCTAATTTTTATGTATGGTCAGTCCCTTACACTTATGCAAGCATTCTTCTCTATAATTGATATCTATTTGTGAAAATAGTAGCTGTAGCTCTATTTTTTTTTTCCTGCAATTTAATCTATTACTTAACATGTTTTTGCATTTGGGCCCTCTATTTATCTCTTTATGTCAGCTTTTAAAGCAGGTGGAAAGTGAGCAGCGTGGCAGGACATTATAATATGGTATGATAGGAAAATATCTGACCAGATCTGAGAGGGCTCTAACAATATCTATTATTAGTTAGTGTTGATCTTTTCCTTGTCAAGAGAGGCTTTTACCTCTTGATCCTTCATTCTTAGTTGTGTATTTCTACATTCTTATTGTCTATAGAATAGTAATAATTTAATTACTGTTTATTGTACGTTTAGTCCTTTTCGTACCTTAGATAGTCTGTTACCTGACTAATGATGTAAATGTTAGTAATAATTCATTCTGTATAGAACTGTGCTAGTTTGATAAATTCTATTGTATTTTAGAAAAATTGTACTCCGCATCATAGAGTCATGAAGCACTTTATTATTTGTTTGGAACTCACATGATCATGAACTGTGCATGTGTCAGTGATTGTTGATTTCTACGAAATTACACAATCACTACGGTGTTTACACATGAATAGAACGATAACCTTTTTTTTTCTCTACCTGTCTTGTTCTCCCTCCAGGAATCAGAGTCATCCATTGTAGTTCGGCCACTGGCATGCATCATGTCCATATTTAACACCAATTACTTGATTTCTGCCTCTTTTGTAATAACGGAAATAGCAAAGATGTATAGCTTTTTCTACTTTCTACAATTCTGAGCCTAAGTCCAACGTCACGTGACATACACATACTCTGAACCAATTAGAAGACACAGTATACTAAAACAGCAGCTTAATTCCACAACACTTCGATATCGTATACCCTACTATTCTGTGTTCTAATAATTAGATTAATTGTTAATTGATAGAAATATTTGTAATTAAATCGTCATGCTCAATTCTAGAACTTGGTGCTTAGAGGGATATTGGTGGCTTGTTTAGGATATTATATTTTCTCTTACTTTTTACCTGTGGGGTATTGATATTGATGTCATCAATATATTTGTTGTCTGTGCAGCTGAGGAACTTGTTGTGGGCAACTTCGAAGCATGATGTATACCTTATGCAAAACTACTCAGTGATGCACTGGTCCGCAGTATTACGAAGGGCTAAAGAAGTGCTTAACGTAGCCAAACCAATTGTTCCAAGTCTGGTACGTGGCCACTTAGTTAATCATATTTGTTTCTGTTGTACCCAATGCAATGGATATTAGTGTGTTTTTGTTCATATGTAGAAGCGTCCTGGATTTTTAGCTCAGCCAGTCTCTAGAGTGCAAATAAGCACCATGACTGTTAAGGAAAATCTGATGGTGGCAGGTGGTTTCCATGGTGAGCTTATATGCAAGGTATGGTTTTCATTATTTGTTTCAACTCAATCTAATAATTAACCGAATGAAGCCCCCTTTTAATGCGTGTGAATTATTTGTGGACCAGAATTTGAAGAAGCCTGGAGTTCTATTTTGTGGTAAAATAACTACAGATGATAATGCCATAACCAATGCTGTGGACGTTTACCGCAATCCAGCGTAAGCAGCTAAATGCAGACACTTCTGTTTAAGATTTTTGTTTTGGTTGAGTTCACAACTTAACCTTCATTTTGCAGTGGGTCGTTGAGGGTCATGACAGCAAATAATGATTCCCAAGTTCGGGTTTTTGATGCAGAGAATTTTGCTTCTCTTGGTTGTTTCAACTATGATTGGTCTGTTAATGTGAGTATCATCAACTGATATTCCTTTTACTATTTTTGAAGACGACAGCGGTTATCTTTACACATTGGCCATTGCAGAATATTTCGGCTAGCCCGGATGGGAAGTTGTTAGCTGTACTTGGGGACAGTACAGAGTGCTTGATAGCTGATGCTAACACTGGAAAGGTACTTCAATTTGCAATTGTTTTTAAGGTTTTATTTTCCTTAATCTCTTGCGATTCCTGATTATATATATTATGGTATCGCTCAGATTACTGGAAGCTTAAAAGGTCACTTGGACTACTCTTTTGCATCGGCGTGGCATCCAGATGGACGGATATTAGCTACTGGGAACCAGGACACAACTTGCAGGTTGTGGGACATAAGAAATCTTTCACAGTCTATGGCTGTGTTAAAGGGAAGAATGGGTGCAATAAGAGCCTTAAGATTCACCTCTGATGGACGGTTTTTGGCCATGGCTGAGCCTGCAGACTTCGTCCATGTTTTTGACTCTCATTCTGGTTATGTAGAAGGTCAAGAGATAGATCTATTTGGCGAGATTGCTGGTATATCCTTTAGCCCAGACACAGAGGCTCTATTTGTGGGCATTGCTGACAGAACCTATGGTAGCTTGTTAGAGTTCGTCAGAAAACGTTACAATTATTACCTGGACTCCTTTTTTTAGTGGAGTGCTGTGCCTTAACGCATGTACAGCGATCTGCATATAACACCATAGAATTTCTAAAATAGGTTTATCTTCCCAGGGTTTTCTTGTTCTTTTTAATTAGTGGAGAGGCAAGATGTAAATTTTGGCTCCAGGAAACTATTTTTTGTGATTTTTTTTAGTGTTCAAGCAGCTGATTACATTTTGCCTCGGAGAATGTCCTTGCTTGCTATTGTATATTAAAAACAATAAGCAACATACTTAAACTTATGTTTCCCAAGTCTAGCCTCAACGTTTACATTAAATTTTAAATGAGTATAATGATGAACACGTTTATTATTAGTTTTTATAGTTTATTTACACACTTTAATTGTTGACATGTAATTATGAGTATTTTCCTTTATAAAATAGTTTTAATTGGCTGTGTATAGATGCTTATTAGCTATTTATATATACTTTTTCGTCTAAATTATATTTACGCATCGATTTCTATATTATTTTCAATATTAATGATGACGTGATAAGATGTGTTTAAGACTAGTTTTTTGTATTTTCGTTAATTAATTCAAATAAAATAAAATTATAAGCATTTTATGATAAATATACATATTTATTTGAAATCTATATTATGATATAGATTAGAGTTTAAAAGAAATTCTGTAATAGAGAAATGAGTCTTACTATATTAGTCCATTTAAAATATTCAACAATTAAATGGAATTAATTTCACAAATTATAACTATGAGTTGTACTAAGCAGTGTAAAAAGATAAATAGAAGTATTAATAGATCCATTAATTACTATTAGAAATATAATTAAAATAAAGAGTTTAAATAGAAACAAACTAGAAATGCAATTAATAGAAATATAAGACTAATTTTTTTTATAATAATATATATTGTTGTAGTTGAGTATAAGAAAAAAGTAATAAATTATATTAATGTAAAAATAATTAATTTAATAATATTTTAAATAATTTTTAAGCCAGCGTAAGTATATCTAAAATATGAAATGAAATATTAATCATTTTAATGTAATATGTACATACTATTGGTAACATATTTTTCCTTCAATTCTTCCTAAATACATCTTTAAAGTCTTTATAAGTATGTTAGTTTTTTTTATTTTTAGTGTTTATTTTATTAAAGCCTCCTTAAATAACATCTTAAACTTTTAATAACTATGTATATAGAGAAACTGAACTGGGTTGTGCCATCTGTCACTGGGCAGTTGCATACTGCCATGTCCCCAACCATCAAACCAACTTGTCGATCAACCTCCGACGATGCAGTGTGTGACATACATTTCTTCTTCTCATGCTAATTATGCCTTACAACTTTATTTAAGTATTCAGAGATTAATATCAATTTGACTCAACCCGCGGAAAATTAAACAGACTTGAATTCATTCAAAAGCGTGTAAAAATACACAATTTTCCTTGGCAGGTGGTAGACAGAGAAGGAACAACCAAATGAGGATACAACTGTAACTTAACTTTCTTTTAAAAAATGTATATTTTCTATGTTACATATTGGTTAAACTAAATTAACTATGGACTGTTCTAACCTAAGGCCAATGAAGACGAGTTTGGTGTCCAAATATTAAAAAGGAGAATGATTATTTTAGTACCGTCCAAAACAAACCAAGATTTGACATTCATTCCATAACTTTGAGTCACTCGCTAACAGAGGTCCCACTCTCTCACCAATTAAGTCATGCAAGAAACCTCCCTCCATTTTTAATATTTTTACTTCTTCGCTTTTACTTTTCATTATTCCCATATTAAATTGGATTATGTTATACCAACCATTTTGGTTTACTGCAAACTCTGTGTTTTAATAATTAAATTGATGAATGAAGGGAAGATGGCGTTTTCTGACGGTGCCCCCACAGAAAGCTTTGCTTGCGTATGCGCAAAATAGTTCCCAATTTTAATTTTTAATGTCGACACTGAAGTCTACATCATCGTTATTAATACAACCTCCTTAATGTTCTTGCGGGAGCAATGTGTCAGAATTTGAGCATGCCCAACTACTTGGGTGTGCTTTGTTAATTAAAGATTTGAATGCGTTGAACGTTCTAAAATTCACGACTTCTTCAGTTGAATCTTTCTGCAACCGACTTAAGAACAAGTGATGATCGATAATTTGGTAGACCAGAGAGAGAAGGTGGCAAAATCTTCAACGTTAGGAATTTTTGCAAACATTTGGTGTTCAGAATACACGTTCCTTCCATTCCTTCAACAATGCCATGGGACTGGGAACCTCTGAATCTCGACAAATGGAAAGGACTCGCTAGACTCGTATTCCTTTTTTCGCAACGTTAACATTTTTTTTTGTCATTTTAAAATTTAATTCTACTATGCTAATGTCATTTTATCGCGTTTTCTTATGTTTTTGAACAATTGATTATTTTTTTTACATATTTTTAGAATTACTTCAATCTAGTTTTTTCGTCAACCTTCTTATAATTAAAATTTGTATATTCTAAAAAAAGTTATACATATATATATATATATATATATATATATATATATATATATATATATATATATATATATATATATTCCAAGCGTCTGTGATGAATTTGACATATTTTAAATAATGAAAACTAACATTTTTAGCACGGAAGAAAATTTTAAGATGTCTTAAAAATTTTACATATTTCAAGGGTTTTTTTAACACTCAGATTTTTTTTTTCAATTTGAGAAAAAAAATAATGTTTTAATTAGTGCGTTTATATTAGTGGAACTAATTCAAATACTTTAACAAATATAATTAATAAAAGGTATTTTCTTTGATTTTATGTTTTTAAGCGAGGTTAATAATTAAAATAAGAATTTAAAATACATAAAATTACTGTACACGAGAATTAAAATAATAGCATTTGTTAATATTAACTCGAAATGGATGAGAAAAATTCACATCCAAATTTTGCAAATCTTGTAATGTTGTTATTGTTCTATTTAAGGCTGAGTTCTTTTGGGGAGATGTAATGTTCACAAGGAATGGGGAGAGATGATTAGGAGGTGAGTATCATATTCTTTTGGAGGTGATACAAGGTCATGGGAGAAGATGATTAAAGGGATTGACTAAAAATTCATTCTCACTATCTATAGTGAGATGAGAGGGTGACACAACTGGATTTACTAAATTATCCTTCATTATTTAATTTTTATTACATGTGATTTAACTGTTAAAATCAATACACGTGATTTTAGTTCACTTTCTTAATTCTATGTTAACGATGGTAATAATTTATTATGGTTATAATAAAAAGTTATTACTTCTAAAATTACTATTAAAAAGAAAAAAAGAAGTTTCTAGGTAAATTAATTATTTTCCACCTTATATATTAAATTTATTTTTAAACAAAATATATTATATCATTCATTTTTTATAAATATTTTTTTTTATATTTTCAATCACTCAATAAAATTTATAAAATAATTTTAAATTATTTATATATAATTTTATATTACCTATAACAATAGGGACATTTTGGTAATCTAATTTTTTTCTATTAAAAGTTTTTTTTAATATATCACATCAGTCAATTCAATCACAAACTTTTACAAAATTCACTTTCTAATTCACTCTAGAATCACCTCTGAAAAATAAAAAAACTATTTGGATTACTTGTTTTATAGAAATATCGACTTCAGTCCAAATAAAACATTAATTTAAAATTGAATATAAACAAATTTGGGGCAAAGATTAAAACATTGTCTTTTTCCCCTCATCTTGCTATGTATTGATCCAGTTGTCTTCTTATGTTCTTGTCCTTTGTCTCAATTGATACATTTGCATATATTTGTGTCTTTCTATTTGTTTGAGTTTGACTAGCACTATCTAGGTTGCACATCAAAATTAAAGATTAGTAACAACAAATTCTACTCCACTAGGCATTATATATACAAAAAGTAAACCAAACCAATTCAAAATTTGTTCAAGATACATCTTTAATATTTATTCCTTGTTAACCATGTACTTGAGTTTCAGAAGAAATGAGCAAAAGACATAGAATAATATATGGAATGTCATAAGAAAATACAGTTCTCTCACAAAGAAAATCCCATAGTACTTTTGTTTAAGTGTTTGACAAGAAAAAATCAACCCAACATTCACTTTTGTATGGTTATAATGCATGTCTTTGGATAAATCCACTGGTCAAAAAATAAGAAGTTTTATCTTTTAGATTTTTATAATCTATGCAAAGGTTTTCATTCGAGCAATTTCAAATATTTTTTCACATAAATTATGACACTCATAGAAAACATATTATTTTTATGTTCTTATACTAGACACTTTATAGTTGAAAAACAAGTGTTGGGTAGTTTTATTGTACTTTACAAAGCACACAAGTTTTACATGATATTTAATTCCATATTTATATGTTCTCTTTGGTTGCAATTCTATTCAAGTTCATTCATATGAAGTGTTTACATAGGAATTGCATTTGTTATCCATAGTATTGAAAAAATTCGTCATTTTCTTCACTTATGTTCTTTTGCAATATTTTGTACACATATTTGATTGTATATGAATCTATATGTTATCCCTTCCATAACCAATAGTCTTGACTCTATATTTTTTATGAAGACCTTGTTAAGTCATTCCTCAATGGATCAACCTGAGATAATTCCTACTAAAACCATTTCCTCTTCCACTATAATTTTCATTCTCATTCATTATTATTCCAATTCACCATTTCTGACATTGTTGTCATCATAAGGTTTGAATTTGATTGATACTTCCATATCTATACTCTATGTGATATTATTGTCAAACAATGTTTGCCCATGTCATACCTACATATTTTCTTCAAATTCTTTCACCACACATATCCATGTTTGGATTGATTAGGTTAATTTAGTTATCTCAAACCCTTATATTTAGATTCTAATATATTCTTCAACAACATGTGTTTTTATAGTATACCCCATTTTCACTTTGCAAGTAATGTCTCATTAAAACTTTGTATATCCTTTATGTTTATTCCTTCGAATTTGTTGGGTTTACATATAGTTGATCATTTCACCCACACTTCTTTCTTTATTATGTTCTCCATTTCCATAAAAATTGTTTTTAAATTTTTTAACTTCCTTTATCACTCTTTTTGACACTTTGAAAAAAAATAAAACAAAAAGGAGATAACAATAATGATTAATTTAATCAAACACACACTTCGAACAAATGTTAATTATTTGTCATTTCAACCTATTAACCTCTTTCTTATTTTCTGGAATTTCTTCGAATTGATATCTCTAAATGTGTGAAATGTATACTTCACAATAGCATTACATCAATCGAGTTGATTATCATACACTCCAACCAATTTATTCTTATAAAACTTCACTTTGAGGTCGAATGTAACCTCAAAACATATTGATACAACTTTTTAAGGTTAAGATACATATTATACATTGTGCTTTTGTATAATAGTTAGGACAAACTATGTTTAACCCTAAATTCACAACTTATATTAAAGTTCAAATTAAAAATTTAGTGAGAACAAAATTTCTAAACCCGTTTCTTTTCTCAACTACTTTTGGATATGGCTTTGAAGTGATTATTGAGATTTTATTTTTGTTTATTTGTTGATTATTTTTCCTCCACTCCATGTAATTATTAATTGCACCCAACAATACTAGGAAAAGACTTAAACACCATTCACGTGCACTACACCACATTGGATCACCACCACCCGCTTCAGTAAAAGAAGAGAGGAAGAATGCATACAAGAAGAAAGAGATGAAATGGAGAATAAAATGTAAAACTCATTCCCAAAATGTTTTTTAGAACATAATCCATGTGTTCTAATTTTTTTTTTCAAACATATTTTGTATAAGTATCATGAGAAACTCATTCCAAAAGACAATTACTGAAATTACATTCTATTCAAAAATTACATTCAAAAAAGTTTATTCCAAAACACATTTATGTTTCAGAAATTTTGTTTTGAAAATGTTATTTCAAAAATCACAAAAAGATTATTCCAGAAAATATATAATTTGATAAAATTGTTATTTCAAAAGTTAAGTTCTGCAAGATGTAAAAGCCGTATTTGTTTTTTTGTCAAGTGCATAAAGTAAGATTTTTTTTTTAAATATGTTTTCTTAATTATTTTTTGAAAAAATGTATTTTGTTGTTAAACTAAATTGGTCTCTCTATATATATTTTTTTTAAATCATGTGAAATATTATCCTTGAGCTTATTATGTTATACATTAAAAGAATATTTAAAGATGAAATACAATATTTAAAAATAGTTTAGAGGTAAAATACTATAATTTCTTTAAGATTTTATCTCGACAAGAGATAAGTTAAAATTTTAATAAAATGGTGTAAATCTCATCTTATAAGTTAGTTTTGCGTTTTAAAATGGTGTAATTACTAATTTGATACCCTAATTTTTTTGTTTAGTTCAATTTGGTCCCTATATTTTTTGTTGGTTCAATTTAATACCCAATTACTTAAAAAGGTTCAATTTGATCATATCCGTTAAGTTAGAGTTAACACTGTGACCCGTATAAGACACGTGTCAAGCCATGAATTTTTTTTCTTTAATTTTTAATTTTTTTTTTCTAAAAATCTATAATCTACCACGTGTCATGTTACTGTCGTGCCACGTGGCAATTTACCGTAATGACACGTGGCAGTGGTAAAACTTGTTTTCATTTTTTTCTCTATTTTAAATTTTTTGTTCAATTTAGTAACTCTATTTTTTAAAATGATCCAATTTTGTCATTTTCAAGTTGAGACTAAATTAGTAAATAAACTTAATTACAACTTATATAGACATGTTACAATAATTTTTTTTAATATATACATCAAATCACTTCACCTAAATACTAAAATTATTTTTTTTTTTACATTTTTACCTTTAAATTTTTACACTTGAAATTTTTTACACTTGTAAAAAATAAAATAATTTGAATATATTAGGTGTAGTGATTTGATGTATAAATTTAAAACAATAATTTTAATATGTATATATAAGTTATAATTAAACTTATTTATTAATTTGGTCTCAAAGGACAAAATTGAATCGTTTTAAAGAATTGGGGTACTAAATTGAATAAAAAATTGTAATAGAAGACTAAATTGAAAACAAGTTTTACCACTATCACGTGTCATGACTGTAAACTGTCACGTGGCACGACAGTAACTTAACATGTGACAGATTATAAATATTTAGAAAAAAAATTAAAAAAAAAATTCACGGCTTAACTCGTGTCCTGTACAAATACAATGTTAACTCCAACTTAACAGAGAAGACCAAATTGAACCCTTTTAAATAATTGGGGTATACTAAATTGAACCAACAAAAAATATGGGTACCAAATTGAACTAAACCAAAAATTTAAGGGACAAAATCAATAATTATACCTTTTAAAATAGTATTAGAGTCATCTAAAGGTTATCATAGAAAAATTTATTATTTATTGGACTTATTATCCAATAAAACTCTTATTAAATATCTTAGTGTACATATCTCACTTTAGAACTAATTTTGTAGAGATGAGTTAGGATTAAAAGTTCTCCTGTAAAACAACTTTTAAAAATCGTTTACAAATAAAAGACTATTAATTTTTTTTATAGGCGGAAAGAAAAAAATATACAACTTAATATTTAAACATACAACTTTTAAGTTACAAATACTTATTCTTTTGTATAGACAAAATAAAGTTATCAAAGAAGATCAACTGCCAGGTGAAACATAGTTGAGGGAGAGAAATTACATTTTTTTATTCCTTAATTATTCATCCATCCATTATGAAGTCTAACAACGCACTCAACTATGAAAAATATTGGACCGAATAGTTGCTAATAAACCAAATAATTAAGATCTTGATCAATTATAATCACATGAGTACAGTATAGGTTCGTTGTAGATTTTTAAGAACAAATATGGTAAGAAGAGAAGAAACTAATTAATGAATCTTGTTAACTAGTATTCCATATTGTTCAATAAATGAAAAATATAAAATACATTTATAATAGAAAAACCTTTTATTTTTACATAATTATTTAACTACTACGTACATAGGGTTATCTTTTAAGTAGTGAAATAAATTAAAAGCTTTTGTTAGCAAGTGAAACTTTTGAGCAAGCATTTTTTTGGAAGCGTGGTGCAAGTACATATTGATAGTAACTCTGAAAGAAATTTATTTCAATTTTTTCCGCTTGGAGAAGTTCAGAGCTTGTTCAAATTTTGTACGCATATCTTTTGTATTTTAAGAACTATGAAAGCGAAGAAGGGAGGGGCTGGGCTGGTCTGCTAGCCCGTCGTCCACTGCATGATGAGTCGAACATTTCAATTTGTTTTCAGACTTTGAATGGGTTTTTCTTCCTGCATCTCCAAATTTTTTTCTTACACCCTCAACATTTTTATAATTCCACTTTTATTATTTTGGTTTATAGTTACCGACTTTCAAAACTCGAAGTTACTGGCTTTCAGAAGTCGAAGTTACCGGCTTACAGAAGTCAGAATTACCGACTTTCAGAACCCGGTGTTATCGACTTTCAGAAACCAATGTTACCGGCTTTCAGAATTCGGTATTATCGATTTTCAAGATACGAACAGTAGCAAAACATGAATAAAAATTTTAAGGGTGTCAAATTTAATTTTTTTATATATAAATTAATTTTCTAGTTAAATAAAAAGTTCTTCATTTTCTTTACTTAAACCATTTTTATAGAATGATTCACGTATGCACTTTTCAATTTATAATATTTCTAAATCATTGAATTCACACAACATAAGTATTCTAATTTTTATTCCAAATCAAGGTTATCCAACTAATTCATTATGTGTAACAGAATTTGTAATGCAACCCAAGATATATCCATAAATTTTACCATTTCAGCAGAAAACACAACAACCTTTAAATTTCATAATTTAAGCTTGTACTAATTTGGGTAAAAATATAATTAAGATTCATGCCAATCTGATAAAAAAATTCCTAAAATCATAATTAGGATTCATACTAATTTGGGTAAAACTTAATTTGGAAAAAACATCATAAGTGAATCATAGATTTAAGATACATAAATCATAATAAAATATGAATGATTTATGACACATATTGAGATAATCATTTATCTCCTTACTTTTCTTTCTCACTTTAATACTTTCTTGATGACTTATTGAGAAATAATTTTATTATGACCAGAGATAAAATCTTAATCGCTTTTATCAACCAATATCCATCAAATTAATTCTTATTTTTAAACAATAAAGATATACAACTAAAAAATATATAAATAAAATTATTAGAAATTTTCTTAAACTTAATATAAATAATATAATTATATATAAATATAATTTTAAAATATATAAAAAAAATTAAAACAAAAATTGGGGTTACCGGCTTTCAGAATCCGGAGTACCGAATTTCATTCTTAGGGGTGCAGGCTGCAGAGAAATTTAATTTATAGTTTATTTTTATTTTGTTGAAGGATATAATGGTCTTCACAATCAAACTTAGAGGTGTAGAAAGAAAAATTGGGGGTGCAAGAAGAAAACCCCCTTCGAATTAGTTTGACTCAATCCAATTTTTGCGTACCAAAAATAAAACAAGCCAAAATAGGATAGATTGACTCGTTTTGCCATTCCTATATGATTGCATCTCAAAAAACTCAGTAACATGAAGTTCATTGCACACTAGAAAGTTTGATATAGTCTCCTAAATAGTTATTGCTATTTCTAGTTTACTCTTATAAGATTACATTTTTCAAATTTATAAGAAAAAAAAACAATTTTAGTGATAAATGTTAAAATCTATAAATTATAATTTTTAATAATTTAGTTCATTACAAGAAAATGCTTAAATAACCACTAATTTCATAAACAAAAAATAATTAGTCAATGTAGTAATTAATTTAGATATCAATTTATAAACTAAAGATTATTGATATCTTAAATAGTATATATTATGAATAAAAAATTATAATTTATTTTTGAATTGATTACTAAATTGATCTCTAACATTAATTACCAAAGTTTTAGTTAAAAAAAATAGTATATAAATTGGTTTCTAAATTGAATATCAATTTAGACCTTAATTCTCATAATTATTTAGTTTTTTCCTAAATTTCACGTTGTCGTTCGGGAGAAATCTTAGTCTAGTAGATAGTCGAGAGTTCATGAGTCATGAGATGTCTCCGTCTTAGTGTGAGTATTTGATCTTTGTCAATCCATTTGTTGAGTGTCCTGATTGATTAGGTATCTAAAATGAAAGGTCGAATGATTCATAAATCAAATAATTTTGTAAGAAAAATTAAATTGAAATGTATAACTTATTATTATGATGATTATGATTATTATTATAATAGTTGTTGTAATTATAATAAATAATAATAATAATAATAAATATATTAAAAGTATATATTACAATTTAATTTGATTTTAATTGGTTTTGAAAATTCAAATATAAATCGAACAAAATTGATTCGTTATTTATATTTAGTTTTAATTTGTTTAGATGGGTTAAATTTTAAACACTCCTAACCAGAAAGAATGCTAGTCAAGTATTAATATTTAACAAGTAAAAATAGATCAGAATTAGAATTAGACACACACTTCCTTAATGATAATAAATATGTGCATAAAATAATATTTACTAAACTTTAAACAATTAATACGCTTTACTATAATCGGAACGAATACTGTAACATCCCGTTTTTATAGTTTTTAAACTATTAAGCGAAACATTTAAATTTCAATAATTCAGAAGCAGTTAGTGACATAGGTCAGCATAACTAGTACAGTCATCCAAAAGAAGTGCATACACTGATCAATATGTACAGCCCACATCACTGAAAGTTACAAAACATCCTAAACATTTACTAGAGAAACAA
>Ga0214544_1006636_pt1 | contig 21111 bp, 19 predicted proteins | sample CNSS3metaG_FD_160074 | JGI IMG/M metagenome (GOLD analysis project Ga0214544, IMG submission 160074) | Root nodule microbial communities from cowpea collected in UCLA plant growth center, Los Angeles, California, USA - CNSS3 | ecosystem: Host-associated > Plants > Roots > Nodule | place: USA...
TTTATATATAAATTAATATATATATATATATATATATATATATATATATATGTTTTTTTTTTTTAATTTGGTGGTAGACTCCATCTGCGTTCTACCAAAGATAGAAATTCTATAAAATATAATCAACCACATCAACACAATTTATCACACCAAATCCCATACATACATATACAAAATTGACAAAAGCACAATGACAAGGAAAAAAAAGTTTAAAGCAAGATAAAACAATTAAGTTTCTAACAAACCATTTTTTTATATACAATATGAATTGCTTTTACATATGTTTTTTCACTATATCAGAAAAAATTCTTTAGAATAGGTACTTATTAAAACAAGCACAACTGCAATGCTTTTTGAGTTATTTTTTTAGCATGAATATATGTTGGATGTGTGTAACTTTTAATGGTTATTAGAGGATAGCAGAAATATGTTGTAAGTTTGAATTGGAAAAGTTCAACATACAAAATCCAGTAATAACAACTATCTGTTGTTCTTTAGTTGTGACGTGACTTCACACATGTCGAAGATGTGCGACTTTTGGTTAGGAAGATCATTGGTAAATAACATGAGTGCTTAAATTCATTTTAGTCCATTCAAATACTTAGACTTTTTGTATACCAAATGTAGTAACGTGTAAGGTTGTATGTGGATGAGTATTATTTTAGAATATTTGGTCACATAAATATGGTGTTATCTTTAAAAATACAATAATAGGCATAGAGGAAGTTTTTATGTTGGCTCAAACTAAAGCATGGACTTCGATCACCATTAAGTATCCATTAGCAACATTCTCTTATTCTGACCGGTGTTTGAGTTCAATTACATGCTTCCTCTTAATCTAAAAGTTTCAATTTTGGGGTGGTTTATCACTTTTTGACTAACCATGATATAACTTTTGTGCTTGTTGTATGTCTGTCACTGGTTAGAAGTGGTATTATTTGTACACTCTGGTATTCATGTTTATAGACTTCACTCACTGTTGTTTGTAGTCTTGGTTTGGTTTATATAAAAATTCTTGTGAAATTAGCTCTTTGTATTGTCTTTGCTAATCTTTGTGCCTTCCTCTTTTGAAGATAAATGATGCTATTGGGGGAGAATGTGAAACTTTGTATTCAACTCATAATCATGAAGGGTATGCTTCTTGCTTAGATGTATATATCATTATAATCTTTGTTTATATACTCAGTTTGTAATGATGATGAGATACTACTCTATGTGAGTAACGGTGAAGAAAAGTCGTAGTATTTTTTTGTTGTTGTAAGTTGGTTGAGATAACCCAATTGCCTCCTATTAATATATTTGTTTTTGCTGATAAAAAAACAAAACCCACTAACAACAACCAAACACCCTACAAGCAAATTAAATCAATTTGTGTCAACATCTCCATGAACAAACATAAACGAAAAAAACAAAAAATATTATAATGAATAAGGGAGATGAGTGTAGATGAATGTCACTACAACAAAAATTACTTTAGGCTATAGCATAAAACCATAGTCTAAAGCATGAAACCCGTGGTCTAATCTTTAGGCTACGATTTTTCAGGTGTGGACTAGGTTGGCGTGACTGCAGGTAATAAGCCACGGTTTTTTATATGACCACACTTTCAAAACTATAGATTAACATCTTAAGAATGACCACAATTTTTAACATGTGGTTTTAAACATGTTTTAGACCACATTTATTACTTTGTTGTTTTATGCTTTAGACCACACTAATATATGTATTGTCTTTGAGTTTATGCCATATTTATTAAACTGTTGTTTTATGTAAAATATTTTTTTTAATTTTTAAATTTTTTTATAAATTGCTTATGCAAGACATAAAGATGGATATTTGTAATACATATAATTTTTTTTTTATATCCTCAAATCACAACATTAGACAACAATAACTTAAATGATCGTAGGCAAAATATATATAATTGAAACATAAACTTAAGAATTATAAGAATTCAAAGTACATGGCTAAAATAATTGTCATGAATTCATTACTAATTAAGGATCAAGTTATCAAAGTTAAAACTAAAAAGTCAAAAAACTACATATATAAAAGTATTTCTTTACTACATGATTATAACTTCATTAATCTAAAATATTGTCTTCATCTTCATCATCTTCATGCTCTTGAAGCTACAAAAAATATTAAAATATGGTGTCAAATTTTCTCAACATGTTATATAGTTATATATAAGAAGAATAAAGACGCCTCAATGCCAGGTTACTAAAACAACTAAAAATCACAATATCCTAATAAACCATGTTCTCCTATCATTGAATATCTTTTTAAAATCTAAACACAAGCAAACACCACTTTTTAGCTACATATATTTGGAAATCCACTAGACAATATTCAATCACATATACCTGATCATTGAAAGGATCATGGGTTGATGCAGAAGAATATGGCCCTGCATGATTGATTCAATCTCATGATTGATTCATCTTTAAACAATTAATTTAATACTAAGAGAATAAATATCTTTTTAAAAGAAGAAAATAGGTTCCTTCTTTATTCCATCTATATGCCAATCCCCTTTCGTTTAGTCAGACCTCTCTTTTCTAACATGCAGCTTAAAATTTTTTAAAGTTAGCTAACATTCCAAGGTTTCGAGAAGATCGCTTAATTTTGTGGTTGATTTTCAACTTCAGTTTTATATTGCTTCGACATATTCAAACACAAATAAATGTTAGAAGTTCAAAAGTTCAAAACCAATGCAAAAATAGACATGATTTGGTAGCCTTTTAATTAAAAGGCAAATGCAGATTTCCAACTGCAAATGGAAATAAATAGTCAAATACAAAAGGTCATATCAAGATGGTATTGAGAATATAAATGAACACTCTATACATACAACTCTGTAAAAGGTAGGTGATGTGTAGAAGTTTTGAATGAAATAGATAGAAAGGCAAATTTTATTGATATCAATACAATATAATTTCCTAGTTGATATTAATACAATAAAATTGTATCAAAGCAAAGTAAGAAAAACTATAGGCTTACGATTGGAAAATGAACATGTTGTATTTGAGGTTATGTGAAACAAAAGCTCTAAATAAAATAATTTTCAGGATCAATGGCAACTGTGTATGGAATGTCAAATGATATCAGTATTAAGAGTAAACCCAAGTAAAGGTTTCCAGAAAAATAAAAAGGCAGAGATAAATTTTGGAGAGTAGCATTTAAAGCACATTCACAGTTGTGGTTGCTTCATATTTTCAATGCCTTTCATACTCAATAGCAATTGTTTTAGATAGCAAAATTTTGAACGTATGATAGGATCATTAAACAAGTAAACCTTTTGAGAATGAAGGTATAATCAAATTTAAAGAAAGATTTGTGGTCTCTTTCACTTCCTATTTGACATTCTCAAGGCCATCAATGTCACCCCATCTCACATTAGACAGAGAAGAACCCATTCCTAATGCACTTAGGGGACGAATCAAAAGATTCTAATTGTAGAAAAAGTCTACACTTTCTCTACCACATATTCAATATCAATGTAGTAGGCAAAAAAGTAAAATAAAAACCCTAATATCAAACTAATAATAAAAGAAGAAACAGTTACAAAACCCTGAATCATAACTAAAAGGATTGAACAATGACGAAGATTGAAGTGAAACAATGTTGAGAGGAAGACATACCCGGAATTGACAATGAGAGGGAAAGACAAAGACGAAGAAAGATGAAGACGGAGGTGGAACTGACAGTAATCAGAGGAAGGAAGAGGAAGACGAATCAACGGTGCGAGGCCACACTAGTGACGGTGATGGTGGAAAGGAGTTGGGATTTCTTAGTGACTATGGAGGTGTGAGATGTCTCTATGGAGGGAGGGAAGAGTTTTCGTTTACTCTTCCAGAAGGGGAAAAAGTTTTTATTTCAAAGTTTAGATGAGGTATTTTGTTTTATTTTTAAAACAACTTGATAGATTTTAGATTTTTTAAATTTTAATTTAGGCCACATTTTAATGTATTAGGCCACATTTTTTTATTTTAGCCTACACCTTTTAAATGCCACATTTAAATAAATATGGCATAAAATATCTACGGTTTTAAAATTGTGGTCTTTGATAGTTTTTTAAACCACGTTTATATAACTGTGGGGTTTTCTATGTTTAGACCACAGTTTTCTACCTGTGGACAAGTTTAGTGTGGCCTAAAGCCAAAAATGTTATAGTGTGTGGATGAAAGATATGAGAAGAAGAATGTGGATGAAAAAGATGGAGAAAAAAAATGTTGACGAAGGAGATGTGAATGGATGAAAAAGATGAGTTTAAATGAAGGATCGATATGAATGCAGGTGAAGGAGATGATTGTAGATGGAAAAAAATGAGTATTAAGATAATTATGAACGTGAATAAAGAAGATGAGTGAAATGAAATTTATATAAAAAGTGAGAAAAGACATTTACAAATGAAAAGATTTGTCATTTTTAAATCCGAATCTTAGATTAAAAATAATCTATAGTTTAGATTCATTATTAAAAACTTATATAGATTCATAATATATAATTTAACGTGAAGTTACATATACTAACTCAAATAATATTTAAAACTGATAATGTAATAATTGGGTTAGTGTATATTAAGTTTATTTATTTTAATATTAAAAGAAATTTTAAGAAAATCAATTGTGGGTATCCTTAACAAGCTAAGTTCCACGCTTGTAGCTTGCGTTGATAACACGGATGAACAAGAATTTTAGCTACCATTACCCTTCATGTCTTATTTTATATATATATATATATATATATATATATATATATATATATATATATATATATATATATATATATATATAATATGAAGTTGTTAAGTAAGTAGATCTTTAAATTATACATATTATCATATTATATTTTGTAAGATTGAATGTTACATTGAGTTATTACACTTGGAAGTCATTAAATTAAAAAGAAAAAGAACATTTTTCTTATACTAAACAAATAAGTTTGTACATCATTTTCGGTTCCGTCCTTCATTATTATTATTCTAAAATATAAACAGAACATAAATGCCTAAACAAATAAGAACCTTTTACGCATTCTTCATTAAAATATTCGTAATGTGATGGAGTGGATTTTATTGTATTATCCTGTCCTTTTGGAACCATTTAAAACTCTGCCGCTTATGTAAGCAATGAGCAGCACCATTATCATGCAGAAAATAACATTTGTTTAATCATTCTACATGCATGTATCCTGCATAAAAATTCTATAAATACCCTCTGCATTTCAGCACAAATCACACAATTCTCTCACCTACTTCTCTACTACCTAGAGTGAAGCAATCCATGGCTCATTTTGTTTTCTTTGTTTTGATGTTTGCTGGGCAAGTGATTGGTGGATTGAGTACCCAGAAACTGCCTCCATCTGACAATGGAAACACATTAACTATTCTGAGCATTGATGGTGGTGGTATCAGAGGGATTATTCCAGCAACAGTTCTTGATTACTTAGATCAGGCTCTTAAGGTTCATTCTTATTCTTTATATACTCTGCATATATGTATATATTGAAATGACATGAATGAATGTTTATGTGGTTAACTTGAATATGGTTGAGTTGCAGGCTAGGGATCCAAATGCAGATTTAGCACATTTCTTTGATGTGATAGGGGGAAGTGGCACTGGTGCACTCATAACAGCTTTGTTAGCCACACCAAGCCCTCATGATCCTACTCGTGCTGCCTTTACTCCTGCACAAATTGTAGACTTCTACAAAAACAATGGTCCTCATGTATTCAATTCATCTAGGTATAATAACAACAGAATTAATATTCTCAGAACATCGTCAATATGAACAGTTAACCACATCTCATAATAACATGCTTTCGTTTGGTGTTTGTGATATTGAAACAACCAACATGCAGACCTGGAACCGGTACGCAATTCGACGGGGAGTTTTTACACAACATAACTCGTGAACTGTTTAAGGACACACGACTTAGTCAAACACTGACTAATGTTGTAATCCCAACTTTCGACATCAAGAGACAAAAGCCAGTTATATTCTCAAACTACAAGGTTAGCAGCATATGCATATATTATATTTTTCTTTACTGAATAAAAGAATAATTAATATAAAAGTTTTGGTGATGTAGGTTGAGAACTATACCTACTTCAATGCCTTGATGTCTGATATAAGCATATCGGCTTCAGCAGCACCCTCTCTTCTGCCACCCTACTATTTTGAGAATGATGGTGTTGACTTCAATTTGATTAGTGGTGCGGACTTGAGTATGCTCAGTAATGAACTAGTGAATGGGAATCCGGTAAATTAATTACGCTATTGATTACAAATATGATGAAATTAATTAGATGTAAATTATGATGCATGGATACTTATATATACTTATACTGTTGATCAGACTGGAGCAACAGTGAGTGAAGTACTACGACACAATAAGTATTCCAAAGTAATTGTTTTGTCTTTGGGAACTGGAACAACAGAAACTCAGCAGATTTTCAATGCTGAAATGGCTGCCACATGGAACAGTTTCACATGGCTCTTTCCTTTGATCATTTTTCTTGATCGTGCAACAACCTCCATGAATGAATACTATCATGGTTCACTCTTCCGAAAACCTACCATTAACTACCTTCGAATTCAGGTATACGTTTCTTTTTATTTAACTGCCGTAATAGGTTTTCATCTTTCTGTAACAAAGAAGACAGAAAATAACAATAGCATTAAATTTATACTAATATATTTCCAACATTTTCTTAAAAATTATTTATTGGTTTGAAATGTTTATCTGTGAATAATTGACTAATCTAGTAATCAATGACAGGAATACGAATTAGATCCTGCTCTCTCCGATATGACTGATGTTACAAAACAAAACATGGACGGTCTTGAAGAGGCTGGGAAAGAACTTTTAGAAGAAAAAGTTAAGAAGATCAATTTGGACACTTTCTGTGTAGAAGAAGGCGTAGCAACAAATGCTGAGGCTCTTGACAGGTGGAAAAAATTAACAATAATCGTTTGATTTACTCAATTATTAGTTTTAGTTAGGTTTCTGTGGTTACACATAATATCTAATTCTATTTTGATGGGAAATTAATGTTTTTGTGTTGTTATGAAGGCTTGCTGATATTTTGTATGGTGAAAGACAGCATCGTCTGAAACAAAAATCTACTGAGAAAGGAGGAAGACCATTTGTTGAAACTCTTAGGGTTCCTTCAGACAAAACTGAAGCAAATTGGGCATTTCAAAAGAACAAAGTTATGTAATGTTATTTGCATGAGTTTGTATTAGTTATCCATGCTTGTTGTACTACTATCTATAGAATAAGGCTGAAGGCATATATATGTGAGTTCTGTGCAACTCTTATAGCCAGCAAGAACCTTGAATAATTAATATACCAACCATGTATTGTAAAAACAAGGTTAACTCTATGTCAGTTCTTCTAATTAAGAAGTTATTATTACTTTTTGTTTTTCTGTATTCTTAAGAATATAAGATCTTTGTGTGATTATGAATGATATATTGTGTGTCTCAACAATATATAGGTGGGTTCTGTGTGGAAAAATAGCGTCATATGGACTTTGTAAGTATATGTGTGAGAGTGTAACCTTGTGTATAGGTTATAATCCTTTAAATTTCCTAATTATAAACCTGAATGGATTAGTTAAGTAGAGGTAGGTATAATGCTATTTTAAAAAGAGTGTATGGAGAGACAATTTTACGCATCTATAGATAGTGATGGTATGAGTATGTAAGATTCATGCACAACATATTATATTTGTATACAATTTTCAGTACATGACAAACTCACTTATGTCATTCTTATATCAATTTTATATTTCAATTAATCTAAGTTTATCTCTATTCAATTATGTCTTGTGAAACACGTGTTTAAGGACATGGAATATGAATATATAATAGTGTAAGGTGTAAATATGACTGCTTTTGTATGACATCACCAATAAAGGGATAAAAAATATAATAACAACGAACACTTCTTTTTAATTTATCTATCAATCTAAATGTATCGGGTGAACCAGTTTCTAAAGCTAATGTGATTATTCGATTAATATGGATTAAGGGTGACTATGAAGAAGTTTTTAAGAATTTTTGTTTAATTAATTTTATCTATTTACAAACATATTTCAAGATATCATGAAATATCTTTCAAATATTGAAAAATAATATATTATGATATCAAATTGTATTATACTTAGAAGATATCATGATAATTGATTAGATAATATTTTCATGATAAATTATGTTTAAGTAATAGACTCTTTGTAATATATGTTTATTCATGGTCTATAAAGTCTATAAATCATGCACCCTGCCATAAGGAGTACTCACTCAATAATCAATTACGAGACTCAAAACTCATCATATTATTACAAAAAAAAATTCAAATTTTTGAGTAATAATTAATTTTAGTGAAAAATTAATTCGTTATTATAATTACCGATTTAGATATCAATTTATCAACTAAAAGTTGTTGGTAATTAAAATATTTTCAAAAAATTATAATTGGTATTTAAAATAATTTTTATAATGAATTTGTTGGGTCTTTCGAAAAAGCATCACTAGAGAGATATAACACCAATGAGACGTGAGTCAAAATCACATATAAGGGATTGACATCATCTCTAACCCAAAACCATAATAGTCTGTTTGGATAGAGTAATTTAATGAAGCAATCCATTTTTTTTTTTGAAGAATTTAGATTTCTTTGTAATGAAATGCTTTGTTTGGATATAGAAATAAAAAAAACATTCCAAATGCAACTATTTTTTTTAAGTATTTCAATTAGCTAAATTAGTAGAAATTCAAATACCCATAAAATAGGTGGAATTTGAAATTCTTCTCATCCAACCTCACACTCTAGACTCTCTAGTACAATTGTCAATTTGACCCAGAAAATAGGTGGACTCGACAAACCAGACGAGCCGAGTGGGTCTGACAACGTAAACAAACCGGGTTGGCCCAATGAGACGAACGGGTCGAGCGGCTCGACGACCAACACGGTCCAAGCAGGCCCGATGACCAAGACTGACCAGGTTTGTCGAGGCAAATGAGTTGGGCGGGCTCGACGACCCATACAGGCTAGGCAGACCCGACAACCCAAAAAGGTTCGAACTGGCCCAACAACACAAACGGTTCGAGCAGACACTACAAATGAAACGAGTCGGGCAGTCTTGATGACAAAGATGTGTCGGGCGGCCCGATGACCCAAACATACTAGACTGACTTGATGACACAAACAGGTCGAGCGGGACTCACGACCCAAATGGACCCGGCGACCCAAACGGGCTAGATCCAATGACCAAGATGGGCCAGGCGGACCCAATTACCCAAATAGGTCAGGAAGCCCCGACGACCCACACGGCCGAGCGAGCATGACGACCTAGAGGTTTGGGGCGGACTCGAAGACCCAAACGTGTCGAGCAAGCTCAACGACCCGTATTATCCAAACGAGAAATTGAAATGTAATGTATTTTAATTTTTTTTATCCAAACAAGTTATTCAGAAAATAAAGATGATTTAATTGCAAGCAGTTCAAATACAATGCATTTCTATTTCTTAGCATTGTTGAAATGCTTCATCCAAACATAAGGTAAGGAAATGACTTTATGGGTTTTCATCCTAATATGGTACTTAACTTTCTCATTTATAATCAATGTGGGAGTTAGACTCACTTGGATTAATTTCCAACTATCCAAGTGAGTCTAAGTTCGACATCGAGTACAAATGAGAAAGTTGAGTATCATACAAGGATGAAGATCCAACCTCCATAAACTCAACAAAATTAGTCTCTAATTTGATCATTAACATCAGCTGCCAAAAACAATAATCTCGTCAAATTAGGAAATTAGTTTCTAAACATGTTTTTGTCATTAAATTACTCTATTATTTAAGGATTTTCTTATAGTGTTTAATAGTATATCTTTAAATTCTTACCAAGTAGTTTTTTAGTCTCGTACATGTAGTTCTTCCTTCTGTTAGTATTTATAAACCTTAATGGATTAGTTAAGTAGGGCTAGGTAGAATGTTATTTTAAAAAGAGCGTCAGGTATATAGAGTCGTATGCAGTAGACAATTTTAGCTATAAAGATAGATAATGAGAGTATGAGTATGTAAGATTCAAGCAAAACATTTTCTACTTTTGTTGCTCTTTTTAGTATATGACAAACTCACTCATCTCATTCTTATATCAGTTTTATATTTCAATCAATTTTATCCCCATTCAATTATATCTTATGAAACACATGTTTAAGGACATGCAATATGAATATATAATAGTGTAAGTTGTAAATATGATTACTTTTGTATGACATCATCATTGAAAGAACAAAAAAAATAATAATAACAAACTTCTTTTTCAATTATTTCCACCAATCTAAATGTATCATGTGATTCAATTTCTACATCTAATATGATTATTAGATTAATGTAGATTAAGGGTGACTAATTTGATCTATTTACAAGGGATCATGTCATTCCAATTAAAGTGGACAAAATATGTAGAAGAAAAGATGAAGTGTATTTGTTTTAGTGTTATCTTTTCTTTTATTTGAAACCATACAAATTATAAACAACGAAGACAATGAGTCTGACATTTGTTTAATCATGGTACTTGATGCATTCCGAAAGAACTGTCCATTAATATTGACAAAATTAAGTGCCAAATTTTAAATGTTTTTTCTGTTATTATTATTTTGGCACATCAATACGCATTTTTTTGAAGTTAATTTACGTAAATATAGGTAATTTATTTTGTATTTATGCAAAAGGATTTATATTTTAAAATATTTCGAAAAGGATAAAGTTGTAAGAGGATAAAAACTTTAAAGTATACTTTAGAATTGAGGTCATAAGACGTGTTACGAATTTTATTTTATTTTATTTTAGTGAAGTTTTTGTACCAACAATAATTAATGCGTTTTGTTTATGTTTAAATTGGAGTAGTATCATGAGCAATGACTTTAGAATTTTTCTTTTAAATGTGAAATTGTCAATGCATGAAGGCTTAAGTTTGAATTTTATTTTTTATTTCGAACTTCATTTTAATTTGTTTTTATCATTTATTTAAATCTATTTTTTCAAAGTAAAGTGATGTTTTAACTTTTATTCTATTATATTTTAATGATTTGTTTTTTTATTGTTAATTTATATAAATGAGTCAGTTTACATATTGATTTCATGATTTAGATACAAACACTAAAAACAAATATTTTATCAATAACCAATTTTAATGACTAAAAATTATTAGTTAACAAATTTAAATACTAATTTATAAAATAAAAAATTATTAATTATTAAAATAGCCACTATTTTAAATACAAAATTGCAATAGCTGATTATCTAAGTCTCCCTCTTGAACTTGTATAACTATTTTCGCTTTCTGCATTTGGACACCGATTTGTACCTGCTATCGTTATATTTTTTTTATTCTTGATGGTGATGGCAGCCGAAAGTAATTATTTGTAAACCTTACACATTTATTCTATATTCTATATTGCATGCATTTATAAATGTGTTTCAAGAAGACATGATTTGAATAGAGATATATTAATATAAGAATGACATAACTCGGTTTGTCATCTACTACAAAGAAAAATAAAAAACAAGAAAAAAAATATGCATGAATGATACATATACTCGTACTATCCTTATCTTTCCTTATTTTAGTATAGCATCTACCTACCTCTGCTTAACTTCTATATTTAGTCACTAAACAATATTCAAAATTATGCGTTTTAACGTTTTGTTAAAAACTAATAATATACATTTTATTAAATATAAAGACCAAAAACATTTTTTAAAGAACTAAGCTATAAACTGAAAATTATAATTTTTTTAAAATATAACTATCTTACAAAAAGACGCGGAATCCATAATATGAGAGATCTTTGAAGTATTTTAAGTGCCATGATTGGCAAGAATGACAACATCATAAACAACTTGATTTTGAAACATAGTATGTTTGCATAAATACTTTGTTGTGATGGTTTATGAGGTTATGTTTGAGAAGATTTTCGCAATTGGTTCATGTTCTTACTGGAGTAAGAAATTCTTAAGACTCCACTTCTAACACCCATTAGTAGATCTTCGGTTTGCTGCTCTCGGTTGCAGTAAGACTTCGGTCCTGATACGGTTCAGTTACCATGTTTTCGACCTAATCTGACAATATCGTTAGGAACAGCCATTTTAATGTGCACTCCGTTGTTGGTCCAATGAGGTAGCAGATGATACAACAGGAGAATTTTTATTGGCCTCAAGAAGCTTGGCAATTGCGGAACCTACAAAAGGTGAACACCACACTCTATCAAACATGAGCACACCGGTTGACACCTCTCACCAAGCGTGTGTCCTGGAGCGCTATAATACATCTTCAACCAATCATATGATTCTCATTAATGAGGAGAAATTGGATCTTTTGGAATTCTCGGTCAGAAGGCAGTTCTGGATAGGAGAATCAAGTGGAAAAGCACAACAAAAATCGAGCAGCTTAACGAAGGAGGGTAGGCAGGCTTGCAAGCGAAAATTAATCAGGTCAGTGGTCCAATCTATATGTAATTCACTCTCTGATGAAAATATACAAAACTGCAATAAATTGTTTTGGTCTAACCAACAAGCTTTGAGTGGTTCAGAGTCTGTAAAGTTGTGGGAATTAGCAAAGGAATTAGGCACAACATTTTCAGGAGAGGAAGAACAAATTATTAAGGAATTAGAGAATATGGAATCTAGAGATAAGAATCAGGCGAAAGGGAAAGTAGGGAGAAATTTAGTTAACTATGAAAATTATTAGCTTCAACATTAGAGGATTAGGAGGGGGGCACAAATGGAAATATCTAAAAGGACTTATAGATAGCAATGCAATTGATATGTTATGCATCCAAGAGACTAAGTTACAAGACTTGCAAGAGGTTAGTTGCTATAACTTGTGGGGTGATAATAATATAGACTGGTTGCATAAACAAGCGGAGGGTAATTCAGGAGGAATTCTAACAATTTGGCATAAAGAAAGGTTCAAATATACAAGACAAGTCATTGGAAATTTGTATGTAGGAGTGTTTGGTGATTTTTTTAGAAACACTAAAGAAAACCCAATCTCTGTGGTTGTGTTCAACGTGTATTCTATCTCTGTGGTTGTGTTCAACGTGTATTCTTCCAGTGTCATTACTGAGAAAGAAGAATTGTGGAAGGATCTAACCCTAATAAAAGCAGCGAACGTGTGTAAGTCATGGTGTATACTGGGTGACTTTAATGCAGTGAGAAAAAGCAGTGAAAGAAAAGGTTTAAACTCAAGAGGCTATACAACGAAAAGAGAAGTGGAAAGGTTCAATAATTTTATAGATACCTCAGAACTGATCGATGTACCTCTAATAGGGGAAAGTATACATGGTATAGGGACAACGGAACAACTAAAAGCAGAATCGACAGAATAATGATCTCAATAGAGTGGCTCAACTATTGGCCGGATAGTAAACAATACATTCTAGGCAGACAAGTATCTGATCACTGCGCTATACTTTTAAAACCAGTTTCAATTGACTGGGGACCTAAGCCTTTCAAAATGCTAAACATGTGGAATTCTGATCCGTCGTTCAAACTGGTGGTCAAGCGGTCCTGGGAGTCGTATATTGGGAAAGGGAACCCATTGCCAACTATAAAAGAGAAGCTAAAAAAGCTCAAGTACGACTTAAAATCCTGGAACAAGGAGGTTTTTGGGCTAATTGGCACTAAGAAACAAAACCTTATAATGGAAATAGGGGACCTTGATAAGAAGGACGATGAAAGTAGCTTAGAGGATGTGGAAAAGCTCAGAAGAATGAACCTGTTGTGCAAACTAAAAATGCTATTACAAAAGGAAAGCTCACTGATGAATCAAAATGCAAGAATTAAATGGATGCAACAAGGGGACATAAATTCAAAGTATTTCCACTCTAAAATTAGATGGAGGAGAATTAAGAATGAACTCAAAGGGGTGTATGTGAATGGCATGTGGTGTGAGGATCCAAACAAAATTCGAGAGGAGGTAAGATCGGCCTTTGAAATTCGTTTCATAGCTCCTAACAACATACACCTAAGCCTTCATCATATTGAGTTCCCAACCATTTCTGAAGATGATAATAGGTCTTTGATAATGGAAATAAAGGAACACTAGATAGTGGAGGCAATAAATCAATGTGGGAGTAACAAAAGCCCTGGTCCATATGGATTTAATTTTTGTTTCATAAAACAAAATTGGGCTACCTTGAAGAATAATGTGTGTCAAGCGATAAAATGGTTCCACAGTACTTGTAGAATACCAAAAGGTTGTAATGCCTCATTTATAGCTTTGGTACCCAAGAAACAAATCCCCTTAGGAGTGGATGACTATAGGCCAATATCGTTGGTGTGATGTGTGTACAAGATAATATCAAAGATTCTTGCAAACAGACTTAAGAGGGTACTACCTAAGATCGACTACTCTTAATCTGCGTTTCTTAAAGGAAGAGGTCTTATGGATAGTATACTGGTAGCCAATGAAACAGTGGAAGAATACAGGACCCAAAAAAAGAGACTAGCTATAGTCAAGGTTGATTATGAAAAAGCTTATGATTCAGTAAGCTGGGACTTCTTATACGACATGATGGCTAGACTCGGGTTTTGCCAAAAGTGGATTCGATGGATCAAGGAATGTATGGAATCATCCTCAGTGTCAGTGCTGGTGAATGGAAGCCCTACCAAAAGAGTTTGTCCCAACTAGAGGTCTTAGACAAGGGGACCCTATGGCACCATTCCTATTTCTCATTGTAGTAGAGGGCTTAGCAGGGCTGGTAAGACAAGCTGTCAAGAAAGGTTTGTATTGTGGAGTTCAAGTAGGTACTCAAGGTACTAAAGTGGGGTTATTACAGTACTCAAGGTTTGCCTTATCAAATCAGTAATATCAGCACTACCATTGTACTATCTATCCTTCTTTAAAGCACCTAAATGCGTGTGTGATGAGTTAAAGAAAATCCAAAGGAACTTTCTATGGGGTTAGAGCATTGAGGATAGGAAAATAGCCTGGGTTCGATGGGAAAACATATGCAAACCAAAGGAGGAAGGAGGTTTGGGAATAAGAGAAATTAGGAACTTCAATATAGCACTTCTAGCAAAATGGAAGTGGAGATTAGGTATGGAGGACAAAGGCCTGTGGAGAGAGGTGCTAGAATCAAAATATGGATCATGGAGGAACCTTAATGAAATTGTCATCCCGAAGTCTGCTTCAAGGTGGTGGAAAGACATCCATAAGGTTTGTGGAAGCTCAACACAAGGAGCATGGTTTGAAAACTGTAAAAACTGGGTGATAGGAAAAGGGGACAAAGTACTATTTTGGGAAGATCTTTGGGTGGGGGATGCACCACTTAGCTCAAGGTTCTATAGGTTATATCTAATCTCAAAAAGTAAACAAAGTTCCATATCTAGAGTAGGACATTGGGTCGACAACACATGGGTTTGGGAATTGGTTTGGAGGAGACAAAGACTTGTTTGGGAGCAAGCTATGGAAGCATAACTCTATCAGCTAATTAATAGTCGTATATTTAGGAAAGGGAATCTGGATACTTGGAGTTGGAAGGAAACCGCAGAAGGAGCATACATTGTAAGGTCTGCATATATGAAGTTGATGGGTAGCTCCGAAGGGGAAAGCGACAAGGTGTTCACAGAGTTATGGAGTATAAGAGTGATTCCGAAGGCACAATTATTTGGGTGGAGGCTACTCTTGGATAAGTTACCGACAAAGGATAAATTATTGGTGAAGGGAGTCCAATTACAACACTCTTTGTGTGAGTTTTGCCTAGATTGTGAAGAGAGTGCATCACACCTATTTTTCTCTTGTGCAATGTCTCAAAAGGTGTGGAAAATGTGTGATAGCTGGATAAGGGTGAGCTCAGTGCATCGCAACCAAGCTAGGATACACTTTCAACACTTTCATATGAGTAGCTTGAACACTAGGCAAAACACAATGTGGAAAGGAATGTGGCTGGCTATAGTTGGGGAAATTTGGAGACATAGGAATGAGGTGATCTTTAAGCAAAAGAAAGTTGACACTGAAGAGATTTTTAGTCTTGCTCAAGTTAACACTTGGGCTTGGTTGAAACATAAAATTCCTTCGGTAAAGTTTTCATATAGTGACTGGTACTTCGCTCCTATTGTTTGTTTAAAATCTCTATGATATGATGCTTTTTGTGTTTAAGTTGTCAGGTGAGCATGAAAAGGATTCCCATGTCTAAAGCAATGAGCTCTTCATCAGTGATTTTGCACACTTCTTTGGTTACTTTGTAACAACCAAGAGAACATAGTCTCGGGAGCGCAATGAACCATGCATACCTGGTTTTGTATTCACTTTCTGTGTAATCTTGTAGACTGGCTGGGGAAGGTGCGATATGGGTGGCTAATCTTATGATTCCTACCCAGCTTGATGTTGGGAAGGCATAACTCTAGCATTGAAAGTCCAGTTTAATTGTTCTGCCAGATTATTGTAGAAGCATAGTTTTGGAGATGCAATGCATCTTTCTCTCATCTTTTTGTAAATGGGTTAGAGCATCCCTCAAGTGCTCTATTATTAATTTAATTTAATTCTTTGTCGATAAAAAAAAATTGTTTTAGAGATATTAGTGTGAAATTTTATCAGGATTTTGTTTTTAAAAAATATCTCGGAAGGTGAAGGAAGAAAGAAGTATTTAAAATATTTTCGACTTTGACTCTTAAGTGATGTGAGATTTATTCTCCGCATATCGGAAAAAAAAAAAAAGACAAAGAACTCACATGCATCGAGCATAATATTATTACATTCACGGTTCTTTCAATAAGAGCTGCAGAGAGAACTCTGATGGAGTGTGAACCTTTTCTTATACAGAGATGCTTGGTAGCCATAAGAGTTACATATATAGAACTCCCATGCCTTGCTTATTCTAAGATACTACAACAAGCGTGTATAAAGGACACAAGAGAGTTAATACAAAGTCATACAATTGAAATTAATTAAAAAGGTTCCTTAGGAGTTTCCCACTTGCTTGAGTTTTGTCAGAAAGAACCCTAGGAGTTTGAATAAATGGTCTTCCTCCCTTTTCCATGGATTTCCGTTTCAGACGACGTTGTCTTTCTTCGTACAAAATATCAGCAATCCTTCATAAAAGTACATAAAAGCATTAATTCCTCTCAAAACTAGCAACAATTAATAGATGAGTAAATTGAAAGATAATTAATTCATTTTTTTTTCACCTGTCAAGAGCCTGAGCATTTGTTTCCCCAAGTTTTTCTAGATCGAAAGTATCCAAATTCAACTTTAAAACATTTTCCTGTAACAGTTGTTTTCCGGTCTCTTCAAGGCCGTCCATGTTCGCTTGTGTAACATTAAATGCATTGGAGAAAGCAGGATTCAAGTTGTATTCCTGTCATTGATAAAATGATTCATCAATATATAATCCAAAACCATAAATAACTCTTGAGAAAAATAAAAGTAGTATTCGAAGGTATACCTCAATTCGAAGGTACGTGTGGCCAAGTTTGAAGCCTCCAAACAGTGAAGCAACGTAGTATTCGGTCATGGCTGCAGCAGCACCACCAATGAAATCGATTCCAGAAGTGTTTGACGAATTAACTGTTCCAGTTCCTAAAGATAACACTAAGATTTCGGAATCCTCATTTTGTTGTAGCACCTCGCTCACTGTTGCTCGTGTCTGATGAAAATAACGTTGACGTCATTGTTAAACTCGCAACATAATTCACATGAGATTTTATCATATTTGTAGTGAATAACTAAATTAATTTACCGGATTATTAGCTGCTATACCACCATCAGCCATATTGAACTCAACACCATCATTCTCAAAATAGTAAGGTGGTAGAATAGTGGGTGCAGCTGTACTCGACATCAGTATATCCGACAACAAGCCATTTAAGTGCGGAACATTCTCAAGCTGCATCACCAAAACATTACATTAATTCGTGTTTCGATTTTGATGTATGAAAAAATATATGCATATGCTGCTAACCTTGTAGTTTGAGAATATAACCGGCTTTTGTGTTTTGATGTCGAAACTTGTGATCACAACAGGGGTCAATGTTTGATTGATTCGTGTATCCTTCAACAGTTCACGAGTTAAGTTAAGTGCAAACTCCCCATCAAACATGGGACCGTTTCCAGGTCTTCATGTTGGTCGTTTCATCATCACAAACACAAAGGAAAGCATCTTATTATTAGTTTCTGTTAATTGTTAAAATTGATGTTCTGAGAAAATTAATGCTATATATATATATATATATATATATATATATATATATATATTTTTATACCTAGATGAATTGAATATGTGAGGATAATTTTCTTTGTAGAAGTCTACAATTTGTGCAGGAGTGAAGGTACCACGATTAGGATCATCAGGGCTTGGGGTGGCTAACATAGTTGTTATTTGTGAACCAGTGCTAGTTCCTCCTATCGCATCAAAGTAATGTGCTAAATCTGCATTTGGATCCTTAGCCTGCAACTCAACAAAATTCAAGTTAACCTCATAAACATTCATTCATTCATGCCATTTCAATACATATGCAGAATATATAAACAATAAGAATGAACCTTAAGAGCCTTATCTAAGTAATCAAGAACTGTTGCTGGAATAATCCCCTTCACACCACCACCATCAATGGTCAGAATAGTTGTTATGCTTCCATGGCTTTGGGAACTGAATCCACCAATCACTTGCCCAGCAAACAGCAAAACAAAGAAAACAAAATGAGCCATTAATTGCTTCACAAGGTAGTATAGAAAGTAGTGAGAGAATTGTGTGATTTGTGCTCAAATGCAGAGGCTATTTATAGAAATGTTTTTGCAGGATACATGCATGTACCATGATTAAACAAATGTTGGACACAGGTTATTTTATGTTATAATAATGGTGCTTGTCATTGCTTACATAAGCTGCAGAGTTTTAAATGCTTCCAAAACGAAAGGATAATACAAAAAAATCCACGCCACTCTTTTTTATATTTTTTTAATGAAGAATGCATAAAACGTTTTTCTCTCAATCATAAAATAGAAACTCTTTTAAATATATATGTTGTTTATATTTTAGAAATAGGGAAAAGTAAAACTTTAAAAATATACAAACTTATCATCAGGTCCATCCTGTTCTTAATCAACAGTGAACATAGATTATTGTTATTATTATTTTTTGCTCTTTCAAGGGATAAACCATACAAAAGCAATCATATGCCTTAGTGTTAGAACAATGAGTTTTTCTTTATATAAATTCGGAATTTTAAACAATAATTTCAAAATTGTTAAAGATTTTATCTTTTTTAACTTGTCTGGGTTTGTTAGTTTACATTGATATTTGAAGGATTTTAAATTAATTTTAATTCTATATATACACATATACATTCTAATTTCTGAATAATGGTTATTTTTCTCCGTTTTTAATTTATTTATCTTCTTCGCAAGTTCTGTTAATTTTATATTTTATTTTATATAATATTTTCAATACTTGAATCTAAGCTTACCTTCCACACGGTGTGAGAGAACAACTTTTACTTAAGTGCTGGACTCATTAAGGTTGAAGGCGAATAATATGTTGTGTCATTTGTTTTTTTGAGTAATTGTGATGTAATTATATGTCTTTGAAATTCCTTCGATGCTTAATGGTAGAAGTCATCATATTTTGTTGCTCAAGATGAAATATGTTTGTGTCGAACTTCGACTCTGTCTCGATCTTCAATCTTAGTCCAATGGTTTAGACCCTCAATTATGGTGTATTTAACTCATCCTTTGTCTTGGGTTGATATGGCTCGATCTTTAGTACCAAGGTTGAGTTAAGTTGGTCCGTGTCGAGTTGACTCGAGAGGAAGGTCTTGTCAGTCGTCTCTGGCCAAAGGTCGAAACTAGTCAACCTTGTCCAAAGGACGAGACTACTCAACCCTAACCAGAGGTTAAGATTAGTCAGCCCTAATCGAAAGTCAAGAAGAGTCGACCCTAACCAAATTTCAAGACAAGTGACCTTATAACTGAAGATCAAAACGAGTTGACCATTAAGATTATTCAGATTGCCACCAAGGTCAAAAGGATTCGGCACAAACCAGAGGTTGAAACAAGTCAAACCTGTCTGAAGATTTAGACAAGTCATTATGGGTCAAAAGTTGAGACGAGTTGGACTAATCAGTTGGCCCAAGTCAAAGATCAAGATGAATCTATCTTTGTTGAAGTTCAGAATAAGTTGGCACAAGCTGAAGGTCGAGTCAACTAAGCCTGGCCAATGGTCGAGCTGAGTGGACCCGAGTAACTCTGGTTTAAGGTTGAGTTGTGTTGGTCCATGTGAAGACCAAGCACATTCAGCCCAAGTTAAAGGGGTGATCTAACTTGACCAGGGAAAAAGATCGAATTTAGTCGGTGGGCTAAGGCTCATGACTAGTTAACACTGGCTGAAGGTTGAGACAAGTCGATCCTGATAGAAGTTTAAGATGAATTGATCTTGGTTGAAGTTCGAGAAGAGTCGACCCTCATCGAAGCTCATCACGAGTTGGCAGGGACGAAGGTCGAGTCAAGTAGGCCCACATTGAATATCAAGTTGAGTACACCTTGGTCAAAGGTAGTGCCAAGTCACTTGGGCTCGAAGGTCGAGCCATGTCAATCTTGGTAGAAGGTTGAGCCCTGTCGACCAAAGTCGAAGAGTTGAACTGAGCTGTCTCGGGAGGAAGGTTGAACTAAGTTAGCCTACTTGAAGGTTAAGACCAATAGCTCTAGGCCAAAGGTTGAGACAAGTTGGTCTTGGCCAAAAGTCATGCTAAGTCGAGACGAATCAAACTTGGTTAAAGTTTGAGATAATTTGACACTAGCTGAAGGTCAAGTCTAGTAGGCTTAGGCCAAAGTCAACCTAAGTAGGTGGTGACCAAAAGTAGAGCCAAGTCACTTAGGACAAAGGTCCAACTCTTATCTAAATCGAAAGATTGAGCTTAGTTAACTCAAGCAAAGGTTGAATTAAATTAGCTAGATAGAAGGTGGAGATGAGTCACTCCTACCCTGAATAAATTATATGGATCCTTTAATCCATCTAATGTATTTCTCAATATATATATATATATATATATATATATATATATATATATATATATATATATATATATATAGAT
>Ga0214544_1006638_pt1 | contig 21110 bp, 7 predicted proteins | sample CNSS3metaG_FD_160074 | JGI IMG/M metagenome (GOLD analysis project Ga0214544, IMG submission 160074) | Root nodule microbial communities from cowpea collected in UCLA plant growth center, Los Angeles, California, USA - CNSS3 | ecosystem: Host-associated > Plants > Roots > Nodule | place: USA...
TATAAACGTCAACGCCTTAAAAACGTCAACACCTCTAACTCCACAGGATGCTCTATCTACACATAGAAACATCACAAGAATGATCAGGACATACCGTTATGATCACTGATCAGCAGAGACTCATACTAATGATTAAAACGTCGCATGCAAGCGAAAGAGGGCCTGCATGCAACAGAAAAGAGAAGAAGACTAAAATAAAGAGCGAAAACTCAACTTACGCGAACGGAGAAACTGATCGGTCCAATTTGAAGAGCTCGCCGAGAGGATCAATCCTACGGTCTCGGTTCTTCAATCAGACGACCAGAGAGACAAAACCTCTAGAGAGAAGTCAGAGAACTCTAGAAAAGTGGTTTCTAGAGAGATGGTGTGTTTTAAAATAATGAAACTCGTTTATAACAATTCTATTTATACTAAAATCTTTTAATATTAAAATAATCGAGTCTCACTATTTTTTAAACCACTATCACTTTTAAAACGCCATTTTCTAGGGTCTTACACTTTTTTTTAATATTTTTAAATTTCATGTTTTAAACATTGAAGTTTGAATTTTAGTACTTATTGTTTAATATATTATTTTTTAAATAAAATAAAAGTAAAAGTTATTAAGCGTCTTTTGATAACTAAAATAAATGTAACTGTTGCTTTGATAAAACGTCGTAAAAAATTATAAAAAATGCTTATTTTAAAATTAGAGAAAGTGTGAACCCGATCTTGGAAGAAATAAACGTAACATTCTTTTAAATTTGTTTATTGTTTTGTGAAATGGTTATAGGGCAAAAGACTGATACATTAATACATCAAATTTGAATCACTTTAATTTTTTAATATAATAATAAAAACACAATTAACTATGTAAATTCATTTTAAATCTAATATTATTAATTAAATAAATTATAAATTATTTGTATATATTTTAAATTAGTAATTTAAATATAATTTAGTAACTGAAACCTATATTTAAGTATTATCAATTTAAATTATAATTTTGTTATGTAATGATAAAACAAAAATATATTTATTCTATAAATTAGTTTTAATATCATACAGCAGAGACTCAGCATGTTTATTATAATCATTGGGTTTTATATCATAAAATTTATTTTATTCATGTTATAATTTTTAATTTTTACATAAATAAAAACTTAAATATTATTAAAACCTGTTAAAATTCTCCTCTTACCAAAGTTTTATAATTCTTATTTTAGGTGATAGTATGTTAGGTCAAACAAAGTATATATCATTTACATCTTATCCAAATGCAATAAAAAATAACTAATTAATTGAATAAATATACTAGATATAAAATATAAAATACTATACTTACATATTATTTATATAAAATTATAGGTTACCCAAATTATTTAATTAGCTCAACTCAGTAGATATTATAGGTTTAGGTTTAAACCATATATATGACTATAAAATAAATAATTAAATATATTACTACATGCTAGTAAAAGCACGTGAATGTGTTCACTTTTTTTAATTAATAATTAAAAATAATAAAATTATTATTATTATCATTATAAAATTAAAATAATTCTATTATAAATTTATTGTAAATAAATTTTATTTATTTTATAGGTAGTTTTGTAATTAAAAGTGGTTAAATTTTAAAAAATAATAATTAAATTTGAACCCATAAAAATAAAAACATTTCAAAAGTGATAAAAGAAGACAGAAAGAAAAAAAAAAGGTTCGGACATAGCTGCATAATGATTGACCACTTTCAAAACACACATATCTGATTATGTTTAACCCAAAAGTTAATAATAGTATTTACAAAGATTGTGAGACTTATTAAAAAAATTAAGAAATGTCATCTATTAATTTTTTTAACTCATTATGTTACTGTTTAGATTTAATGTTAAAATTAAAAAAATTGTACAATATTTTTCAAGTAAGTCGTATTTATTTTATGATTTTTTATTATTTTTCAATAAATTTATGAGTTAGGGGTGTTTATAAGTAGAAGGGGTTCATCAAATATGTTATCTACTCAATTAAAATAGTTTGGACGGGGTTAGATATACATCAAATTTTAAGCCAACTAAATCAATAATGAGTTGAGTTTGGATTGAATCATAGAACTAAAAATTAAAATTAATTTTATAATTAAAAATATTATTTTTCTTTTAATAATCCACTTTGATACAAATTTTATTGCTTTTTATTAAATAACGTATTTGAATAAACTAAATCGAATCTTAAATTAAAATAATTGATTTAGATGATGGAAATGTAGTAAACTCTTTGTTGAGAGTTTAAAAATGAGTTTATAATAAAACTTCTGTTTTTTATGATATTTACCATTGGAATTCGACAATGTATAAAAATTATTCTCATGTTATTATAAATAAATAAAAATTATTACAAGAAAAATCTATATTAATAATAAAAAAACACTAAAAGAAAACAAAAGCAGAAGTTTAAGTAGCGTTGTCTTTGCATCTTAAAATTATGGAAGCAATTGCATTTTGTTATCTTTGCTTGGACCAAAAATCTGTGGAAGGAATTGCATCTTGTGTCCGCCCCAGATATCGACTCTATTAGCGTTGGTATCACTCATGCCGACAGTCACGAATTTGGGTAAAATATTTTGAAAGGGTTAAAAATAATATATTAAAATTTTATATATTTAATCTTATTATTAATATAATAAAAATATATAATTTAGTATTAAAATATCTATTAATAATAATATTATATAATATAATAAAAATAAAAATAAAAATATAATAATAATAATAATAATAAGAAAAAGAAGAAATTACTCTGGGTGCATTCCTTTTTCTGTACACATATTTATTATTTGCAATTTCATATTTTGGATTTATTTTATAAATTAATTTTGAAAAGTGTGGGTTAGATGAATGTTAATATTTTATTTTATAAAAAATATAAGGGTCAAGTATGTTTTTAGTTCCTGAACTTTGGTCCAAAATTAGAATTCGTCATTGGTCGAAACTTTGATAAATTTTGGTCCCTAAACTTTAAAAATGAATGAATATAATCCTTTTAACCCAATTTTGTTAACTTTTTTTTTTTAGGTTTCGAACGCATTTTTCGGTAAATATTGAAGTTGTTTATACCGTTTGACACATTCTCAGCTCAATATTTACTGAGAAATGTATTTGAAACCTAAAAAAAAGTTAACAAAATTGGATTAAAAGGACTATATTCATTCATTTTTAAAGTTTAGGAACCAAAATTTATCAAAGTTTCGACCAAGGACGAATTCCAATTTTGGGTAAAAGTTCACGGACTAAAAACATACTTAACCCAAAATATAATTACTTATTTGATATCCCAATTTCTTAGTTAAGTTCACTTTGGTTCTCATATTTTTGGTTTATTGAATTTAGTATTCCAATTATCTAAAAGGATTCAATTTGGTTCTATCCGTTAAGTTAAAGTTAACATTGTGTCTGTACAGGACATGTGTCAAGCCGTGAAATTTTTAATTTTTAATTTTTTTTTAATTTTTTTAAATTTTTTTTAAATTTTTTTTAATTTTTTAATTTTTTTTGTAAAAATTTATAGACTGTCATGTGTCAGTTTACAACCATGACACGTGGTAGTGGTAATAGTTGTTTTCAATTTAATCTTCTATTTAAATCTTTGGTTTAATTTAATACCCCAATTCTTTAAAACGATCTAATTTTGTCTTTTCCAATTTGAAACCGAATTAGTAAATAAACTTAATTACAACTTATATATACATGTTACAATAATTTTTTTTAATATATACATCAAATCATTTCATCTAAATATTAAATTATTTATTTTTTACATTTTTTACACCTAAAATTTTTTACACTTATAAAAAATAAAATAATTTGAATATTTAGGTGTAGTGATTTGATGTATAAATTCAAAACAATTATTTTAACATGTATATATAAGTTATAATTAAAATTAGTTACTAATTTGGTCTCAAATTGGAAAGGATAAAATTGGATCATTTCAAAGAATTTGGATACTACATTGAACCAAAAATTTAAATAGAGGACTAAATTGAAAACAACTATTAGCACTACCACGTGTCATGATTGTAAGCTGCCACGTGGCACGACAGTAAACAGACATGTGGCAGTTTTTCAATTTTTTGAAAAAAATAAAAAATTTTAAATAAAATTTTTTAAAAATTAAAAATTTTACGGCTTGACATGTGTCTTGTATGGATATGGTGTTAACTCCAACTTAACGAAGATGACCCAATTGAATCCTTTTAAATAATTGGGGTACTAAATTGAACAAACCAAAAATATGGGGACCAGATTGAACTTAACCAAAATATTGGGATACCAAATCAGTAATTATACCTTATAAAAATAATAACACGTGGTGCACCGTTTGTCATGTAAGATAAACTTTGACGTTGTTAGGAAAATAAGGACCAAAACCAATACTCTTAAAAGTGTAACAGTATATAAGTTTCGTCCAGGGACTATTTTCAATTTTAGGTAAAACTTCAGGAACTAAAAACATATTTTTTTTCCTATAATTTAGTATTGAAATCTTTGTGTATGTTCATTAGAAAAATAATAGTGTTGAAGTTGTATTTAATATGAAATTCATTTTAAATAAACTTTTCTAATTTCATCTATTTCACTCGTTGAATATTTCCATTTTTGAGAACTTTTTCTTGGACTAAGTTCTAAGGAATTAATATGAAACTTTCCATATGTAATTCTTTGAATTTTAAGAAAGTGTTCCTCTAATTCAACAATTGCATACTCAGTATTATGCTTGCAAATATGTGAAGAAATAAATTTGTATTATTTTCATCTTCACACATATATTTCCTTTTATCACTTTAAACAAAATGAATCTATTATATTATTCTTCATCAATGTACCTATTTTTTAAAAAGAAAGTTAAGACTAAAAAGTAATTTATCAAGATCTAATTGAAAATTGAGAGATGTAATTACTAAAAAAAATCTATGATAATCAATTCATAATTAAAAAATAATTATGATAAAACATATACCACATAACTTTCCTTCTATATTCATACAAAAAGAAATGTACAAAAAACTCATGAGAGGGAAAAATATTAAATATTAAAGTAATATTTCACTATCAAGGGACAAAAGAAAGTTACTTTTTTATCTTAAAGAATGGAAGAGAACAAATGAGAAACTATAGCAGAAATAATGAATTTAAGTGTAACTTTCTTTCTTCTTTTTTTTGTCAGGAACAAAAGAAAACATGCAAGAGTAGAAAATGAATACAATATGTAAGAAACTTAAAAGATATGAAAGAAAATAGAAAAAAAAACTCAATAAATTTTTTATTTTTTATTTTTTATTATATTTAATTTTATATTTTATTATTTATTAACATTAAATGTTATACTTTTAAAAGAAATAAAAATTTATCTAATTTAATTTTTATCAATATAATATATTCTAAATATATATTAAAAATTTGGGAGTAGGCCCCATCCAAGTGTACTAAGATCTGTCAATGTTTATGGAATCGATTCCAACCTCAATGGATCAATTTCAACTCCTTTGCATTGACCATGGAATTGGTTCCAACTTGCATGAGAATCTATTCCCTTCTTTGGAATGCTCCTCCTTCTTTGATCTCCAACCAAAAGTAAAAGTCATGGCTTTGTGACGATGTAACCTCACCACATATCATTCTGTTGAGGATTATTAACCATGAACCATGCACCACACACACACCCAGGGCAATAACTCACCTCAAAGTCACTCTTAAGTGTGTCTTCATCAGGAATCTCACACCTTTGAAAGCTACTAAAGAAACAAAAGATGCATTCACATATCATGCACGCGAATAAAGTGTGATACGTAACGAGGGTATAATTGTATTTTCACCACTATCACCCCTAAATCCCCTCAGTTGAAGAGAGATTCAAAAATTTTTGCATCCTGCTAATCCTTTCCTTCTCTAGCTCTCAAATATGTCTTCGTCAAAACGAACGTGCACATCACCCGCAAATCATTTCTTCCTTTTTCTTGAATATAACGTCTCGTCTAAATAAATACAACATTAATGTATAGGCAATGTATAATATGTGATTTAATCTTAAAACAAAGAGGTTGTACAATATTTTTTAAGTAAATTTTGCTTATTTTATGATATTTGTATTTTTCAATGATGTTTTACGGGTGTGCTTATGAGGTATGTCTGGTTTCATCAAACTACTAAATTAAAATAATTTGGTTGGTTGGGTCAAATATACTTAACTTTTAATTATATGTGAAATATTATTAGAAGTTATCACTAAACAATATTTTTACTTCAACATTTTCATATTATAGTAGGCTTTTTAATGGTTGCTATAATTTTAAAAATTCAAAAAAGAAATGAGTGACCAATCTCTTCTTTTTATCCTCACAATTACTTCTTTTTCTATAGCATTCTCATTCAACTCTAAGTCTTTGTAATTATTTTTCAATCTAATTTTTGGGAATATCAAAAGGGATTATGCCCAACAGATAGGTTCGTGTAATGTATGATCACTACTAGAAATTCTCATATTACATGGGATTTTTCTTGCAAATTTGTTAAAAACATTTGCAAGAAAAGACTTTTTTCTGTCATTTTTTCGAGAATCTTAATTTGCAGGTAATTCCTTCGTGGGTAATTATTTTCTACGAAATTATAAAATTTGTATGTATTTCCTACAAATTTTGTTGCGAAAAGTGTTTTATACAAAATATTTTGCAAAAAAAAATGGTAGTAATTTCTTGCAAACTTTTTTTCACAACAAAATTTGTAAGTATTTTCTACAAAAAAAAATTCAAAACAAAATTGACAGGAAATATGAGTTTTTTTAGTAGTGGATGTAGATTGGGTGAGAATGTAAATTAATTTGTAATTTTCATGCGATAATAATTCATTATAGAAAACTACTCTAGGATCTAAAGATTCATGAGTCTCACACATTCACATACACAAATCATGATACTAACCTTGATCTGATCCATGAGAGATCCAATGAGAATATGTTCTTCAATATTTGTTCTTCAATTTCTTTTTTCCAATCTATCTCTTTGTCTTTCTTTCCTCTCTCTTCTCTCTTCTCTCACACTCTTTTTCTTGATGACTTATTGTGAAAGAATCTCATGGCCAAAGATACTGAACGCTAATACCCTTTTATATGCCAACATCCATCAAGTTGGGCTGACTTTATTTTATTTTAGTACAATTTTCCATAATAATCAATAGGTTCTTATATTTTATTAAATAACAATTGGATCATAATATTTCAAATGAGTCACATAATAGAATTGATTTGTCAATTAATTCTAACATTCTCCCGCTTAACTCATATCCGTAATTTTTTAAAAAGCGAACTCAAATTGGTAATATCAAGAAGAAATTAACTTATTTTGGTAAATTAACCAAAGTATATCTTACACAATACAAGTTGTTAGCATAAAGTTATGAACTTCTAAAAAAACTCTTACCTTGTGTTTGGATAAAGCATTTCAACAATGTTGAGAAATTGAAATCTATTGTATTTAAATTGCTTACAATTAAATTCCCTTCATTCTCTAAATAACTTGTTTGGATAAAGAAATTAAAATACCTTACATTTCAATTTCATGTTTGGAGAAAGCAACTGAATTTCTTATGAAATAAAATTTTATTTTAACAATATTTATTTTAGGCTTAATTATGTTTTAAGTTCCTTTACATTTGGAAACTTTCAATTTAGTCTCTAATAAATTCTTGTGCTATATTTGGTCCTTAAAATTCATATTTCAATTGAGACCCTATGTTAAGTGTGGTTGTTAACTTTGTGATGTGACACTTACACTATTATCCTCCATAAATGTTATCCGCTACATAATATTTTGTTACAAGAGACCGATTGATGAGATATTTTTCAAATATTAACTGCATTTAATGAAATTTTTTTAAAATTTAATTAAAATTATAAATTAAAAAATTACAAAAATTACAAAATTACAAAAATATAAAACATGTAACTGCAAAATTATGAAAACAAAATTATAAAGTTAAAATTTAAAAAATATAAAATTACAACAATTAAAAAATTATAAAAATATAAAAATATATAATTTATATTACGAAATTATAAAATATACAAATATAATTTATTTTTATTTTTATTTTATAATTATTTTATAGTTTTATAATTATAAATTGTAAAACTATAAAATTATAAAATAAAAATTATATTTGTATATTTTATAATTTTGTAATTATGAAATTATATAATTTTATAGTTCTATAATTTGTTAATTTTTGTAATTTTATATTTTATAATTCTTAATTTTATTTTTATAATTTTTCGGTTACATGTTTTATAGTTTTGTAAAATTAATTAAATTTAAAATCTAGTTTCGTTAAATATAGTAAATATTTAGAAAAGATCTTGTGTCATCACTGTCGGTTGGAAGTGATTGTGCAATTTAACTCTAGGGATTCAATTAAAAAGTTTTAAAATTTTGAGGAGAGACCACAACAATTTATTAGGGACTCACATTGAGAGCTCTTAAATTTATCAAGGACTTAAAACATAATTAAACATTTATTTTAATGTATAAAATTTTTTAATTAAATTTAAAAAATATTAGTCAAGTTAAAATATTTAAATAATTTATATTTTTAAGGTTTAGATAGTTTAGAGTGTGAAGTTGTGGTGGAGAAGAATTTCAAATTCCACGTATTTTTAGGATATTTGAATTTTTAGTAATTTAGTTAATTAAAATACTTTAAAAAATACTTACATTTAAAATACTTTTTTAATTTCTTTATCCAAACAAAATATTTTATTATAAAGAAATCTAAATTCTTCAAAAAAAAATTGTTTTATTAAAATACTTTATCAAAACACACCATTAATACTTTGAAGTACACATCTACAAGAGTTCTTTTATATGACTTTATAAGGAAATCTTTCCAAGAAAAAAAAAAGACTAAGGAATACAATAAGTTACATTTATATACATGTCTTTGAGTTTAAAAAGCTTCAAAGTACGGAGGTGAACAACACCAGGGGTAGCTATAACCATATGTAAATCTATTTGAAGTGTTTGTTCATGGGTTCATGCATAAACCGATTAGAAATGTAAGTGTGATTGGTTTAAATTACATTGAGTAGATTAAAAAAGTTGAACATTTCATTACAGAGAAAATCCATAAATTTTTTGTTTTAAAGTTTTAGGTTGGAACTTGTGTTTTCCTGGTAAATTCTCTTTAAATATTGATTAGTAATATATCATAGGTGATGTCATAGTGAGCAACACACCTCACATTTGTTAAACTTTGAATAGGTCTATGTCTGAAGTTTGAATTGACGGAGAGGAGACATCATTAATACATGGCCATGGAGGCTCATAATGCTTACACAAATCCTTCACGCAATGCTTCCAAATCGGTACTGCCTCACTCACAAACATTACTTAAAAGGAAGTTTGAAGCTACCTCTACAATTTCAAGATCAACCCATATTGTTGAACGATAGTGCGGAATCACTTTTAAGTGAAGAGAAAAAAAGATACAATTTATACAACATTCCAGGGTTTTTTTCAAACTTTTAAAAAAGAACAGGCTTTCTAACCCAATCTAACAAATTATGTTCATTTACTTTAACTCATTTTCATCCAACTATTTTTATATCTAACAATTTTTTGTACTCGTAGGAGAATGGGTTATATAATGTCTACCGTGTACAAATTCTTACAAGTAATAATTTATCTATATACCTAAACCCAGCCTAGTTTGATAGTTTAATGAATACAATTACTTTCCACACCTTCATATTTTCTTTGCGCACTTTTTCATTATAATGTGATAAAAACTGATCCTTTAAAATTTTTATGCTTTCAAAAGATATTTTCCGAAATATATTAAAAGTTTCTATAGTGTACGTTGCGTAATCATTCCAGAAAAATATATTTCAAAATGAAAACTTTGGAATATATAATCTAGAATTACAGTACATGTGGACTACATTCAAAACATTCCAAGATAAAAGTTTTCATTACAGATTAATATTAAAAGCGTAACCTTGAGGCTTTTAATACATTCGAGAAAACGTTTTTGCAAATATGCAGACAAAAATATGAAGAGACGTACGCAAAGAAAACGTGGAAGGGCATGAAACTATTTCATGGAACAAAATTAAGCAATAAAAAGTGTTTCAAGTCTAATTGACATGGATGCAGCAGAATCAAGGGTTAACCACGCATACACTGAAATACACAACGCAATGTACAGAACTATAACCAGTCGATGATCCATATCAAAGCAGCGATGACAGCAAAAATTAAAAAAAAAAAAAAAAAACTTAATGTTTTACCAAGAGTCGAGAAATTCATACATTGTGGCCTCGCTCCCAAAGAGAACTCAGATTAGGAGGGTCTAAAAAAATGGTGCGATTAACGGCAATGAATGACAACTCATAAAAAAAAGGCACTTTGATTTTTTAAATAGCAGTTCAGTTACATCGGAAACAAAATGCTCTCTAATGACATAACTTTAAACTTGTTAAAATATGGAAGGTAATGTTTTGCTCTACAATTCAAGGGCTGCAAAGGCTCCTTAAATCCTCCTCCTTCGCATACCAATTTGGTATTATTTTTGAAACATGGGGGTAAAGATCCTTGTAGGAGTTCCTAATCGTTCCTTCAGCAACGCCTGTGGCAATTGATATATCTGCATTAAGACAAGCTGTCAGAATGAGACACGTGTATGAAATATCATACATGTTGCAATTGTCGGATTCATGGGAATTCAGAAGATACTCGTTTCAAATCTATTTTCAATTAAAAACCTATCAAATTGAAGAGATGAACAAATAACCCATTCACATGAGTTTGTCCTCCATGCCTCCAAACCCCAGGTTACCCTCTAAGGAGTGGAGTATCACAAACCTTTAAGAGGCTTCTTATCATCAGAAAGCTGAGTTATGATATATATAACTGCTGCAGCAATTGATATGGGACTCCTCCTGAAAAATTGTAGAAAGATCATTAGTATCATAATATACATCTCTGAATATGATGAAAGCTAAAACTGGTTGGTGAGATCTACACAAGCAGAGGGCAATACAGTTATTTTGGCTGATAAAATCAAAATTACATGCAATACAATCATCGGTGTTTCCACATCATGCAAAAACACGCGTTATTTTTGCATAGCACCCCCTAAGAGATCCCACTACTTACAAACACGCCCCCAATTCCGCAGCTTCCACTTCTTACCCAGATGCAGCACACATCATGTAAGACCTGCAGGTTTCTTCTAATCCACAATCTGACCGTAACCATGTTCTCCATGGAAAACAGGGAAGTTTGATACCATAGCAGATAATCGATCTATACAACTTATAATACCCTGACCTTAAGCTGATATCTTATTTCATAGTATCACTGACACTCTACTGCGGTGAACTTTAGCCACCGTGTTTTCCTCTTAGAGCAAAAATAAGTAAAGTCCTTTGGCTGAAACTAGACATTTAGTACTAAAGTGTAACGTAACAAATGGGACTAAACAGACTTCAGCTGTGAATAACCAACCTATTACAGTCTCTATATTGAGATGAGCTAAAGTAAATATACCTTATATCAAATTCTTCTGATTTCTGCACAGCTTCCTGAGCAGCTTTAACAGCTTGATTATTCATACCAAGATTAGAACAGAATCGCCTCTGATGTTTGAGATGAAATTAGTCAGCAACATTAATAGAAAATATTGTGATGAATTAGCTCCACAAATACATGTAGCAAAATAAAAAAAACTATGCATGTGAAGTCAATAAAGAAAACTCACCATAAAGTCCCCTGCATGTATTGTACCCATCTCCACAGACTGACCATTCTCCAAACCCAGCTGTTTTACTATGTACTCTTTTGCTCGGCCAATTTCCTTCTTTGTGGCCCCATTGGCAACAGAGCAAATTTCTAGTTGAAATCCATAGGTTCAGGGAAGCTTATTTACATACAGAAAGATAAATTGGCAAGCATCCAGATGTTAAAAGAATCATAAGCAGTACCCTTAACAGTACGAGGTTTGTCTTCTTGTCGGCAAGCAATGTAGAGACAAGCAGCCAATAAAGCATCCTGATTTCTTCCTCTACTAGACTTTTGATCTTCAACCCTCTTATATATCTCATTAGCCCGATCCTTCAAACCAATAAAAAAAAGTGAATATATTAATTTTACATGAAAACTAGAGTAGAAGATGGACAAGAAAAACTAAAATGAAGGTTTCAAAATTAAATTGAGACAATACAAGGATTATAAACTTGGTTATGAGAAACTTGACAATGACATGAGATGAGGACTGCCAAAACGTAATCCAGTCATTTCCCCAAGTCAATTTGCAGATAGCCATACTAATCGCTTTGAAAATACAGCTCACATATTCAGGAAGGCACTTATGTTCTAACCCACTAATTTTACAATAGAAAAAACTTATTTTGGGCTCCCACAACTTTTGTAACATAGATCAAGCATCATGAACCAGGTGCACACAAAGTGACCCTGGCCTAGGAGGATTATAAAGCCCTGAACCAAAAGATGCTGTAAAGACACACCTCATTGAGGTAAGAAGTGTTCACAACAAAGAGAAAAAAGCAAACTGCCATATATATTAACAACACGAGATTAACATTCAGAGTAAATAAAATTTTGGTTTTAATATAAGATTAGCATCATTAACAAAAGTGCACATGAAATTCCCCTAGCCAAGAAGGTTCTAATGCAAGAGAAAAAATTCACATACCTCACATCGTAAATAAAGAGAAGAATGCAGAGTAAATAAAATTTAGGTTATGTACAAAACTAGCCCTTCGCTCTACAGGATCCATGCATTTGGTTTTGGAGGGGGGAGGTATTGATCCCAATCGCACATATTTGGATTCTTGTTTCTAGTAATTAAAGCATGCCTCATCTGACAAGAAGTCTTTCCAAAATTCCAAAGGCAACGAGCTTAATAAAGGGGCAGCACCTAAACTAGCTATAGGAACTGAACCTTTTGACGCTTCCTAATAGCATTCTACTACACTAACAACAATTACGAAAGGCCAAAATAACACCACTTTAACTGTACCATTAAAATGTAATTGAAAACCAAGTAACTCAACAAAAATATATACAATTAGGTAGCTAGCACAATTACAAAGTTTCAATAAACATTGTATTTGTCTTTGAGCTTGAAAGCCTAAGGCCTAATTAAACCAACAGCAATGATCATATACAGTGTATAAGGATATTCACAAGTTAATGGAACTTGTTATGTAATCAAACCAGATAGATAAAATGAAGACTCCCAAACCACAATTACCTTCAACACTAACATCCACACAACCTAAAGCACAGAACCTTCCATGTGCAGCAATGATTGCCCCAACCTCCACACAAATTTCACATGGCACTCATTTGGCTACACTAAAATTTCAGTTAACTTTCCAATCAAGATCCAAACCACAATCCCAATCACAACAATCACGAAGTGGATACAAAAATACACGGTTTCGTGACTCCCCTGTCATCTCTTTAGCTTACTTCACTAAACATCAGGGCGAGTCTTATCAAAAAAACCTAGTTCAATTAACATCTACAATGGACATAAAACTCCATAGAATAACCGACTTAATTTAGTTTAATACAAATTCAACAAGCTCTGCACTCGTGGTTCAAACCTCACACACAAGCACTGCATATATGCATTAAGGTCTATTTGGATACAAGTTAAAAGTGCCTTTGAGAACTTCTCTGCTAAAAACAAAGAACTTTCTATAACAGAGAAACTCCCAAAAGCTCTCAAAAAGACTTCAAGTTCTGTATCCAAACAGGCTATTAGACACAAACATATACGCAGTTTCAAGAATCTTCTAATGACCTAAAAATTAGAAAAAGAGAAAAAAACTGTCGGAAACAAGAACACAACATACCTTGATGGTCGCAACCAGTCCCAACCTGCAAAATCATCAACCGCATCAGCCAATCCCTCAATCATAAACATTACATAAATCACATTTCACGATAAAAACATATACAAAGCCAACGAGACGTAATCGTTTTAAAAAACTACAATAAAACATAAAGCCACATTAATCCTCATAAGGAAGCAAGGATCATGACTCGTATGATACCAATCCCCCGAAACACTTATATGACAGTTCACGTTCTGGATTCATTAATTTATTCATTTAATTGATTTGTTGAGTGAGGTCAAAAGTGAAAAGTATAGTATAAGATGGGGATCTGGATTGGAACCCTAGGAAGTGACCTGTCGGACATGGTGGCGATGGTCTTGAAAGCCAGGATGAGGGCGCGATCGGGATTGGAGCCGCGGTTCTGCCAGCGGCCGAGGGAGGAGGAGAGGAACTCGCCGCCGGAGCCGTTGGGCTTGGCGATGACGGTAGACAGACCACCGTCGGTGAGGAGAGGGTTGGAGGGACCGCCGACACGGTTGGGGTCGTTGTCGCCCGACTCGTTGGCGAAGGTACGCCACTCGGAGGTCTCGTCGATTGAGTGGGACTCGAGGACGAGGCCGCACTCGGAGCAGACGGTGTCGCCGGCGGAGTGGTCGAAAACAACCTCCGTCTGCTTCTTGCAGTCGCTGCAAAACGCGTCTGACATCTTCCTTCTCTCAAGGTTACAATACAATGCAGGAGACTCTGTTTGCACGCGGAGAGTGTTTGTGAGAGAGAAAGAGAGAGAGAAAGAGAAAGAGCCAACAACTGCAGCGAGAGGAACTTCGCTGCGTTTTCTCTATTTATAGACGAGATTCATTTGTAGGAGGTTTGGAATTACACTTTACAAAATAAATAATAATAATTTTGTAAACACTAATAATATAAATTTATTTTCATGGCTACTCTCTTAGCGTTTTTTTTTTCACATTCTTTTACTTTTCAAATTTTTATTTTCTTTGACAAACTTTCAATTTACAAAATAATCTCCCTAATTGATGAAAAGTTTAAATATAACAGTTAATAAAAACATGTATCGGTTTATATTAATTAGGGTTAAATATATTTTGTTAGGAGTGAATTTTGGAATTAGTTTATCTTTAAAATTTTATACTAATTTAGTCATTCATTCTTAAAAATACGTAAATTTAGTCCTTTTTATTAATTTTTGTTAAACTTATTTGACATTTCAGACGCATTTTATGATAATATTTGAGTTAATATTGAAACGAAAATGTGTCAAACAGTATAAATAATTCAAATATTATAATGAAATATGCTTGAAACGTCATATAAACGTAACAAAATTTAATTAAAAATAACTAAATTCACATATTTTTAAAGATAAATAACTAAATTAATCAAAAATTTTGAAGAGAGACTAATTCCAAAATTAACTGAAATTTAAGAGAAAAAAACATATATAACCCTATTAATTATAATACTGATATTGAATTTTCAATTATTTTTATTATTTTTATTATCATAAAAAACATGTACATATGACCGTATGTATATTTTTACTAGTAATAATAATATAATAGCATTAATACAATTAATAATTTTTCGATAAGTGTTTTATTGATCTAGAGTACTTTCTTAAGAAAATGAAGCAATTAATAATTCAGTGAACGATTATAGAATTGGAACTAGTTTTAAGGAAATACTAATATTCAAATTATTAACAGTTATCTATACTGACGGTCCATACGCATCAATTAAAATTAAATTTTGTCCTACTTTTATTTTCTAAAATTAAAAAGTAGGAATACAAGCGTCGTTCTCTCTGATATGGTTTGCTTGACTAAAGAATACTGATTTATATTAATTTTAGTTGTGGAATTTTAAAAATATTTTTATTTGTATATGTTTGTCGTTTTCAAACATCAATAAAATATATAATAATAATAATAATAATAATAATAATAATTTTATGAATACATACCTTTATTTCATCTTTCGTTGATTTTAGACTTACCAATTTATCGCAAAGTAGAAATAAAAAATAGTAAAATAGAAAACGTCATAATAATTATTATTTCATTAAAAGGAAGAAACTGTTCTATTTATTAATCTATACGTATTAGCTTAAAACATTTATAGTTTCAATAAATATATATTTGACGTTTATTTGAGTTTTTTAACATTAATTACTGTGATGTCATATTAATTAAGAAACATTAATATTTTTTCTTCAACCGTAATAAATTTAGAGAAAAGAGACTTACCCCGTATTTTAAGTTTGGTTAAACTATCTTTTTGTTCTAATTTTCTTCAAGTTTTGTCAAATAATTCTAAACTTGATTTTGTGTTTAAATGGATTTCAATTGTTGTCAATTTTGTTTAATTCAGTATTTTTTTCTAACATCGTTTAAATCACTAATGACCCATGAACAATGATCATCACGTATCACTTCGTGTTTTTTTGAATTTTTATTTATGTATTTTTTGAATTTGTTTTTAAATGTTCACGTCTCAACTCAATAGCGTGTCAAAGTTAATTTTTAATATTCAATTTGGTTCTATATTTGTTATTTTTGTTCAATTTAGTCCCAATTATTGTTAACATGAATCAATTTGGTCTCTCTCCAAATTGAAACCAAATTTAATTTTTATATTAAAATTCACACTTTTTATTAAATATTTTTATATAATATATTAAAATTCACATTATTATAACTTTGATATAAAAAATAAATTTGGTCACATGTTCGATAGGGACAAAATTGGTCAATTTTAAACAAAATTGGGACTAAATTGAACAAAAATAACAAATATAAGGACCAATTGAATATAGGACATTGACTTTGACATGTGGCACGCTACTAGGTTGACACATAAACATTTTAAAAAAATAAAAAATAAAAAAAAACCACGAAGTGACACATGGCAGTCATTGTTCATGGTCGTTAATGATTTAAATAATGTTAGAAAAAGAATGACCCAATTGAACAAAATTGACGAAAATTATAACATATTTGAACATAACACCAAAATTAGGACTTATTTGACAAAACTTGATGAAAATTTGGACAAAAAAGTATTTTAACATGTTTCAATAAAGGATAACCGATAATAGTTAGTACTATAAGGTATAATTGACTATCTTTAATTTTATTATTTTATATTAAAAATTAAAATTATTAATTTTAATAATTAAAATAATATAAATTTATATAAGCCTTATAAAAATAAAAATGTCATTTAGAACTTTAAATAATATTTAAAAAAATATTTTTAAATTTCTTAGTTTTTACTAAAAATGTAAAAAAAAGAAATAATTCTAATACTTGAAAAGTTTTCGATCAGGAGCGGATTGGATTTTTCCAGGGAGAGGAGGGTCATGACTTCCAAAATTTTGAAATTTTTTTAATTAGATTGTATATATATTTGAAATTTGTTAGATTTTTTAAATTATATATAGTATATTTTAAAAATTGATGAAAATTAAATTGTGTATTTTTTTATTTATTTTATAAAGTATAACATTTAGTGTTAATAGATAATAAAATATAAAATTAAATATAATAAATAATAAAAATATTTTGGTTTAATTTTTTTTTGTATTTGTTTTTGTCCAAAAATTCATAGAATTATGTTAATTAGTCTAACAAAGCATATCATTCATATTAAGTGTTTCAATTTTAATAAAAAAGTCATCGATCTATTTCAAAAAATTTAAAATTTAACGAAATTTATTGTAAAAGACCAAATTGCATTAATTTTTCAATAATCGGACCAAATTAAAACTAAAAAAACTTGAGCACCAATTTAATATTTTTAAACGAAAATATTAATCAAAAGAGTAATTAAACCAAATATTTATTAAGATAATTTTTACTTTCCTTCTCATTATCTTTTTAGTTTTTCACACATTCTAATCATTTATCACTCTCATACGTTTTCTTTATGTTTTTGAAGAAAAAAAATAAAAACAAACTCATTATTTTTGCTCTAATTTTTCATTTATCAAATTTCTTTATTGTCTCTTGACTTAATAAGGAAAACATTATTTATTATCTAATGAGCTTTTTGTATAATATTTTTTTATGAATATAGAAGAAAAATAAATAATGTATTATGTATTTTTCATAACTGATTTTTAATTTAATTTAATTATAATATATATTTTTTAATAATTATGTGTCTCAATTATAAAAAATATTATGATAAATTACTTTTTAATATTATTTAAAAAAAATTATATTGATAAAGAATAAAAAAATAAATTATTTTCTTAAAGTGGTAAAAAAGAAACTATGAAAAGAATATAGGACAAAGTTAACAGCAAAATTTTACTCGGAATTTAAAACTGTTGTATTGAAAAAATAAACAAAAGGAAATAGTTGATGATGGATACTTGTCTCTTAAACTAATAATTAAAAATATATTCTAACTGAAATATAATTTATTCTTGATTCACATATCATAATGTGTTAGTAACATTGCTCAAAAATATATTAGTAACATTATTTACTTTTATTATGATTTCTAATTATTTTTACTGTAAAACATTTTACATTATTAAAAATATTTAATTAATTGGACGCGCTATATATTTTTAATTGATATTTTAAAATGCTTATTAATGAATAAACTGCTGTTATCTGTCTTTTTCATCTTGTATTAAATGCTTTACTTTAAATATATTAAATATATAGTATCAAAGTATTAAATTCATTAGGTAAAATATTAAATATTTTAAATTACTAAAATAAGGGAAGTATTAAATTCATATATATAAGCATTAATCTTCTTTTAATGACTGTTACAAATTATGAATTAGAGCATTAAAGTTTTCTTTTAAAAGAATTACTGTATTGAACACAAAAAATAAAAAATAAAGATTAGAAGGGAGTAGGTAGCGCGGTTCTTTTATTAAAAGTGTATTTGAACCAAATATTGAACTAAACCAAACTATTTAAGCTCTATTTATTTATTTTTTATATAATTTTATCTTTTTGACATTACAATATAACGTTAAATCATAAAAAATAATTTTATTTCTTACTGCTGTTTAATTAAATATGTATTCTCTTTAGTATTAATTAAAAAATTAATTTACACAAATTAGTAATTTTCTTTTTCTGTCTATAAAAAGAATTAAAATATAATATAAAAGAATAAGAGTTTTTTTTTTCTTTTTTATAGACAAAAGAATTGAATACTTAACAACAAAGGAAAAAACAATTAACAAAGTAGTCATGTTGTATTTATATAAAACATAAACATCAAAACGACTATTCAATCTTAATTCATTCCAATCATTTTTTTTTTTTGGATGTATGTATTACCAGTGTCAATTCTTTAATAGGTTGTATTTATAGTCAAAAATCAAGTGAGATATATTAAGTTTTCTTATACACATCTATTATGAGTGAAATAATAAATAATATAATTACAATATTTCAATAACTAATTTTGGTTCGATTTGATTTATAATGATTTCAAAATGTCAAACAATAAATTGAACTAAATCTATGTGTTGTAAAAAAATAAATCCAAAAATTTTCAATTTTATAATATGATAAATCTATCCACTTTTGATGGAATTAAAAAAGAAAAAAAAAATGTACTCTAGCATTCCCTTTCTCGTTTCTTCATACTTCATTTACTAGTTCTCTCTAGCTTAATTTATTTTTTTCCTAAAAGTCTTTTTCCTACTCTAGATTATATCTCATAGTAGTCGAAAAATTAATAATCATTTATGACCAATCAAAATTTTAAACTTTGTTTTTTATTCAATTTTTTTTTCTTCCTTACCAATGCTATCAATCTTAATGGATCAAGAACAATCGTCACAATTTGGTTAAGCTCATAATGCTTTTTTTTTGTTATATTTAAATGTTTTGCTCTAAATCTCTAGATTTTGAATAATTATCTTGTTTGAGCTAAAACTTTCTCCAAAAAGCAAGGAATTACAGGTAAAAAAAGTTATTTATGTTTTTTATAGTACCTTAAAATAAATTATATGATGTGAAAGTGACACGATCACAGTATTTAAAAAAAAAAATCAAAGATGTGTGTTACATATTATAGATATTTGAGCTTGAAATGAGATTTGTACAATTTAAATGAAAGAATTTGTTAATTTTAAAGCGAAATATTAAATGTCAGGGATATGCATGTTTATGATGTTTTAAAAAAAATTGTGCAAGTAATTTTGAATGTGTCTTTGAAAAAGTATTTGGATTTGTTGCATGAGATTATTTTTTGATATTTTTGTTCAAACGAATAATTTTCGCTCAAATGAAAATAAAATAGAGATCCAACATTTGTTTTCCGTTCTATTTTCCCTCAAGCGAAAATGAAGGCTTTTTCACTCTGGTAAAAACTAACCTACAACTCAACCTTCACCCTTTGCTAGATTTTCTCTAAAATTAAATGTTTTTTTCTCAAATGATGCAATTTTTTCTCAAGTTAAAATAATAAATGTAATTCAACTTATGCTCAATTAAAATTTTTATTTTTTTTCTTCTCCTTTATCTCTTTAATCTATAATAATATATAAAGAGATTTTTTATTTTATGTCCGCAATTCAAAATACCAAATGTACCCTTTAAATATAATAATTTCTTAAATTTTTTAAAATTGACCGTTACTTTTATAAACTTTTTACAAAATCATCTATATCTGCTTCTTTTTTTCTTCTTTATTTATCAATGGTTATTCTTTTATCTGTCTGATATATTTCTCTTTATTTTTAATAAATATAATTTTATTTTATTTATTAACTTAATAACATTATAATATTATCACATACTAATATTTACACATATTTAAAAAATGCGTACACACAAACGCGAGAGTGCCCGTGTTTATGCTAGTTACAAGTGAATGTTTATTGTAACCGTAAAATGTTATTGAAAATGATAAGATTTTTATGAATTTTGAGTCATAACTATAAGATGATATGTAGATCATTATTCAATATGTATGTTAAGTGTTGATACACGTGTGATAACAAATTTATGTTTGTTTCACTAATATTTGGTTAGTTGAATATCTTTGATGTATAAATCTATGTATAATTTTATGGTCTTTGTACACATGTGTGAGTTAATATATATATATATATATATATATATATATATATATATATATATATATATATATATATATATATATATATATATATAATAATTTTATATATAAAACAAAAAAATAAATATTTA
>Ga0214544_1006639_pt1 | contig 21104 bp, 11 predicted proteins | sample CNSS3metaG_FD_160074 | JGI IMG/M metagenome (GOLD analysis project Ga0214544, IMG submission 160074) | Root nodule microbial communities from cowpea collected in UCLA plant growth center, Los Angeles, California, USA - CNSS3 | ecosystem: Host-associated > Plants > Roots > Nodule | place: USA...
GGGGTTTGTAATCGGATAGTAAAACATACCAGAGCACCCTTTGATTTGCAGAACAAGAACACTTCAAAGTAGGGCTTCCAATTCGACGCACGAAGCTATGGCAGCAATCCGCACTCTCGCCGCACTCTCGCCGCACTCAAGCCGCACTCAAGCCGCACTCCCACCACACTCAAGCCGCACTCTCGCCTTTAGTTTAAACCGCAAGTGAAAGTTCTGTTTTTCTAACTTTTCCTTTTTCCTCTCTTGCGCGTGTATCACAACCTCACAATTCACTCCAACTTCTCTCACGCGTTTCTGGTCCCATTTCCTTAAAAATTATTAAAATATTAAGTGCCACGTAGGCGGGTAACTTTGGGGGTCAAAAAAAGGGGGCATTCTATCATTATCCTTTTTTTATTTATGTTATATGAAAATTATTTTGTTTTTTATTTTTAAATTATGTATAAGAAATTTTATTTTTTAGAATTTTTTAAATAATAAAAATATATATTGAAAATTGATAAGAATTAAAATAGGTATCTTTTTATTTATTTTATAAAATATAATATTTAATGCTAATAAATAATAAAGTATAAAATTAAATTTAATAAAAAATAAACAAATTTATTAAGATATTTTTTATTTTTTCTCTCACTATTTTTTGAGTTTCTCACATATTGTACCCACTTTGGACTTTTACTTGTTTTGTTTTCTTTTGTTTATGAAGAAAAAAGAAAGTTGAATACAAATTCATTATTTTGTGCTCTCATTTTTGTATGCTTTCTTCTATTATTGAAGAAAAATGTAATTTTTCTTCTCAATTGATAGTGAAATATTAGTTTAATAATTAATATTATTTTTATTTCACGAGCATTTGATATTTTCATTTTTATAAATATAGAAGAAAATGTTATGCACTAAGTGTTTTGTAATAACTAGTTTTTAATTGTGTGTTAATTATCATATATTTTTCTTTTATTAATTATGTATCGCAATTTTTATTTAGATTATGATAAATTATCTTTTAGTATTTTTTTTTTAAAGCATAAGTATATTGATAAAAAAATAAAAAAAATAAATTAATTATTTAAAAGTGATAAAATGGAAGCTACCGTGAGAAAAAAAATAGAAAAAACAATCTTTGACAAAAATAGGAAGTCAATTACATCTACTTGATTGATTTTTTAATCCGTCTCGTCTTATTTTAACTCTTATTGTTTCTACAACTATGTCAGAAACATAATTTTCTACAATCTACAATGAAAATTATCAAAATAAGATTGCAAAATAGTACGACGATGATTATTTACATTAAAAACAAAATATAACTAAAATTTTTAATATTGATTCAATTATTATTGAGTTCAACAATTTTACGGATCCATAATTAAATATATAAATTTTAAGTATATTTTGGCACCCGATAGGTCCGAACCGAATTTTCAGTGAGATTTTGAGAGAAAAAAAAACCATTTTTAATTGTAGTTTGCTTAAACTTAGGAAGAAAAAAAATAAGGAATAAGTTGCTACAAAGCTATATACACATTTTTTTAGTTTTCAAAATATCATTATCCAAAAAAAGAAATATAAGAATAATAAATATACACATTTAAATTTTTTTACACCTTTTTCTGACATGTAATTTCAATTTATTTACTTTTATCAAACATGGAATATGTATCATAAGGTCATTCATGAATCATAACAAACATCAGGTTACTATAATAGTTTCAAACTGATAGTTTTTAAATCTGTGTACAAAACTAGAATCGACATTAAATACTATTCTTACAGCAGTGACGGCAACATGAGAATATCATGTTAATGAAGCAAAGATTATAAGATTTGAGAAACTTCCTCTAAACATGCATTGAAAGAAAAGGAAATGGTGATTATTATTGTTATAAGATATGATGTAGAAAAGGAATGGAAGAAGAAGCAATAGTTCACCTTGTCCACCACCAGAGAAAGTCCTTGCGCCTATTGATCTTCTTCTGAAGCTGGAGAAGGCCATAGAGTAAAGCCTCTGCAGTTGGAGGACAACCTGGGATATATATGTCCACAGGAACAATCCTGTCGCATCCCCTCACAACTGAGTATGAATAGTGGTAATATCCTCCTCCGTTGGCACAGCTTCCCATTGATAACACCCACCTTGGTTCTGGCATTTGATCATAAACCCTAATCATTTTTTTACCATTTTGTGTCAGTAAATTTATCACCCATTTGTAAAAATTACTTCTTTTTTACGTGCAGGATAAAAATAATGAATTTTTGTGTGCAATGATGAAGAATGTAATGGTGGCATGAAAAGAAGGAGAAAACGAACTTGCGAAGAGCAGGGGCCATCTTGTTGGTGAGGGTGCCAGCAACGATCATGCAATCGGACTGGCGTGGGCTGGGCCTGAAGATGATTCCGAAGCGGTCAAGATCGTAACGGGCCCCGCCCGTGTGCATCATCTCCACGGCGCAGCAGGCCAGCCCAAACGTCATGGGCCAGATAGACCCCGTACGGGCCCAGTTCATGAGCGAGTCAACCTTCGAGATTACGAACTCAGCCGGCTTCGACAATCCCACTGGGGAGGACTTCGCCGGCGGGGACGGTGCACAATAACTTGTCGGAGCCACTGCGCCGGGGGAACCGCTGTGGAGGAGGGACGCTGAAAGTAGCCGCTGAGGGAGGCGCCACGCGGTTCCGGTTCGAGTGATGAGAGCCATGGAGACACAACACGCACTTTCGTTTGTTTTTTTTTTTTTCTTCTTTCTCTCTGTGATTTGTTGAGGAATGAATGGTATAGTTCACGAAAACTGTTTGTTTGTTCTTGGGGCAATTTCCTCTGCAATATGCTGTCGCCATTTTAGGATCATGGGTGGACCAATTTGTAACAAACCTTCCTTGTTTATAGTTTTGGTGCTGATTGCTACATATCACCAAAACATTTTACCAAAATAACTAACTTCCAACGGGAAAAGAATAAAACTTTTCCAAGGTTAATTTATAAAAAAATTAGAAAAATTACATAAAAAATTTCTTTATGTATAAACTCATTTGAATTTAATGACAAAAATTATTTAATTTTTCAGTATAGATTGATAAAGGAAAAAGAAATCCAGATAATTATTCAATTTTGATGTTAAGATTTTGTTATTAGTAACTTTTTTTAGATAAAACAAACAATAGAGTTAAGCCCAGAGTCTAAGTCAAACCTTATCTTAACTATCTAATTCATTCAGTGACACAACTTCTCTTTAAACATGTTATTACTATACATAATTATTTAACAACTAACAAATAAAGAATAATAAGACCAATAAATATAGAAAAATAAAAATTATATATTATAATTATAATCAGAGACTAGATGTAAATTTGATATTATAAAATATATGAATATTTCAAGTTAAAATAGCTGAATAATCATAAACAAAAGAAGTACATAAAAATTAGTTAAAAAAATTTATTTACTTCAAATACATTTTAATGATATGATACAAGTTTTATTTTAGTTATTGAAATTAATAAATAAGTTTGATGGTCGTGCACTTTCATGACAAATAAACTATTAAGCTTAATTACAAGCATTAAAATAATTAAAATAAACTAACAAGTGATTGACCATAAACAAAACATAGCATGGCATTGATCATGTTAATTACAAAACAAAATAAAATCAAACTAATAAACAATTTGAATATTGTAGAAAAGGAAATTCAAAAAAGTTGTCCGTTACCAAAGTGTATATTCCTTTCCCTCCCGTTTTCCCTGCACCTTCCATAAAACCTAGGGTTTCTCTCTCCCTCTCCCTCTCTCTCTCTCTCTTCAAATTCCCTTCATTTCCTTCACCTTCACTCTTCCCCTTCACACCCAACCAAATTTCCCAAAATGATGAACCCTAACCCTAACTCTTACGAGCACATGCTCAAGGAATCCATCAACCGGTTCTTCGCCGAACACCGCAGAGGCGTCACCGACTTCTCAGACTTCGCCTCCATCTTCTCGCGCATGCTCCACGCCGCCCCCAACCCTCCCATCCCAATCCTCTGGTTCTACGCTGCCCTCGAATTTCGCGCAGCGCGCGAGCCTTCACGAAGCGTCAGGGACCTGTTCCAGTTGCTCGTTTCGTGTACCGATGCGTGCGGGTCCACGAAGCGGATCGGTGCGCTCGCGCCGCTGGTGTTTGTTCTACACCGCTGGGCGCTTCGGCGAGGGGAGTTTAGAAGCGAGGTGGAGAGTCTGGTGGAAGGTGTTGTTAGCTACTGCAGCATTTTCTGCGGGAAGGAGGTTTGCGACAGCGACGTGGCGGTTCTGGAGTTCGGGGATTTGATCAAGGTGTGGACGGTGGACGATGATGGTGGCGGTGGCGGTGGCGGTGGGGTTTTTGGAGATTGCGCCGTGGAAGGGTTTTTCCCTCTTGTGAGTGAAGAATTTCGGAAGGGGATTGTGAGGGGTTGCGAGGTTGGGGTCTTGGCGGGAGTTGTTATGTGCGAAGCGCTTTTGTTGAAGCTGTGTTTGGCGTTCGAGAAAGGACTTAGCAGAGCGGAGCTGGAGAAGAATTTGCTCGCTTCCGCAGTTCAGACCATAACAGGGTTTCGAAGTTTTCGCTTTTTGGGTAAGACTCTGATTTCCGAATTCAACTATTTTTGCATTTTAGAATTACAGTTTAATTTCTATGTGCATTTATAGTGGCTACTTGGTCCCGTAATGTGACATCTGTGTGACTATTGGGTGAAGTTGCACTTTTCATTTTCAGTATTACATTAATATCCCGGAATTGATCATTATCCATAGCTTTATAAAATATCTATGGGTATCATGAACACTAGAAAAATATTCTATTCTTTGTTTTGATATTTCTTTTTTTCTGGATATATTTTTTGAGTTTAATTATAATAATTTAAAATTTAAATAAAATTCGTTTCTCTAAAATTGATGGATCAAAACAATCAAGTAACATTACATGATAAAACAAAACTAGAATTTCTTTTTTTTTTATATATATATATATATATATATATATATATATATATTTTTTTTTTTTTAATCACTTTATTGGCCAGTTTCAGTTTTAAACAATTTAAAAATAGAATTTAAGTTCATTAAAAATATCTTATTAATTTATTTTTTAAGGGAAAAGTTAATTTTATTATCTGGAGTATTTTATTAATTTTACGGGAAGCGGATACTCATTTATAAATTAGTAAGAAAGAAAAACCCATTATCTCGGTTCTCAATTAACAAAACCATTATGGATTTTATCTACTGATAAGTTGCCAGGACTAGGCTCGGTTTCGTTTCTTTTCTATTCATACTCTTGAACACTTGTATGTTAGGAAAGTAAAATTGTAGAATTATATAATTATATGACTAGTCACACTTAAACTCTAACTTATTTAAATTTTATACCTTGTGCCTGTTTCTCTTTTTGGCACTACATTTATATTCTCCCTTAATATGACATCATTAACAGTCAGTAAGTGAATATTTGCTAAGAGGAAGGACACTGTTATGTTATTCTATAACTTAAGTTTGATTTATACATGGTAAAGTGTGTTAAGTGCAACGACACGTACTATTATGTTATTCTATAAATTGAGGTCAATTTGTACATGGTAATTTTTTTTGGCGATGTCGAGTATAATTCTTTCAGTCTTTTAAGGATCAAGGTTTAAGTGTTCCTTTATTTGACCAGTTTGGACTAGCTTCTTTAGAAGTCTAGGACAATTGTTATTTATTTTTTCCTTTTTTAGTAATTAAAATTAGTCCCAAAAATTTTCTTTTAAGAAATTATACGAGAACTTCTACAAATTAATTCATGTATAAAATAATTTCATTTTTTCTTTCTCTTCTACAAATATGGAGAAACTTGATCAAAGAAAAGCATTATGTTCTTAAATTTTTACTCCCACTCTACAACTCATTTTATTAATTTTATATTCAATAATTTGATTTATATTTTAATATGTATTATTATTGTTATGTATTATTATTTACAGGTGTAATAATGATGTAAAAGGAAAACAGCGGTGTCAAAGCATATATTCCTTAGGTTTTACACTTAAGAATATGTAGTATGTTTATTTAAGTGACAAGATTTTAAGAAGTGTTTAACAAAAAAATATCGATATATGCCCTTTATTTTGTTTGAAATATAATTTTATTTTGTGCACAGAGAATACATTTTTTATTTTTGTTTCTTAATCTTACCTCGTAAATGTCTTCATCTAATCATGTTCTTTCACCATTTTAGGAAGCTAGTTCTGGATGAAACTCAGTTATGTTTGATTATAGTTTTCTCCTGTAACCAAACAAATAAGATCATTTGATAAGTGTTTGTTAATTTTCTGAGTTCAATCTCTCTTTTACCCGTATTTGTTTATTTGTCAGCTTGACATTGGTCCAATCCTTGTGCTTTCTGGGGTGACCTCATTACAGTTTTCATGTTTGTTCTTCCTGATTGCTGATTGGTCTCCATTCAGATACCCTTTTCAGGATGATGTTGGAGCCAGTTTTCCCAATGACCTCTCTACTGGTCAGTACCATGTCTCTTTTTGATTTTATTTTCCTTGATCATAACTTGGAATTAAGGGCTTTAGTCAAAGCACTTTTTTCTCCTGAAAACTTTTATGGATCTCAAAACTAAGAAGACTATCTTCAAATAACTACAAGCCCAATTACCCCGCATGGCATATGTTTAATGGAGGCTAAAATAATGGATGTAAGACCAGGAGTTGAAGTATTGATTATTGTTGGAAAACTGAGTTACATTTTGGAAATTTAAAACTCAACCTTACCAGTAAAATTCTTTACATAACCGATTATTCATGAATGGTTCACTAGTTTGATTTTCAGTATAATGTCTTTGAAAAGGGGTTACTGCTTGGTTAGCTACATTAATTATTGATTGCCATCGTCTTCACGGTCATTGTTGTATCCAATAATGGGCACCCTTCTTCTGTTGGTAATTTCAGCTCTTAGTTCTATTGACATCACTTTATTCCTTTTACCTTCAATAAATGTGTGATGTGTAGTATATTACTTGTTTCTAATTTTTTCTATTACATTCGACGACTAACTAGTTGTTTTACTGTAGGGTTCTGAAAATCAAGTTCTTTTAAAAGAAGTCCTGTACAATTCTGTGATGATGATAGACTATTCATTCATTAACCCTCAGGCAGAATTTTCATTGTATGCCAACAGCTTGAAAGATGTTGCTATAACTTGGTTGTTTGTTGCTGAGTTAGCTGTGCAGTCTGCTAGGTATGAGAAAAGGCTATTGTGACTCTGATGGATGAAGGGTTTCTCGAATATTTCACCTGACAAGTCTCATTCTCTGGTTTGGTCACAGGGAAAAAGGTGACCAGGGGAAAGCTATGTCGTACATAAATGCCTTCTGTAGATCTTGCATACCCATTCAATTGATCAACTGGGTTACTAGTCAAAATTGCATAGGCAGGAAGATCACCAGACCAAATGTTTCCACTCCCATAGCTCTTATAAGTGAGTTCCTCCGTTTTTTCTTGCAATTCATATCCTAGCTAGAGTTATTTTAAGTGGCTTTCACTTTTCACACCTAAAACCTGAAATCAAGATTCCATGCGCTAAATCAAACTGTCACTGGTGGTTGAATTATGATTGTTGTTAACTGAATGTTTTCTTTGTGAGACTACTCTTTCTGTTCCCTCTTGTATCTAATAGTGATTTCATGTTCAGAGTGGCTTCTAGTTGTTGAGGAACAAGGAATTTCTGTGTTTGCTGGCGAAACTGCGAAGCAGATGGACTTAATGTTCAAAGCTAACTTTTTCACTTCAAGAACCGAGTGTTTACTTCCAGTAATAAAGCATTTCTTCAACAATCTGGATAAGAATCTCTTTTCTATGAATGGAGAAGCCGTGGCAGATAAACTTGATGCTGACATAGATATGCTTGATACTGTGGACACTGCAAATTTGGCTGCTGCTGATGATCTGAACTCAGTTATTGATGGGACACGAAAACGCAAAGAAGGGATCGAGGATGATACTAATAAAACACCGGTAAAATATATGAGATGTCATGTTCATGAGACTTCAGTTAGAGAAAACCCTTTTACATTCAGACAACAATGATGCTTTGGATGTTGGGAGCACAGTGCATTGGATATTTTGGTCTAATTAGCCTCCAAAATAAATGGAGCAATATAACTATATGATAGGTGAAACTGTATTAGGACACTGGGCTAATAACTTTTTATGACCGTCCTTTGTCATTTTGGTGCTAGCAATTTGGAAACATTTGGCCCAGAAAGTTCTGCAATATCTTCTGTCAAAGTATATATCATATTTGGATATTGGATCAACCCTAGTTTTCATTTTATTTGGATATTAATTTTTATATTTTTATCTTCCAAATAAAATGTTTATATTTTTATTATTATTTCGTTATCATAAAGTATCTTTCCATATTAGAGCTTACATATTTTTTGTTATATAAACTTTTAGTTTTACCTTTTTGTTATTGAAGTTTAATGTGTTTCTTATCTTGTAAAAAAAATAATAATAATTAATTTCACGTTATCATCATAGCTTTATTACATGTTGATATCATATCTTATGATTGTACTACAAATTATTAATGATATCAAAAATATTTTTTTTAACGTAACCGAGCGTTATTCTTAAAGATATATGTATGTAATGTAAGTCCTCCAATAGAATATAACAAGATCTTATATATATATATATATATATATATCAAAATTTCAATATTAGTAAAAATAAAACTTAAAAAAAAAATAAGAAAAACGTTTACCTTATAAAAATAATTTTTTACCTGATAAAATATAGAGTGTAAAGATATATATAATACACAAAGATGTTAAAGAAATATTAAAATCTCTAATTATGTGACCTGATTTACCATTGTAATTGAAATTTTTATTTTAATCTTGAAAATCATATTAATTGTACACATTCAATTAGAGGTAATAATCTTGTATGATATAAATTGCTTAAAAAATTGGTTTTAAATACCATTTTCTTTTTAAGATTATTTCTATAATATTTTTTTTAATAAACTGTAATAACAACTATTCTATATTATAAAAAAACTATAATTGCCAAACTCAAATATAGTTTTGATTTCAAATTTTAAAAACGAATAAGTATAGTTCTCACAACCCAATTAAATTAAATTTGTTTGACATATCAAATAATATTTTAAATTAGTGTATGAGTTATGTAAATTGTTTAACATAATGGAGTACGTGCCGAATGAAATTCGAAATTAAAGAAATTTGATATAGTAATGGGTATGTGTTAATTAAATTGGATATGGTGAAACTTTAAGCTATGGTGTGTTCTTGAGACTATTTTAGAATTGGAATGACAAAATTAACAAATAACTTTAGTTTTAATTCTTCACTTGAGACTTGGTAGGATAAAAACACATAAACAATATAAGATTGTATAAAATGAGAAAATATGAAAAATTTGATCCATTTGTTTTTCCCAAAAAGTGCAACTAAGGATGATGAAAAATTATTCTTAAACATATTATATTTAAAATTTATTTTAAAAGTAGAATAAATAAAATTACGTACGTGACCCATTTATAAAAAACAGAAAGACAAAATAACTATTATTAGATGGAGAATGATCAATTATTAGAGGCACTTTAGTTGTTAATACGTAAAAGTAGACATTTAAACTATGCAATATTATTTTCAAGAAGGATATATGTTGATTCATTAAGACATGCATTAGTTTATTTGAAGTATTTTTAAATTATTTTAATTTTCATTAAGTATTTGTTTGAGTTATAATTTATATAATAATTAGTATAAATATTTTTCAGAAAGTGAGAAACAAGAAGATGACAGCAACCAGTAGTTGAGAATGATTTTCTAAAGCCACGATGAAATTGTTTTTTTGTTGCATGAATAGAGAGTTATTGTTTTACGAGTTACGTGAAATGGCAATTTAGTTGAATGTGACAGATGCTGCAATTTTCTGAATTGAAAGTGATTTGTGTGAAAAGTGCATCCCATTCTCTTTTCTCTAATAATCATTGTTGGGAGTTTAGGTTTTTTATTGATTTTTTATTTAAAACATTAAAAATATATTGTATTCACATTTTAAATATTTTTTTAATATATTTTAAAATATTAAAATGAATGATAATTAGTATATTAGAAAAACATAACAGAGAAACGATAAAAAAAACTCAACAAATAATCTAAATTTCCATGGCCCCATTGCAATGTTCTTCTCTTTTGACTTTCTACCTCTCATTTATGCTTCTCAATAATAACACACAACATATATTCATGTGAATCACATTCCCAATTAATCATATTCCATCTACTCACTACATTTAATGAATCAGTAAAACAATTTCTAATCTAAAATCTTAATTTTTAAAGACTTAGTTCTAATTTTTAACAATAATTCAATGTTTTTTTTTTGTTTAACTCAATGTATTCTTTATATTTTAAAAATAATTAATGTATTTTTTTTGTTAGATCAAGACGATGAATACGAATATATTAATATAATTAATCAATTTTTTTATGTGTTTATTGTCAATTTTTAGGAACAAAATGAAGTTAATGACATTAATGTTGATATATCTGGCGTATCAAGTATTTCTAAAAGTTATAAAAATGTAAAAGATAAATAAAAGAAAAATATTGAATTATTGATATAATAGTTAAATATTTTGTAGTTCATAAATTTGTATGTAGAATTTAATATGTTTCAAATTTTTGATATATTTGAATTTTTAAATTGAAAAGAATGATTTAATATAATTTTTTAATGTATTTAATTTTTTCATATGTTAAATAATATATATATATATATATATATATATATATATATATATATATTAATATTTGAATCGAAACGTATTAAATGATTAATAATTTAAATGTTAATTTAAATAATATTTAATAAGTCTAAAAATTTTATCTAATTATTTCTAAAATTTTAAAATTAGACTAAATTAATGTTTGTAAGAAAATAAATTTTAATTTTATATCAAAATTTAAAAACTAAAAACATGTTCGTTTTTTATTATAAAAATGAAAATAAAAATACTAGTAAGTTATTGTATAAATGATGAATACTATGTGAACTCCAAAACTTTAAATCAATAAAATCATGAAGTTTTTTATATATCACTTAACTTTATAATTTATTCTTCACATAAAATATAAATTCACTTGAAAACTTATATATTAGAACAAAATTTAAACTTCTATAAAGAGAATCACCAATTCATACATGATGTAAAAAAAAAAAAGTAAAAGGAAACCTCATAAATATGTTATCAAAATAAAAGATTAAAGATAAACAGAATGTATTTAAAGTGAATTATAGTTACCAATTTTTTTTTTTGCGTTGATGTATTCTCCACCTAAGAAGAAAAGTGGAAAAAGGAAAAGAAAAAAAGAAAAAAAAAATGTGTCGGCTTACCCAAGTGTGGTTAAGTTAACCAGAGTGTGGGGTTAGGTTAGGATTGTTTTTGTTTGATGCAGATGGCTGGTGAGGCCCCAAACAAACAAGTGCCACGCCATGGAATCGTCGGTGACTCGTTTTGACTCGCTCGAGTTTATTAACACCACCATCACTCACTCAAACAAACACATCATTGTTCGTTTCGTTTCGTTTCGTTGTGTTGCCATAACAACAGCACCGATACAAAACGCGATTCTGCATTCGCGATTCCACTCTCGAATCACTTTCCATTCCATGGCCGATTCAACCTCAAGCGATTCTCTCTCGCTAGACATCGATTCCTTCTCTCCTTCACCTCAGGTACATTAATTTTATTATCATCATTATCATTAGCGTTGTCATAATTGTGATTATTGTGATTCTGCATTGGATTTTCTGTTATCGATTTGATGTTATACGCAACAACAACAACAATAAGAATAGCGATAATAATCTTATTTTTCATTACAGGACTTACACTATAATCAATCAAATCTCTTTTTGCGATTTTAGTTCGTTTTGTTTGTTTTATGTTTTTTTTTCTCGGCTTTTTCTTTTTTGTAATTTCGGAGTTCTAAGTTTGACTGCTATTCCCTCGTAACACTGACAATAGCTTCAATTGCGTTTTTGGGCTTTTGTTAGTTTGTTTCTTCGTCCCGAGCGGAAACGGCGTTTTTCGTTTCGTTTTTTGTTTCTGATGTTCTGTAATGGAGGTCGATGTCAAGAATAACCCAGCTTTTGAGTTGTGAATCTCCGCAAAGCAAATGGTTACTGCAATTATAGTTTTTACTAGTTCGCTTTTCGATGTTGTCCAAGGGTTTTGCAAAATGGTGAAGACGTTGTGTTATTTTGTTATCATGCCTATATGGTTAAAGAAATTAGATTGTGGTTCTAGATTTTTAAATTTTTGTTTTTTTTTTCTGTAGTTAATAGTCTGGACGGGTAATATGGAAATATTTTACATTGTTTAGTTTTGTAATAACTAATTCAAAAGTAATACTGATGATGATTTCTGATTGGTTGATGACGGGAATATTGTTTCTTATAAGAAAACCAACTTTTTTTAGAGTTTAATTTAAATATACTTTTATGCACTATTGTCTCATTACAGCTTGACATGTATTTTGATATTGTTGATTAATAACTAATTTAAAAATAATATTTTAATTGATTTGTAATTAGGTGGTGACATAAAAAATTTTATATTGTCCATTCATAAAAATGAATTTCTTTTTCTATTGTGACAAGAGTAGAATAATGATTTTCTTTCAAAAGGTGCTTCTTCACACATGCAATCTACATTGTTTCCGCCTTGAAAGGTTTTGTGGCTTGTTATGGGTTGCTTTGCATGAGTAACGTTTTGTGATTTCATTTTGCTGCCCCAAGTGTTTGTACGCGTCTTTGGTGCACGTACTTAATTGGTCACACATGATTAAGGACCTTTTGTTGAATAAAATATTGTCCATTCATGAAAATGAATTTCTTTTTTTATTGTGATAAGAGTAGAATAATGATTTTCTTTCAAAAGGAGCTTCAAACAATGTATTCTGCCATTACTCGTCGTCAACAAAACTCAAACGTGCTATAAATTATTCTTTGCTCACTTATATGATTCCTTCCCTGTTTGTTTTTATAAAAATATAAAGGCAATGATATGTAATGAGCACTTTGTTCTCCTTTTCGGTTAACTTTCTGTGCCGTTAGTGATTAGTATGCTACTCATATGCTTGTGCAGGAACATATCATCAGAACACGCCATGGTTCTATATCCGTTTCTGTCTACGGAGACCAGGATAAACCAGCACTTATCACATATCCAGATTTGGCTTTAAATTGTAAGTCAAATGGATTTTACATTTTACGTATATCTCGTGAACCACCCCCTCTAATTTTGCATCAGAACATTGCACTTTATGTCTTAAAGTTATAGCTTTTATGGATTTGTTCCTATTGTTATGGTTAAAAATTCTTTTCCCACTACATTTAAGTAGATTCAGTTTAACCAGAGTTTTAAATCTGGTACATGCTGGCATTGAAATATGTATTAGTTTTCATAAAAAAATTAAACATTTGCTCTTTCTCCTGAAACTATGTATTTGTTTGATGAATTTTGCCAGATATGAATTACTCTCAAGTTAACTTTTTTTTTTGTTTGTTTGTAATGTATGTATCAGTTTTTATAAAAATTATACATTTGCTCTTTCCGCTCCTGAAACTCTATTTATTTTCTGAAAAGTTTTGATGCAGGCAAAATGAAATCCACAATTGCCGTTTAGTGATTTTTGACAAACATTGATTATTCTCAACTCAACACTTTTTCTTTTTTGTAGTGCGCTGACAATCTAACCTTTGTTTTCATGCATGTTGTTTCATCAGATGTCTCCTGCTTTCAGGGGTTATTATTTTGTCCCGAGGCATATTACCTTCTGCTCCACAATTTCTGCATTTATCACATTAGTCCACCTGGGCATGAGGTTTGTATCTTGAAGTTGTACAATGTTATTGCTTGATTCTTGTATCCTTCTGATTTCAATTTCTACATTGTCGAACGTTTATAATATACCTGGTTCCTCATCATGCTGTGCTTTCTTCAAGAGTTATTGCAGTTAGGAGCTGTTCCAATTGATCCAGATTACCCAGTTCTTTCTGTAGATGACTTAGCTGATCAAATAGCTGAGGTTCTCAACTTTTTCGGGTGAGTGTTTAGCTTAATTAGATGTTGCTTCCCATTTAGTGACATGAAGAAATTATTTTAGAGCCATTTTTATTCGTTTTTAATATCTAAGTTGACTCCAAGTTCCACAGATTGAAAGTGATGGGTACTCGCCATAGAAGCTGATTTATCCTTTACTTGTTCTTGTTTGGCAGTCTTAGCGCGGTCATGTGTATGGGAGTAACTGCTGGGGCTTACGTTCTTACCTTATTTGCTGTGAGTATTCATGCGTGTTTGTCTCCTTAAATGTCCCTAAGATACTCAGGTCTTTCTAACACTTGACAACAGATGAAGTATAGACAACGTGTTCTTGGTTTGATACTTGTTTCGCCTCTATGTAAAGAACCATCTTGGGCTGAATGGCTGTACAACAAGGTTCTGTTCCTATGCTGAAAGATTGTTTTGTTCTAAAATTTAATCTCATTCTTTTCTAAAGATTTTAAAATATTTGCAGGTCATGTCAAATTTGCTATACTTCTATGGCATGTGTGGCGTAGTAAAGGAAATATTGCTGAAGCGGTACTTCAGCAAGGTATATCTTTGCTTCCAAAATTATTCCTTGTTTTACCTCCATTGTGTTGGGCTGAAACATTGACTTTGATCGGCGGTGATAGGAAATTCGAGGTGGCACACAATTGCCGGAGTCGGATATTGTTAAAGCTTGCCGAAGGGTTGGTCAACATTTTTTTGTTTGTTTCATTTTCATCTAGGAACAGGGTAATAACTGATAGCTAGTTATTTTTTATGCGTAAGAAATAAAAAACAAGAGAAAAGAGAAAAAAAAAAAAACCCTCACAAGTTGGATGCCTACTGCATCATCCATTAAGTGAGCTCGAGCAATGTGAACACTTTACTGGTAGCTAGTTGTTTGAACCTGAACACTATACTCTATATTTTCTTACAGTTGTTGGATGAGAGGCAGAGTTTGAATGTGTGGCGATTCCTGGAAGCTATTAATGGGTATGAATACAGTTCCAAAATAGTGATTCTCGTATTTCTTTTTGAGGAGGCGTAGTGTTTAGAATAGGCAATTGCCCCTGTAGATATTTATAAGATATTATTTACTATAATATATTTCTTTTTCATTTAACTTCATTTTGGGACCTAACAGGAGACCTGACATAAGTGAAGGATTGAGAAAATTACAGTGCCGTTCACTTATTTTTGTTGGGGATATGTCACCATTTCACTCGGAGGCTCTCCACATGACTTCAAAATTGGACAGACGATTCAGTGCCTTAGTCGAGGTATTGAAAATAGTTTATTAATCTGTGATAACATTATGTAATATTGCAATCGGGTTTTAGCTTTACTCTGCTGCTGGTGAAATAACAGGTTCAAGCATGTGGATCAATGGTAACAGAGGAGCAGCCTCATGCCATGTTAATACCGATGGAGTACTTTCTCATGGGATATGGCTTGTACAAGCCATCCAAGCTGAGCGTAAGCCCAAGAAGCCCCTTGAGTCCATCTTGCATATCTCCGGAGCTTTACTCCCCAGAGAGTATGGGTTTAAAATTGAAACCCATAAAGACACGAATTTCCCTGAAAATCTAGATGTAGATGAATAAAGACTGGGATACTGGTGCCCCTTCTGATATTGGTCATTTAACGGAGTGATCCTTGTAGATAATAAGGAGATAAGAAAATAAGAAATCAATATAGTCATTCTTTTATTTGTAATCAGTCATAGATTTTAGTCATCGAGTCTCAAGCCTTAATAGTTGTAAAGCTTCGATATTGTTGTTTCCATATTGGTTGGGGGAGATAAAAGTTCGGGTTCAAATTGTATAAACAGCAATTACTGTTCTATTTTCTTGTTTTCGGCATCTTATTCGCTGTCGATAAATATAATTGAATTTTGAAAATATGAAGCATTCTTGGAATTTAATTACCCGTGTTTGCAATTGTTTCATTTTATTACGAAAAAGTTGTCTTTCAAAGTTCACAGGCAAATGTTTATTCAGGGTTCATTCATATATGGAAAATGAATTTAACTTATTTTTTTACGCTGCATTCATACTGATAAATAGGATGCAGTTAATTAGCGAATTGTATGCTAGGAGGAATCGATAAAGTTCAGCATAATTATAGGATATGCTGTTCAGCATATATATTAGTTAAATACATAGTTAAAAAGTATAATTATTATATGATTATCCAATTCAATATCGTTATAATGTTTTTGTATCGTGTACTCTATATAATTTTATTTTATTGTTATCGTGTAGAATTCTGAAATAATTTTATTTTGTACCGTGTACTCTATATAAAGCAGATCTAACCAAAACCAAAAAAGGCATTTTGGACGGTCAAATAAATTCCATGTTAACAACTGCAAATCATAATCCTTGGACTATCATCCATTCTATGAAAGCACCTCTTTCAAGATAACGTAACTTCTCCTAAACGAAGCACAGCATTATTCACAATTCTGATTTCAGCAGTGTCAAGTTACTTGATCCAAAAACATAGTAGTAGTAATAATAATGTCATATTATATTATATGACTATCTTCACCTTCACCTTCAATTGATATTCAACATTTGAGTGTTCATGCTCATCCTGCTTCTGTGACTGCTCTCCAATCCCTCTTCATTTCTACAAGCTTTTCTTCTGCTCATTTCAGCATACATTTCTTCAATCATAGGCTTCCATAACCGAACACGTGCATTGATAAACCAATTCGATACCTGCTCAATCAACCATAAGCACAATATCATCTCAAACAAGAACAACTTTGCTATTTTTTTTTCTTCCTATATAAGTTTTACACTTTTTTTCATAGCAGAAAGGATGTATCTAACAAAAGAGTAACAAACAAGTACCTGGCTTCTTGTCAACCCACTTTTCACTGCCAATAAGTGCTTCTCTGCATCTTTAGGATACCTGAAATCCATCACAACTTATGTAAGTTCTCTTGTTTTTAATGTCTCTGCAATCTAAAAGCTAAAAGTTGTTGCAACTTGTGAGAAAAAGTTTATAGAAAGAAATTCAACATCTTGGAACAAAGAAACTCACGGATGGAGGAAATTCTGAAACATCCAAGCGCGTAGAACAGAGACAGATCTCTCTGGCAAGCCCCTTTGGGGTCTCCATAACTGATCTTTTTTCTTCAACTGCTGCAGAGCCCATTGCTTTTGAATGAACGAAGTTTCAAGAGACCATTCCTTCTCCTCTTCTGAACACAAGCTGTTAAAATCTGGTCCCATGGCAAGAATACAATTGCTAATCCTCTCTCTCAAGTCCTTGTACAAGAGAGAAATGGTTTGAAGTGCAAAATGTGCATGCATGTGTGGATCCAACTCAGTAGCAGCATGGAATGCAGATGCCACAGTATGAACCTCATCCAGACACTGACTATATCCATTGTCCACCTAACAATCATAAAGGGCATTAGTCCATTACAATCACTATGTCAAAATGAAAATTTTCACATATTACTTTTCAACTTCTCACAATTTGTTTTCCCAAGGTTAATGTACATTTGGTGTATCATCTTATTTTTGTTTCCATTTCTTCTTATATGCTTTAAAGATTTCAGTCTGGTCTCTCAAAGTGTCTTCGTTAAATCCAACACGTGTTTTTGTTAGAAGTACCTTGTCGACTAATGATAAGATTAGTTTACAATATACAAGTGGGTGCAAACTTCAACTTACAAATCGGTTTTAAAAGTTGATTTTAAAAGATTGACTTAAACTTAAAATCTAATTCTTGACAATTTCTGTCAGTTTTGTTGCACAAACGGTTGTAGTTTTTACTAGCATGACAAGTGATAATCTAATGTCACATCTTTCACAGTTTGTCACATGTAACTAAGTCCATCAAATTAGCTTGGTAAACTGACTGAACGTTCATCTTAGTGTAATTGGGGCATTTAGCAGAACCAGACGGAAACCATAAATATATTTTTGCCCTTTATCCATGCATAAATTTTATTGTGGAAAAATGATAACTGCAAAGTAAGCACATTTGAACATATATTAAATCAGGACCATAATTTATGTCCTACTGATGAGTGTAAGAGGAAGCATTTTACCAGTTGTAGAAGCATGAGAAGTTGGGATTTGTTTGAATCAGCTGCATGTCTTTCTGATGGAGATTCTTCTGCATACATGGAATTTTCATTCTGATTACTCGCCACCCTTCTCTTTTGTGTGGAAGCTGAAGCTGACTTTGTAACACCAGAAGCTGAGTAATTCATCAGCTCTACATTTTCAAATGAATATCTTGCAATCTGAGAAAATATCTCTTGAACTCCAGCAAGATATCTGGACCCCAATATTGCTGGTGAAAACTGGACATGTTTGTTAGAACCTAATCTCATACACAGTTCCTTGCTGCTGCAGGAAGGTTGCTCCAACCCTGAACTTGTTCCATTCATGCTACGAGATGCGTTGGAGCAGCTCATCTCTGAGCACTGACCTGTAGTTGGAGGAGATCTTGAAAGACTCAGTGATAGCTCTTTACTACAATTAGAAGAATTATAGGCAAAATTTCCCAAGCTTGCAACATTTGATGATGTCCATCCATTTTGAACAAGGTTTCCTATGGAAGAATAGGCCTGGATCTCAGTCCCATTGGCCTCTGGAGCTTTAAGAAACTTGTTCACATTCCACTTCTGAATACTTGATAATTCATCATAGGCATGATCACCAAAAGTTGCAGCCAAAGGGTTTGAAGTATCTTGCCAATTATTGAAGATGTATGGTCCCAGTGCCTCCAATGAACTCATTGAATGAGGCAAAGCTGCTGAACTCTGCAGATTTTCTTGAAGGCCTATTCTGTCAGCAAGTGAAGCAGCAGAAGCAATTGTCCTTCCTCCAGCTAAATGTTCTTGAATGGCACTGTTATTGATGTGATTTGAGGCATCTCCTACAATACTCTTTCCTTGTACCGAGACAAATGAATTGGAATCAGCAATTGTAGCAGGGTTTATGAAGCAACCATCTACATGGACATCACTTGTAGGTTCACCTTGTTCTGCAGCAAGAACTGGAATTCCATTTATAATGTGGTTTTGGTTATTGAGGTCAAATGAGTAGCATTGAATCAGTGGCTTCGGTGCTAAATGCTGTGCAATTTCTTCTATGACAGCAGAATTTCTGCCACCAATGTCCAGTGAAGCACTGTACATATTATTCTCCATCTGGGAAATGTAAAAAGAGGCACTCGATGCTTCTTCAATAGCCTTTCAAAACAGCATTACCTCCATAGTGACTTGGTTTTTCTTCAGATTCATGGTTATCTAAACCAGTAGAATCTCCTTCTCCCCTTTCTTAGAAGAATTGTAGTTATCCCCTTTTTTGGAAGAATCACCTCACTCTCTTGAAGAAAATGGAAATAGCTCCATGCTACAAACAAAAAAGGAAAATTAGAACAAGGCAGCAACAAAAATAGCAGTAGATAACTCTCCTACATTGTGACTTAATCTATCCTCATTCCAAACTAGAACACTTACTGAAAGATGAAAGGGGAAATTACCAAAAAACAAAACAAAACTTTTGAACTACTTATGTAAACTAAAATTGACACAGATGATTTCAAGAGAAAAGAACCAAGTCAAAAGCAAAACCAAGTAAAACAACCTTATCACCCACCAGAACAAGCTGAGCCATCACTGCAAAAAAAAAAAAGAAAAAAAACACTTCTTCAAAGGATGTCTAGTTTCCCTCCAAGAACCTAGAAAACAAAAAAATGAAAAAGGAGCATGAAAAAACAAGAAACTGCCTATACTAAGTTTTCAAAAGGTTATAGAGTCATAAAATTTGACCTCAAAGATTGCAACTCATAAAGCATAAGCAGAAAGCAGGATGGTAAAGACTAAGCTATGAAATTAAATTGTCTTACAAAAGACATATGTAGTGGTGTTTTTGCAAACAGAAAGAAAAGGAAAAGCATGGAAGAGTGTGTAAAGTGTATGTAAAGGGTGAAGAAGAAAAGATAGCTTACATAACAAACAAAGAGCAAAAAGAGGTAGATGTTGCACCTAGTGTTGGAGATGGATGAAAAAGGTGTGTGAGATAGATGGAGGTAGAAGGGCCACGAAGGAGTAAAAACAAGGAAGGAGAGAGAGTGAGAGAGAGTGAGAGAGAGAACACAGTATACATTGGTAGTAGCCTTTGGTGCAGTGCCACTCATTTGTGGTGCAGCCTTTAACGGGCCCTCTCTGATCTCTTTTGTCCTCCTCAGTCCTCAGTCCTCACACCGAAACAACAAACACCTACTACTATTACTATTTCTATGACTATTATTATGATTTTGTTGAGTATTCATTCTCACAACAAATGCAATATGAGTATTCTCAAAACAAGGGTAGGGGGGGGGGGCTGAGAAACACTTTGGTGAAGACCCTTTGGGGTTTTAGCCATTTTTAAACAAGATGGTAACGTGAACAGGAACATGACTCAAATGGGGTAAAGAAAAGCCAAGGCTTTCCTTACACAATGTAACAACAAAGGCACGAGGGAATTGTTTTGACGTGTGAATGAGAGAGAGAAATGGAAAGAACAGTGTGATAGGGTTTGTAGTGTAGCTGTTCATTGTACTTACCTCTCAGACATAGACCTTCTGATGTAAGCATGCCAATAAATGACGACAATTTTTCCTCTATCATTAAACCCTCCTTCATCATCTCATTCATCATCATTCATCCACTACTCATTGCATCAGTTTTTGCATTCACTCACATTCAAATTAATATCTATCATTATTTTTTATTGCTTCTGCTGTTAGTACATAGAAATTAACACACACACACACACACGTAATTAAATTGTAAAGTTAGATTAATATGTATTATCACAATTAAGATATATTTGATAGTACATTTTAAAATAAATAATATCACAATAAAACCAGTCCCTACAGTTCAAAAACTTCACCTTTTAAGTACCTAAACTTAAAAATTATTCATTTTCTCTTATATATATATATA
>Ga0214544_1006646_pt1 | contig 21086 bp, 11 predicted proteins | sample CNSS3metaG_FD_160074 | JGI IMG/M metagenome (GOLD analysis project Ga0214544, IMG submission 160074) | Root nodule microbial communities from cowpea collected in UCLA plant growth center, Los Angeles, California, USA - CNSS3 | ecosystem: Host-associated > Plants > Roots > Nodule | place: USA...
CATTGGATCGGTGAAATAGTTCGTTCCAATAACCAACTGCTTACCCCATTCAACCATAAAACCTTCTTCAAAATCCCCAAAGCCCTGCAATGCCCAAACATGCAACAACAAACCCATATACAACATGCATGTCAGAAAAATTAACCAAACTAAGCATTAATGTCATTATCAAAACCATTAAAAAGACAACGAAAGAATACATCAAAACAAGAAAAGGTACGCAAAAACATATATATAAACAATATTCATAACGCATATCAATCGCAAAACTCACTGATTACTTACGTCACCAGGAGTTAGCAAGCAGATGGAGTTCTGGAACAAATTCTTGAAGCTGTATCTACAGCAAGACGACATCTTCAACCACCAAAGAACCAGCCGACCAAAGAACGAAAAAAATCTTACGAAACCTATGCCTTTTTCAATAATATCTGACCATCGCAAAATATAAAACTACACCTCAAAATCTTACGAAACCTATCGCAAAATATAAAACTGCACCTCAAAATATCTAACCATGTAATTATTACTGATTAAAATATATATTAAAATATATCTGACAAAGTATTAATTACTGACTAAAATATATATTAAAATATTTCGCAAAGCAGAAAAAAAATCCCGTGCGTATGCACGGGTCTGGTGCTAGTTTGTTAGAAAAATATTTATATGTTGGTAACAGTAAACTAACATTTAATAAATATTTAGAATATCATGAATATTAAAACTAATAAATTTATATCATCATCCTACTGATCGAATTTTATGTTCTTCACTTAATTATGAAATTATAAGCTCTTCCTACCTTTTAAAAAATGTTCAATATACATTTACCGTTTATTTAATTTTTTTTTCCAAACAATAGTAAATTCAAGGTTGAAAAGGCTTAAATTATAAATTGCTGAAGTTATAAATATACCGGGGCACGGCCCATTACAAGGTAGATGCACAAGAAAAGGCTGTTTCGTTTTACAACTTCGTTTTTTCTTCTTGGACTATAAAATTAAGAAATCCTTAATTTGTCTTCATAAAAATTATTCCTACACCTCATTATTTTAATATGTTTCGAATTATATAATTTAAAAGTAAATTTTAAACCTGAAAATATATATTTCAATTCATAATACAAAATCTTTCAAAAGAATAAATTCTGAAATATATATTTTAAAGCATATTTTTTAATAAAATATTTAAAAGAAATTATATTTGAAATATGTATTCTAAAAAAATGTTTTCAAATTTAAAAATATATTTTTAAATATATTTCCATGTTAAAAAGGTATAAATATATTTTATACTGATTATTACAGAGTTAGTAGGAGGATCAACCCACAACTTTTCCCTTCTCCCATTTGTTTTTAATCTTATCAAAATAAGCCAGCTTATTAATCCTTGTTAGTTTAGTAAGTATTCTTATCTTCCATTTGTTTTTTTATAATATATTTTGATCTACTTTTTTTATTTACTTTTAACTTACTATTTTAATCATTCTTAAATTATTATATCATATCATTATAAAATTAAAATAAATAATTAATAAATAAAAAATTGTTAAAATATCATTATTTCTAAAACATCCGACAGTAGTGGAGTAAAGAAAAAAAATGATATTTCAACCCAGTATTGTAATCACTGTTAGATCATCTATTTTGATTATTTTTAGTGATGTGATGTGATGATCTAATAATAATTGAAGCAGTGGATTAAAAATGGATAAAAAAAAGTCGATTAAAGTATCATTGTACAAGAAAAAAACGCGGAGTAGAGATCCCCTACCTCTTTCTTCGTCAGATTCCGCAACGGAGGTGTAGGTGAAGAGGCGAAACGGCGCCGCTGGAAGAGGTGCAGGTACTTGTACGTGGCTGAGCGTAGGAAAGAAGAGAATACAATTGTAATTTCATTAAATTTATGGGGTGTAGTAAGAAACATTGGAGGTGCAGGAAGAAACGGCCCAAATACATTTTCTTCCGTTGTTGGGCTTGGTCTTTTTGGGCTCTAGATTATTCTGGAAAGTTTTGTTCGTTTATCTCCTTTTATTCTTAATTCACCTCTACCTCTGATTTCTTTTGCATACATTGTAACAGAAGACTGCCTGTTCTGTGTTCAAGCAAAATTACACTCACTTCCTCTCGCTCAGAAACCCTAATAGCCTGTTCTGGTGATTTATCGTCGATCGTAAGTTTACCGATTCTGGTTCTCAGTATTGTATTCTTATTGTTTATGTTGCGATTTTGGTTCCCTTCTAATCCCCCTTCCCTCCAATTTTTATACCTAATAATAATATTCTCCATTTGCATTTATATTTTACTGTGTGAAGATGCTGTTGTTCTTTGAAATGATACTTATTGCTCTTATTATTTTGGTTTGATGCTCACTGCACCAAGTGTTCAAGGAATAAACGCAAACAATTAATCGTCTAAAGCTCAAATAGATTTAGGGCTCGCACTCTAATTTGTATTACCTTAATATTACTTGAACTGGGTTGGGAAACGGGTGTGAGGTTTAGCTTTACGACTTTTTGGGTGCCTGTGCTTATTTCAAGTAATGTTTCCTGCATTTTGTCTATCATTTCTCAATCTTTGTATCTGTCTGGTGTTAATTTTAGTGTTTTTATGTGGGGCTTACTTAGCTTAATCTTCTTATGTTGTGTATGATCGTGGAAAAAGTTTGTCTTCACCCGTTTTGTAATAAAAGTGGATCAAGCTAGGCTCTGTGGTTGCCTGCTTAAAGAGTACACTTTTTATTTTCTTCGTTGTGGACTAGAGACAAAGTGCACTGGGGTTTTGAAACAATGGTTTATGTTCCATGTCTATAAAACCTCGTGGATGTAGTTGCCCTTTCCCGTTTCGTAACGAAGAAAGCAAAGATTCATATGTAGTTATTCAGCCCTACAGTAGAAAAATTCATACTAATAAAGAATTGGTAAATGCTTTTTAGGATTTTCCCTCTGCCTTTGTGTGTGAGATATATGGTGTAACTGGTTAAGGTAAACTATTTATTGTTGAGGCAAAGCACAGCTAACCAGTTCATGGTTTCCAAGTATGCTAGGACTGAAACATTAGTCATTACTAGTCATTCCCCTTCTCATTTCCTATGGTAGTATGATATTTGACCAAGGAGGATAGTGCAAATCAAGGTGCTGATCCTGTAATGAAGATGATACACACGCTGATATTGATTGGCCTTGTACGGGCATTTTGATAAGAAATAACGTCATTCAATACTTGTAGTGCCACTTTATTAAGCAGCGTGACATCAACTGGGAAATTGAAGGTTCTGCAATTCTATATGTTTTGCGTACTGCCAAGTTGTATCTGTCGTTAATGTATATCATATGCTTATTTACTACGGAGTATTAGTTATTAAGCCTAAATCCCAGTATTTTGTTGTGAACTTCTGTGTTAGAACTTGTTTCTGCTAGAATTGGCATTTTACTTATATAGGATCTGGAATTCGCCATAGGAATTGTTGAAAGAATTCAGATAGCACAGCGCAGGAATTGTGTTGAAAAGGAAATAAAATGTTCGATAAGGCTTCTCTGCCCCCAAAACTACCCAGATGATTGCCAATCCCCTATTTTTCTCTCCTTTCTATCCTCGTTAGTCTTTGCCACTTAAGCAAGATTGTTATAACCAAAATCCCTTTACGGTCTAGCATATGTGTGCCTTAGCATACTGATTTGCTTCATATTTTGTTCAACTTTAAGATGTAGACTGTAGACAGTACTTACTGGTTATATACATGTGTTCAGTGTCTAGCAGGTTGTTGAAAACATGGCGAAGCATCATCCTGATTTGATTATGTGTCGAAAGCAGCCAGGGATTGCCATTGGACGACTGTGTGAGAAATGTGATGGCAAGTGTGTGATCTGTGATTCTTACGTGCGTCCTTGTACACTAGTCCGCGTTTGTGATGAATGCAACTATGGGTCGTTTCAGGGTCGATGTGTCATATGCGGAGGAGTAGGAATATCTGATGCCTACTACTGCAAGGAATGCACGCAACAGGAGAAAGATAGAGATGGTTGCCCCAAAATTGTTAATTTAGGGAGTGCCAAAACTGATTTATTTTATGAACGCAAAAAGTATGGTTTTAAGAAGAGATGATAATGGTAGTTTACTTAGATGCTTGTATCTCTTAAAACTTTTTGTACGTGTCTTGTTCGGATATAAGAATTAGAGGATGTGACCTTGAGTTTGTAAACTTTTATATCTTAAGATGCTTGTTTAGATTGCTGCTGATAAAAGAATTATGATCATCCACTTGAACTACCACAAGATCATTGTTTGTATTTTACTTCAAACAAATGGTCTGATGAAGTGTTTACATTGATATCCGGTTAGAATTCGTGCTTGTTGGGGGTGCAATTGGCATTGTTACTGGTGCAGGATGAATGTTTCTGTTCCTGAATGCTGGCATGTATGGTTATCTCCTCATAGTTCTGCTCTCGAGTTTCATTTCCTTGCAGGTTTTTTTTTGGTGTTTTTCTTTTGGTTTGGCACATGGCTTGGGACATTGTGATTAATGCAAGGGTGTTTTTATGTTTTGTTTTAAAAATATTGTTTGGAAATTGAAACGGAAATTACGTTTTTTTTTTTGTTTCTAAGAGTTTCTTAAAATTTGATTTTCATTTTTTATTCTTTATTTTGGGTAATATGCCATTTTAAATAATATTAGAAAAATGAATGATATTTTATTAAACATAAAAAATGAATCTAAAAGAAATATAAATGTTTTATTAAAAACAGAAGTAAAATAAATATCTAATTTGAAATTATTAATAACTTCAGAAGAAGATAAGTGTCCTTTTTTCTACGAAGACATGTAAGGAGTTAGTTATTTTAATTAAATTATAAAAATAACAAAGAAAGGTACACTACATATTACGTAGATTGTATATGACTAGTGTTACGATTTGAGCCATGTACTTATTCAATTCGAATAATATACTCAGTGATTAAAAATATAAAACTAGAAAGTAACTAATTATAAAAATCTTTGAATTGAACCCAACAATTGGTATTCACAACATTTATATTGATGAATTTATAATTTTTTATTACAAAATTTCAACTTGTTTATTTTTAATTAACGTGAGAGTCAAAATTGACAAGATTTATATCATATTTTTTTCTTATATATATAATTCAATGAAAGCCTCTAGAAGATTATTTTAATTGTATTTATCACTTTTTTATTTTTCTTACAAACATATCTTCAAAATATATTTTTAATCTAAACACAACTTTTTACTACCTGAGTTAACCTTAAAAAAATAATTTCCAAAGAGGAATGCACCTTACGTGTGTTGGTATAGCCGTTGACCATAGGTAAAAATCCTATTATAATATTTCCACATTTCGTAATCGATGAAACTAACACAGCTTGCATTTATAAGAGTCAACTTAGTCATCCAATGCGCTTCAAACACGTGTTCCAAACACTTTCATTATATTCTATATATAGATAAATAAAACCTTGGACTGGTCTATCCTTAGTTGACCTAAAAAAAAGCTACAGAAAATGGCATTTAGAATTCGCTCTGCTGCTGTATTCTTCTTCTTCTTCTTCTCAACTTTCTTCATTCTGTGTTCTGCCACATCCAGAAACCCTACTTTCTTCTCAAGTGAGTTTCCCTTTCATTTCATCTTATTTATATGAATCTCCCTTCATTTTTTTTAATCAAAAAACCAACCTTATAATTTTTAAGGGTCAGAGACAATACGTTGATTAGAAGGAGATTTTGATATGTTGTTCATCATCATATTTTGTTTTGGTTGCTGATTTTTTGGAGAACTAAAAGTTGTTGGGACAAAATATAGATTTAAGCAAAGAACATAAGTTGTACTTCTCTTATTATGGCTGTTCCATTTTCTTTCTCTTCCACCATTTTTATTAGTTTTTTTTTTTTTTTTTGTCTTTCTTTTCCCCTGATAAGCAATTCATACAATACAACAATATTTAGAATATATAGAGATTGTTTGCATGAAATATAGTTATTTGGAATAAAAGTTCCAAAACCACTTTGCTATCCATATAACTGTTAATTTGCATTTTCTTTAGTAAAGGTTTAAATGTTTTTTTATACTCAAAACAAACAACTTTATGTCGAAATAAGAACTACTTTGAAACTTCTTACAACTTATTAAGTCCAATCAACTCTAAAAGAGTTACTCTCTCTTTTATATATATATATATATATATATATATATATATATATATATATATATATATATATATATATATATATATATATATATATATATTGTTTAATAGATGAAATAAATAATAATAATAATAATAATAATAATAATAATAATAATAATAATAATTATTATTATTATTATTATTGTATAAAAGAGCATCAATATATTGTCAAGGAGAGTGCGAGATTACCCTCATAATTAATAATTTCTTAGTGAATAATTGACATCACACTTTTTATACGGTTATATTTTATTCCAAAAAAACTAATATTATTTGTATGGATCAATTTAGTTCCTTTTGATTTTTTTTAATTCTCTGTTGTGTATACTTTTGCTGGCAAAAAACCATCTTAACTGTGATAGTTAAAAGGGTTAAATATGTTTTGGTCCCTCAAGTTTCAATGAATTTTGGAATTAACCCCTCTTCGAAATTTTATATCACTTTAGTCTCATCTTTAAAAATACGTGAATTTAGTTTTTTTTATCAAATTTTTTTAAGTTTATTTGACATTTTAAACGTGTTTTATGATAATATTTAAGTTAACATTAAAGCGAGAATGTGTAAAACGGTGTAAATAATTCAAATACTATCATGAAATGTACTTGAAACGTTAGATAAACTTAACAAAATTTCGTTAAAAGGACTAAATTAACGTATTTTTAAAGATGAATGACTAAATTGGTCAAAAATTAATTTTGAAAAGAGACTAATTCTAAATTTACTCAAACTTAAAGGACCAAAAACATATTTAATCCTATTTAAAATAATTGTTATAGGCTGTAAAAAATTTGTTATAAAAGTACACCTTACATGATAATTTACAACAGTATAAAGTTCTTTTATATTATGAAAGTTATATAATTAAAATATTTAAATTAAATTTATGTGCTAGCCTCATTGTAATATTACAATTAATTTCAATGTTGTTTTTCTTTATAAAGATAAGTACACATTGCAAGTAAGTAGAGTTTATATCTGTTTTTACATATGTTTTTAAGTAAAAAAGTGTTTGTGGTTGGGATTATTAGATGATGATGAAGGTTGGAGAATGGTGGGAAGGTCATTGAAGACAGTAAACCTTGAAGATTACAGTGAAGTAACAGCAAATCCAAGGCACGATCCATGGAAGGCTTGTAATTGGGGAAATCATGTAGCCTCCAAAAGAACTGGGTGCAATTAATTTATACCTTTTTACTCAATGTAGTAAATGAAATATTTGTTTTTTCTTCATAAACGCAGTCAATCAATATTTATATCCCTTTATATTATAAATATATTATAAAGGAGGAGTAAAATTACTCTAAAAATGGGAGAAAAAAAAATAAAGTTTTTTAGAATTCATGAGAGTTCGTGTTTCATATTCTGTTCATATAGGAAAGTTTAGTACTTTAGAAGAAAAAAAAATCCGGAAATTCATGTCTAAATCTAAAAGTTTAGATTAAATTTGTTGAATTTCACTTAAATTTATTATGTTTCTAATACGAAAAATAATATTATTTTAACTTACTTTTCTTTTATTAATTTTTAATTATTATATTATACCATTTCAAAAAATTAAAATAAATAATTAAAAAATGACTGAAATAATGAATTAAAAGTGAATGAATATCTCTCGTAAGAATTACCCATCACATCTAATAACAACCTGATTTATTATAAAATTTAACCCCAAAAAACAATCTATTTATTCTTAAAGAAATACACAGTAATACAATAATTGACTTTCTCATCATCTTGTTCACCATTTTAAAAAAGACAGTATTATGTTGGCACTTAACAAATTTTTACATACATTTTATATTCATTATTTTATCTTTCAATATTTATTTCTTTACAAATAAAAAAAATTTATTTTTTTAATGACCAAAATATTTTTAGAAGTGGAAAATGGATTAAGTAACTTTTTTACAGGAAAAGTAATATAACTTTAATAAACTTTGCTCAATTTTTAATTATTTCTATATATATATAATTTTTTTTAAAAAAATTGAAATTGTTAATACATAACAATTAACTAAAGTTAGATTACTTTTCTAAAAAAAAAAATATTCACTGAATCTTTCATCCTAGTGAGTTGTCAAGTAGTACATGAAGTAAAAAAAAAAAAACATTTTTATTTCAAAAAAAAAAAAATGGTAGAATTAAAGTCCTACTGTGTATGCATAAAATTTTTCATGCAGATAATCCTTATTATCCTCCATGAGAAATGAAGTGAAGACATTTGTCAATAACAAGAGGTGGCAATGGCACCTTATGTTATAACAAAATCCAAACTTTCAACTGAAAACAAAACCAACATGGCCACATGTATGGAACTTTCTTAGACCTTTTTCATTTTCTGCCCAAATCTAAATTCTGTGATGCACATCTACCAACCTTATATATCTATACATTCTTATATATCTATACATTCTCACACAAATCCATTGAAACCCATTTCAGGTTCAGACCAAACAAACATACATACAAACTATGGCTTGGTTAAGAAACCTCTCCACCAAGTTTTCCACCATGATGAAAGCATCATCATCATCATCATCAATAACAAGAACTCAAACACCCAAAAACACATACCCATTTTCCTTCACTTTCCTCTCTCACTTCAGCACCAACCAAGTTGAGGAAAAGCCTTCTGTTAAGCCCGTAGTTGAGTATTCGGGTCTGGAACCAACAAGGGACCATGAGAAACCACGTGTGGTGGTGCTGGGCTCAGGGTGGGCCGGGTGCAGGCTCCTCAAGGGCTTGGACACGAGTGTGTATGACATAGTTTGTGTCTCACCTCGTAACCACATGGTCTTCACCCCCCTGTTGGCCTCCACTTGTGTTGGAACTCTTGAATTTAGATCTGTTGCTGAACCCATTGGAAGGATCCAACCAGCTATTTCCAGAGAGCCTGGTTCTTATTTTTTCCTAGCCAATTGTACTCACATTGATGCAAATAACCATATGGTGTGTATGTTTGTGTCAACTATTTTTTTCATCTTTGCTGACAAAAAAAAATAAGTCTTTTTTTTCTTCTTGTTATCAGTATTGTTGGATTCATGATGTTAAAAAGGCTTGTGATTGGTTTGACTTGAAAGATTGGTATCATAGCAGTGTGGCTTAGTTATGGAGACTTTGGTGCTTGATTTTGAAGGTTCACTGTGAGACTGTAACTGAAGGAGTAGAGACAATAGCTCCCTGGAAATTCACAATCTCATATGATAAGTTAGTCATTGCATTGGGATCACAGCCTTCCACTTTTGGAATTCAAGGAGTCAAAGAACATGCCTTTTTCCTCAGAGAAGTTCACCATGCACAGGAAATTCGTAGAAAGCTCCTCCTGAACTTGATGCTCTCTGATGTTCCAGGTTAATATTGAGTCGTAATAGTTTATTTATTATTGTTACTTTTTTCCTTGTCCACTTAAAAAATTTACATTGTCAATTAATCAGAAACTCTATATTATTGACATTTGTAGTATGAATTTTTAGATAATTAGTGTAAACATCAATAAACCTGAGATACATGACAGTGTGACAAAATATCATCGGATAACAGTGTAAAAGTATTTTTCATACATGATTTGCTCTTTAATGTTTGGTTGTGCATTACTTTTGTGCTTTGTTTGTAAGCAGGGATTTCTGAAGAGGAAAAACAAAGGCTTTTGCACTGTGTGGTTGTGGGGGGTGGTCCTACTGGAGTTGAGTTCAGTGGTGAGCTTAGTGATTTTATCACGAGAGATGTTCGTCAAAGATATGTCCATGTGAAGGATTACATTCGTGTCACCTTAATTGAGGTATGCCAACCATCATCAGATATGTGATTTGTGAACTTGTTGAAGCCAAAATCGTCTGATAAGGTAGTTTATGTTGTTAATCACTTCATGCATGCTTTGTTAGGCAAATGAGATATTGTCTTCATTCGATGACCGGCTTAGGCGATATGCTACCAAGCAATTGACGAAGGTGAAATACAATTTTGATGAAAAATCATTTCATTTTAAGTGTTATTTATTTGAATCTTCATTGTACTAGATGTCATTCTTGATCACTGTAGCCCTGTCTGAAACTGGTTTACAAGCTAGCATGTTATACTTTTCTGTATTAGTTTCATTATGTTTTGCCAATATTGTAGTCTTTCTCAGTCAGGAGTTCGTCTTGTTCGTGGCATTGTGAAAGATGTTAAAGCTCATAAGATTGTTCTTAGTGATGGTTCTGAGGTGCCATATGGGTTGTTGGTATGGTCCACTGGTGTTGGTCCATTGCCTATAATTCAATCTTTGGATCTCCCAAAAGCTCCTGGAGGAAGGTTAGTCCTGTGACAACCTAGGCAAAGTTACAAACTAGAAGCTTATTTGAGGATAGATGTTGTTTTTTATGCAATATATAAAGAAAGCTTCTGAATGATTTTGTTTCATAGGATTGGTGTTGATGAGTGGCTTCGTGTTCCTTCGGTACATGATGTGTTCTCAATAGGTGACTGCAGTGGATTTGTTGAAAGTACTGGAAGACAAACACTTCCTGCATTAGCCCAAGTAAGTGATCTTGGGTTCATTGGCTTCTGCTGCACACTCCTTCATTCCTTAGATTCTTTCAATTTGTTGCTTCTGTTTTAGGCTAATGTCTGATATGATACATTTCTTAGGGACTATGTTTTTTTTATTCTCATTTGTAATGATTGTTCATCGGTGTAGTGTTTGTAGTTTCATCTCTGAAAAAAAAGCATGTTGTTGGCTAATGTCTGATATGATACATTTCCCTTTGAATACCACAGGTGGCAGAGAGGCAAGGTAAATATTTATCAGCTCTGTTAAACAAAATTGGTAAAGCAGGTGCAGGCCATGCAAACAGTGCAGAAGAAATAGAATTTGGGGATCCATTTGTTTACAAGCACCTTGGAAGCATGGCAACTATTGGTAGATACAAGGCCCTTGTTGACCTTAGACAGGGCAAGGTAATGTTTATCATCCCCTTGATACTGTTGTTGGTGCTTCAGAAACTTGGTGTGTCTCACTTACTATGGCTCTTGCAGGAGGCAAAAGGGTTGGCTCTGGCAGGGGTTCTTAGTTTTTTTATTTGGCGTTCTGCATACATCACCCGTGTTGTCAGCTGGAGGAACAGATTCTATGTATTTGTCAACTGGATTACAACTGTTGTATTTGGCCGTGATATAAGCAGACTATGAAGATCTTGTGGTAATCACTTTGACCATGATCAAGAGTTGTTCCTCAAGGTTTTATGTAATTAAGTAGTAGGAACTGGCTTGAAGGACAAGGCAATGAAACTTTGATCATGATTAAGAGTTTTTCTCTCTTGTAGCTTCTCATCAATCAGAAATGTAGCCATCCTAAGTCCTTTTGTACATACACAAAACCAAGAAATCAATTTTCATGTTCATGAAATGTACATTAATATCAGTTCAGTTACCTTTGGGAGTTTTGGTATTATAAATGTAGGAAAAGGTTAACAGAAGTTCGTTTTAATTTTGTATCCAAATATTTGAAAGAGTCAAACAGAGACGAACTAGCATTATATTCATTCACATTGTATAACAAATCTTACAGTTGGTTAGAACATTCACCAAACATTATTTATATAGTATACAAGTAATCATGCTATTTAAGTTCATCGCTCTTCATGTTCATTATTGTTCTTCACAAATCAAAATAGCTTGAAGAAGGATAACTTTGAAGTTTTCTGACTTCCTAGCCAATGTTGCATATGGACTCCAATGGCATCCAAATACATGCTACTCCTCCCATGCAAACCAACGACCTTACCCTCTGTTTTGGTTGAAGTGAAATATTTCCCTACTTCATCACCAAATGGACCATACTGTCCTCGACTAGTATGGAATGTGAGTGACTTTATGATTGTAGGTTGTTCATTAGCAGTGATTGAACCATAATAGCCAGATATGCAAGTCACAACCTCATTTGGGTACTCCAGTTTGATCTGAAACCAGAATAATCATGAGTTAGACTAAGAATGCATAGTTTAGTTAATTTTACTCTTGAACGAAGTGGGAAAATAAACATGAATTCAGAATCATACTCGATGCATGGTATTTCCTCCATTACCACCATGTTTTACAGACCACACAGATTGCTTATATCTATCATACTCAATTTGAATTGAGCAAATTCCTTCAGGTGCTCTTGTCAAATAAATCTGCTTAATCCCAGAAAAGACTCCATCATCCCAAGGTCTACCTCCATCCCCACCCCATGGACCTGGTCCACATGGAGCTGGTTCTTTAATCACACAACGAGAAACCTGTGATGTCAAATACAGAACAAAAGTGAATAGAATATCTTCTCCCCTTCAATATACAGGCTAAAATATTCACTTGGTCACTACCATAGCTGTTTTCATTTTAAAGTTTAGTAACTGTACAAAAATTAGTAGCATTAGTCCTGTGTATAAAAGTTAAGTTTGGTCCATGCCATTAACATAGAGACTATTTTTACTGCTAAATCTTAACATGGGGACAAGTATAGGAATCAAATGAATAGTTAAACCTTAAATAGAAATGGTGTTCAACGAATACCTGTTCAATTGGTGCTGATTTGGCAACAATTGCCAGTTGAGGGTTGTCTATTTCAGTAACAGTTGGTTCTCTTGAGATGATTTCCATGGAAGGAGGTGCTGCCACTGGCACTATTACTTTTCCTTCTATTGCATGCACACCAAGAGAATCTAGAAATAAGCCACTTCTACCATGAAAACCAACAACCTTCCCCTCTCTAAGTTTTGTTGTGAAATAAGTTCCGTGTTCATCTCCAAGTGGACCATAGGACTTTTTGGTGGTGTGAAAAGTCAGTGACCTTATAACAGCAGGCCCCATGTACATCAGAGATCCATAGTAGCCAGTTACATGTGTTAGGACTTCATATGGAAAATCAAAGACTATCTGCAACATGATGATGCACAACAAATGGTATAAAAGTAAGAATATGAATTCCACTGCCTAAGTTCCTTAGGTAAAAATAGACTACAAAGGTTTTCTAACTCTTAGTTTACCTTTTCATGTTTGAATCCTCCAGTCCCTCCATGTTTGTATCCCCATACAGCATCCCCATCAAGATCATACAAAACTCTAATCCATACAATTCCAACATTTCTGGACACGTCAATTTGTCTAACTCCTGTGTAGGGTCCATCATCAAATGCATATCCACCAGTACCACCCCATGGCCCGTATGTCACTACTCCTTCAACCATTGATGGTGCCCTCTCGACAAAGACTACCTGAAGTGAATATAGATTCTTAGTTTCATTTGATGTAATGCAAATGATGGGTATATTTGAATCAATTGAAGGTGTAAAAACTATAGTGGAATGGTACTAGTTTCAGTGTTTGCATTGTTTAAAATAGGAATGAAGCAACACTTGATGGAATGCATTTCATTATGCATGGCTGAGTTGAGAAGAAAATTAAGCAACATTTCAAAGAGAGAATACTCATGAAGACTCTTTATCTGTATTACCTTTTCTTTTGGTTCAATGTTGTCTGGTTCTCTGAAGCTAGAAAACTTCACGGTTGGAGTTTTTCCAAAATCATCTTTCTGTTTTACAGCAAGAACTATATCAAAGCCTTGGCCAACACTTCCTTGCATTACACTATAGTTACCATTCTCAGGAGTGTTAGTCATGTAGCTCTGTGAATAAGACAAAGCTTTGGAAGGGCTTGGTTGCTGAGAGGACTTGAGATTGACTCCAATGGCATCAACGTGCCAACCATACCTGCCATGGAACCCTACAATCTTGCCACCTGTCATTGGCAACGAAAAATATGTCCCTTGTTCAACTCCAAACGGTCCATAGCTTTTCTTGTTACTCTCAAAACTCAGTGACCGAATGAAGATTGGTCCCCATTGACTTAAGCTACCGAAGTATCCATCAATTGATGTTAGGAACTCATCTGGGTAATCAAGCTTGATCTGGAACACAATCACAGTATTTAATCACTACTTCATGATTGTAAACACCATGTTTTGTAAATGTTAGACTTATATATACACTTCGAATAATCTTATAAAACACTTATACTAATACATGGAGCAAAATTCAATTAATCAGAAAAACTGTAACATAGTATTTAGTTTACAATAACTTCTATTTGTTTGGAAAACATGAAAAACTTTCTTTTTATTTAAGATTTGTGTCTTAAGTTAATTTGATAAGTCCATGTCCATGTTATACCAATTCTATGTCAAGTTTTCGGACTCTCTGACTTCAATTACAGTCACATCAGTAGTATTTGTTCATAGCATACCATAATCAAGATTGCAATGATATTGCAATTGTAACATCGATTTAAAACCTTAGTTTCTAGGATACAAGTAGCATACTTCTAGTTTCAACATGAACAACTTAAGTCACAGAAGATTTACCTTGTCAATTTTATGGCCTCCACTTCCTCCATACTTGAGTGACCAGATAGATTTCCCATTTTTGTCATATTCAATCTGGATGGAGTCAATTCCTTCTCCATGACTTATCACCAATTGCCTAACTGTTGAATAAACACCATCATCCCAACGGTATCCTCCACTGCCTCCCCATGGTCCAACTGATACAGGTTTCTCCTCAAAACTCTGCACTCAAAAACATCATTCAATTCTAAGGTGTTAGAAAAGTGAAGCAAAAAAAGAGGTTGAAGAACACAAAATGAGTTGATTCATGAATAACAAAAACTGCTTTAACCATGCAGTACCATCTTCTTGTGCTTGTGAGAAGAGAGACAAATAGAGAAGTTGGATTGTATTAAAGCAAGCAAAAGGGTGTATTTAGGGAGTGCTAAAGACAAGTTTATGGGAAGAAAAAGTTGAATTTAGGGAGTGATTGAGAGAAGCTTATGGAGAGAAAAAAAGGTGCATTTATTCTTGACAGGTGACTATGTAGAAGCAGCTAATTGGAATCCACCATGGAGGGGAAGAGTTGAAAGGCAAGAGAATCAGGTTCTCCATAGAAACGAGTCTTGTGTTTCCAGACATTGACAGTTTCATTTCATGTGTGACAGTCACATTCACATAACAGTGTTTTCCCACAATCTTATTCTCCATTTTCACAACAAAATTCTATGTGAAATTCATGGAACTTTCCATGTTACATTAACGTTCATACTTGGAATATTTATGCAGGTGCCGTCCATCTATGATGCAATGTTTGCTGCCTACCTAATTTTCACTGATCAATGCATTCATTGCGTTAATATAAGATCCCACATTGCATAAAAATAAAACCAAATTATACTTAAACATCTAGGAGTGGTAAAGTGACTTAATAATTAGAAAAAAGAAGAGAGGTTGAGAGTTTGATTTTCTGCTAATAATTTGGAAAAATAAAATTACTTTTGTGGATTTGAAAAAAAGGATGAGAGAAGTTTTTGTGAGTTCAACTTTTCCAACAAAAAACTGACCACTACAAAATAACAAAAAAGTTTAATCACAATTATTACTAGTATTAATCATAATCCGTTAAATATTACAAGATTTATGTTCATATTTAAAACAAGGTAAAGTAAACGTGCTTTAAACCAAAAATAGAAATTTCAAAATAATACAAAATTAGTTAAGATACACCCTTTACTGTGAAAAATATTTAGGAATAAAAAAATAAGACAAATTTACCATATATTAATATATCAAACTATAATTATCAAATGATAAAATGAATATTGTAAATAATATAATAGTTAAAATAAAATATATGAATTATATAATCTAAATAACAACAATAAATTTACTTTCTATCACCATCGATATTTTGTTTATAAGAGATTAAAAAAAAATCTTATATAAAAAAATATAAAATAATAATGTCATACTTTAAGGTTGGATAAAAAAATAAAACAAAATCATAGCTTATATAATAAATAATAAACATTTTTTAAGTACCAATGACAGCAAGTCTAGTTTCTTTTTTTATAGCTTCTGTTGTTGGGTATACTTTGTAAGATTTATATTTCAATAATAAAGGAGACACTTTTAAAATAAAAAATATTTTTTATTATTTCCATAATTTAAGTCTTTAAATTGTTTTAATAAATATTTTTATGAAAATTAAACATTAAATTTAAGGTTAAATATGTTTTGATGTTTGAACTTGATATAAAATTAAAATTTATCTATATATCAAACTTTGATATATTTTAATTCTTAAACTTTGAAAATATATATTTTTAACTCACTTGTATGAGAATTTTTTGATAGAGTTAAATAGTATTATAGAATTGACATATTCTAACTCAAATATAATTTAAAAATATTATTTAACATATAAAAAATAGTTAATGATATTAAATTAAAATGATTATATTTATTCAGTTTTAAAATTTAGAGAACAAAATATATTAAAATTTATGATAGATACGAATTCTAAGATATAAACTACAATTATTATAAATATGCATATTAGTATTAAACCCCTTTTGATTGAGTTTATGTTGATAATTATTTAATCCGTTGTAGGTCCAACAACTTAATATAATTTTTTTTATCGAAATTAGTAATTAATTTTATTAATAACCAATTTTCGTAGAAAAAACCTTAATTAATTTTTCATCTTTTATATAGTTTTATTCTAATCATGTTCTTTTTATTTGTATCAACCCTCTTGCTTTTTAATTTCCTTTATTTTTTTTCTTTATTTCTAACTTTCTGTAACTTTTAAATCATTTCTCAATTATTTTTCAAATGAATTCAATTACATGTTTTATCCAACCAATCCAAATTTAAGTTTGAGGACGTTTATTTTATTTTTGAATTTTACTCTTAATTTTTTTATTCCATTGTGAATATCTCACAAATTTATCGACTTTATTAGTTTATATACCGTTCCCTCAACTAGTTTGTTTTTTTAATTTGTGTTTTGGTTTATGTGGTAATGTTTTTTTTATGTAGAGTTAAATATGTTTTTGGTCCCTCAAATTTTAGTGAATTTTAGAATTAGTTCCTCTTCGAAACTTTATATCAATTTAGTCATTCATCTTTAGACATGTGTGAATTTAGTCATTTCTTACCAAATTTTATTAAATTTATTTGACATTTTAAATGTATTTTATGATAACATTTGAGTTAACATTGAAACTAAAATGTGTCAAACAGTGTAAGCAATTCAAATACTATTATGAGATGTGCTTGAAACGTCAAATAAACTTAACAAAATCTGGTCAAAAGGACTCAATTCACGCTTTTTTAGAGATGGAGGACTAAATTTGTCAAAAGTTTTGAAGATGAACTAATTCCAAAATTCACTAAAACTTGAGGACCAAAAAATATTTAACCCTTTTATATATGTCTTAGATGTCTTGGTGTATTTTTAAGTATTTTTTGTTTATTGTTTGGGACATACACAAATGTAAAGTAAGATAAAATATTTTGGAGTATAAATGAATGAGTTTGAGTTATAGAAGAATGTTGAATTTTTGCTTTGAAGTGTTGAATTAAAGTGATTGTGATTGTATTTCTTTATTGGTTTTGAACACAATTTAAAGATGGAATAATCAATATATAAATTTGTTATAAATTTGTGTCAAATGAGTTTAATGTTGCATTTTAAATTTGTTGGAGTAGATAAAATGATTAAATATGAGATGAGAATTTATTTAGAGATATGCACAAATAGTTGTGTTTTGTAATTTTTTGTGTGTGTTGAGTTGTTGGTGAAGCGAGAACAATAAATTTTAATACAAAGTAGTATTATTGTTTAAGGCATCAAACTAACACTTAAGTGATGATATCTCTTACTCAAGTTATAATGTATATTTTGAGCAAGAGGGTAGTGGTTGATCTTCAAAAAAAAAATTGCATTGTAGCTTAAAACCATAAAATTTTATGGTTTTAATTTCCCAAGCTCAAATTAGTAGAGGTATTTTTTACATTATTTTGTTTCACTATCTTTTATTAACACTAGACCGTTAAATAATTGAGCTTAATCTTTTATATGTTCTTGGATGTTCGGGATAATTTTATAGGGATAAATGTTAGTTTGAAAATAACTTTGATTTGTTTGATCTATTTTGAAGAATATTTTTAAGATTTGAAATTGTTTAGGTAAAAATTTATTAAGATGAATGATGTTATTCATTACCATTTATTGTGTATAAAAGCCAAATATACATACAAACTATTTTTTTTCTTTTAATTAGTTAATATACAAAGATGAATCATGTCTTTATACAAAAAATATTTATTTTAAATTTGTTTATGTCAAGTACTAATTTGATAATTTATTTTTAGGTATTAATAATAAATAAAATAAAAAAATTATCTATAACTTATTTTGTCATTAAAAATAATATACAAAAAAAATTATATATTTTTTAATATATATATATATATATATATATATTACGGAATTTCCTACAAAAATATTATTAGAAAAAATTCACTTACAATTTTAAATTTCGCAAGAAAAGTTAGCTGCGAAACTTTTTTTTTTCAGAAATTTCCTACAAATTTAAAACAAGTAAATTTTTTTCAGAAATTACCTGCAAATTTAAAACAAGTAAGAAAATTACTTCCGAAATATAAAATTTAAAAAAAATAAATACTTATTTCTTTTTCAATTTTTTTTTGCATGAAAAATTGCTGCATTTTTTTCACAGGAAAAAATAATGTGAGTGCGAAGAAAATTTGCTGTGATTGTTTTACAGAAAAATTTTGCAAAATATCTTCTATAAATTTTTAAATTCTACGATAATTAATTACTTACCAATCAAATCTTGCAGAAAAAATGATAGGAAATATCTTTCCTTCAATTTTCTTTAAGAAATTTGTAAGAAATACTCCACAAAATACCAAAAATTCTAGTAATGAATAGTTGATCTTCGATGAATGTTTTGTAAAGACCAAAATTGATACGCAAAAATTTTGGAATACAAAATATATAAAATACTCTAAAATTAAATAAATTATTTTTATTTATATATTAATGTATATTTAAATTAAAAAATTTGGGAGGGTCAAACCCCTCAAGATACATCACTACTAGAAAAATGCTCTATACCTGCATATTCTTTTATAAATTTTTTTTGGTAAGAAATTGATGTATATTTTGTTTAGAAAATTTTTTGGCAGGAAATTCATTTAACTTTTCATACAAAATATAATTTGCAGAAAAATATTTGCAGATTTTGTGACACAAACTTTTTTCACATAAAATAGATGCAAATTTTCTTATAAAAATTATCCACAAGTAATTACTTGCCAATTTACTTATGTGTATGCTTATGATATAATTTTTCTTACCAAAAAAATTTTGCAGCAACATTATTGTTAGAAAACTTTGTATTTCCTGCCACTTTTTTTAGGATTTTTTTTTTTAAAATACTTCCTGCCACTTTTTTTAAGATTTAAAAAAAAATTACTTGCAAATTTATTTGTAATAAATTTTTGTCAACTTTTTTACCAATTTTTTTAAGCATAAAATTCTTGCTAAATTTACCACAATTTTATTGATTATTTGTAAATTTATTTGTGAATCATAATTTGTAAAAAAAAATTGTCAATATTTTTACCAATTGTTTTGGCATGAAGTTCTTCCCAATTTTACTGTAATGTTATTTTTTATTCGATTTTTTATTCTTTATAAATTATGTAAATTTTCTTATAAAAATAATCAACAAATGTTTTTTAATAAATTATTTTGAAAATGTTGTCGAATTAAAAAAAAAGCAGCTATAATAGTTAACGTTTTCTTAGACATTAAAATCATTCAAACGTGAGTAATAAAATTTCTCGTACCAACAGAACCCATTCAAACGTTTTCTATTTGTAATATTTAATTAGGATATTGTTCTTCCACTCAATTTCTCGTACTGCCATTTTCGCGGTTCACAATTTCACAATCTCCTCTGGCTTGACCACCGCACAGCAGCCATTGTCGTTTCCCTGTCACAGCATCTTCAACAGCATCGTCTCCAACTGCCAATTTTCCACCTTCATCGCCAGATATGCCTCTAGCACCGAGGTAGCGACGACCTCCCTGTCTTGTTTAGGTTAGGGTTTTATAAACTTCTACTTTCAGTTTCCCTCTCCCGGTGGAGTGGCCGTTTTACATTTTTGGTTATCATTTTTTAAGCCTCTCGCACACAATCTTTTCCATTTTCATTTTCGTTTGAAATATTTCTAACCTAAATCTCTCACCGGATGGTCCAACACTCGATGTTCCGCCTCGAGGACGAGTTTCACACGTTCATGGAGTGCGACGACGAGTCGTTTGGGCTCACTAGGAGTTATCACTACGGCGAGTCATCGGAGAACACGCCTTTTGAGTTATAAACTGAAACTGAAATTGAAAGATGTGAACATTTGGTGAAACTGAAATAATCTAATAATATTTAAACTATGTATTATAAGGTGCAAAAATTAAGTTATAACGAGTGTCATTTTTGTTTTCCTTAGCTACTTTATTAGACACTTGTTAATATTTACTCTTGTCCTGATTTCAGTTTAGTAATTGTCATCTCAATTGTTTCTTCCAAATTGATCTTGCTAATTAAACTCTATAGCTATCAATTTTTTTTTCTTTCTTTCTTGTCATTTGACATTTTGACTTGCAGCTTCTTTGATTCCTATTTATTGAATTGCACCGAATCTGGCAACTTCGCTGCTGCCGAAGAGTTTCAGGTCAACATTCACCCTGAGAAGTTGTTCAGTCAAGTCCCTGAAACCTTACTTGTTGTCCCTTATATGGTTCAGAAATACAATTCATATTTCAAAAATTCCAAAGGGAAACGGGCATCACATTATCTGTCTTGATGACATTTGGCAAATCCACCTCCCAACCTATATCTTTCATTCAAATCTTCATTTCCCAAATCAGATTCAACAAATAATAAGTTCAAGTAGTATTAACAGACACAGACAAATTACGAGCAAAAACACACCT
>Ga0214544_1006647_pt1 | contig 21084 bp, 11 predicted proteins | sample CNSS3metaG_FD_160074 | JGI IMG/M metagenome (GOLD analysis project Ga0214544, IMG submission 160074) | Root nodule microbial communities from cowpea collected in UCLA plant growth center, Los Angeles, California, USA - CNSS3 | ecosystem: Host-associated > Plants > Roots > Nodule | place: USA...
ATATTATATTATATTATATTACATGTATATGTGTAAATATATATATATATATATATATATATATATATATATATAAAAGTATATTTTATTTATATGTATATATATTATATTATATTATATTATATTTTATGTGTAAATATATTATTTATTTATATATATTTTTTAGATTATTTAATAAATTATAAATAGTTTAGTAATTTAAGCGGGGACGGATATTTGGACAGGTATATATATATCCCCATCCCCATCCCCATCCCCAGTTGAAAATTTCGGGTATTATCCATACCCATACCCATACCCAGTCAAAGCGGGGATTCCCCGTCAAAACGGGGACGGGTTCGGGTGATACCCACGGGCACGGGTTTATTTGCTATCTCTACGTGTGATACCTTATCTTTTAAATTGGTATGGGTAACGATGAAGTTTGTTCATTCCTAACTTTTTCTTTATATATATAAATGAATAATAAAAGTAATTTCCTTTAATGTTAATATATTTTATAAATTTGGTATCAAAATTTTCTACTTTTACTTTGATACTCATAGTGACGTAACTTAGGAAAAAATCCTATAGAGTTGTCAAATTAGGTTTTTATTAAAAATTTAGGAGTATTAAATTATATTTTTATTAAAAATTTAGAAATATCAAATTAAATTTTTTAAAATTTATTATATGGAACTTTAAAAGTTTTAGATAGTTGTTTTTCGTAGTCTTTAATTTTTGGATTCTCATGAAATTTTTCAAGTTTGATCGATGAACATGAAAATTTAAGGGTATCCAAAATCTTTCTACTCTTACTTTGATATCTACAATGGCGGAACTTGGAAAAAAAAAAAACTTAGGGATGTCAAATTAGATTTTTTTTTTAAAAAACTTAAGGTTGTCAAATTAGATTTTTTTAAATTCATTATATGCAACTATGAGAGTTTTAGATAGTTGTTTGTTGTAGTCTTTAATTTTTGGATTCTTATGAAATTTTTCAAGTTTGATTGATGTACATGAATAAATCTTCTTAAAAAAAATCAATTATTTTACTTTTTATCATAATTTTTCTAATATAAATTTACTATCTCTCACCTATTTAGAAAAATATGAATTTGACACCACCTAATACACAATAGACAAACTTATTACATATAAGAGGAAAACATATACTTAAAAAAAATACAAAATAAATCAATTCAAAAGAATAAATTAATTGATCTAAAATATTTTTTAACTCATCAATTTTACTGTGTTACAGTTTTATTTTGAAAAATAAAAAGAGATAGCAAAACAAAATAAAAAAAATGAAAAAAATGTATGTATGATATTTTAAGAAAAACTTAAAAAATTAATATAAATAATATAATAATATATAAATAAATAATACAATAATATATAAATAAATAATTTAAATATATATAGCAAATTAAATAAAAAATTTGAGGGAGCCGTAGCTCCCTCTGTCATGCGGAAGGTCTGCTAATGGATATCCGCAAAATATTTTCTTAAAATTCCTTCCTTGATATGAAAACGAGTGAATACATATTCTTTTCATACTCATGCATTTTCCATTACTAAAACAACTTTATTTATTTTTAACTAATCTAAAAAATTTAACTTTTCGTCATTAGTTTTGTAATTTATTTTAGGGTAATTCTATATTTAACATTTGGCCAACTATTATTTGATGCTTTTATTTGATATTCAATGTTATGATTTCTTTCTTGATATTTGATTGTAAAAGGAATATATATATATATATATGATTTTGACATTAAATACTTAATTATATTTTCTTTTGTTGTGATTTTATTTCTTTTAAAAGAAATATTTAACTAATATTCGAAAGAATAAAAGGACGGGTATAGACCCCATATGGTACTCCCATTGTCCAATAAAAACGAGAATGAAAAAAAATTTTATACATAATGGAGATGACCATTAAGATGAATTTTTATTTAAAATATAAGATGACATAATCAAACCTACAATCATCTCATTCCTATGCTTAGTTAAAAAAGAAAAAGAAAAATTGATAGGTTATAACTACAATTTTTTAAAATACGTTCAAGTTAACTCAAACTTTGAAATATCTTTAAATAAAAGTTTTGTTAACTTAAACTAAATAACGAGTCTTTTATGAAGATTACGATTAATTACTTATAACTATAAATTTCTTAAAATAGACCCTTAAAATATATTTAAGACGTAACTTGCTAATTTATTTTCTTGAAAAAATAACTGTAAATTAGAAAATTTCTTTTCATACTTTAATTCACATAATACTTTTTCTTAGAAGTCTCTCATTTAGACATGTATTTGATAATTAGTATTTTTATTTCAACCAAACTTTTTAAAATATAGAATATGTTTAGTTTTAGTCAAAAGATGAATACAATTAACTAGGACATTTAAAATAATTCTTATGTCTTTGTTGAACCTCTTATCTCCTCTTATCTTTATCTCCTCTTATCTTAATTTGTCATGCTTTCTGAAATTCCTCCATTTTTTTTATTGTTTCTCAACATTCTATTTAATTTGGTCATTCACATTTATTGTCCATCTTTTATTGTCCAACCTTCACATCCTTTGTGTAACTCTCCATAAATATTTATCAAGTCGGCCTTTTAGTGAATGAGTCCCCAATAATATTTGGCCTACTATCACACAACCCACTTAGCATCGCAGAGGGTAAGGCTGAATAATTTTTAATTATCGATTCAAATAATATATCTCTTATTATAAGTTCAAAAGATGTTGGGCCTCCAAAAAGAACTACTAGGATGCATATCGTTCTTAATATCACATTTTGTAGTTTATAATGTTCAAGAATATGAGATCTTTCTTAATATCACATTTTGTAGTTTATAATGTTCAAGAATATGAGACGTAAAAACTTATCGTGAATGGCTTAATGTTCCTTCAAGGATGAATTTAACGTTGTTATTGACCAAGCAAAAATCATCTTCTTTCTTGATGCAGACTTTTCAAATTTTAGATCCCCTGAAAGAAGTTGTTGATATCCAAATTGTAAATGGTTATCTTTGGAAGATGATTTTTCCTTCCTCGTTCGAATTATGTTAATGTTATTTGTTATCTTGATTTCTATTTTAAAATGGTGTATAACACATATCATATCTTACATCTTTTTATTTCTTAGTCTAATTGCTAGATCTTGTTTAATTCTTTGGAGACTGGTTACTTCCATCGAAATTTTTTGTCATTTTAAGAGACCGGTTGCTCTCATCGAATTTTAGGATATCTTCTTTATTTCTTAGGAGATTGGTTGCTCCCATTAGATTTTTGTTCCTTCCTTAAGGGATTGATTGTTTTTATTAGATTTTAGGAGGTCTTCTATATTTCTTTCTTAAGAATGTGGAATCTTTTAACCAAACCTTTAAAAAGACATTAAAGATACTATATATATATTCTCCTCCAACGGAAGCTGCCCAACCACGAGTACTCCTTTTCTGCCCTTTTTTGTACCGTCGTTCTTTTTAACGGGACACGCTTACCTGGAACCCTTACCTGGGACCCTTGCCAGGAAGATTTTCGATACTAGGATCATACTGCACTCGTTTGAGCCGATTTTAACCATCGGCTCTGATACCACTTGTCAGGTTTTACAGAGGGGGTTTCACCGGGGAAAACAACACCAATGAGATCTGAACCTAACCACATAAACCTAACGCCTTAAGGTTTTGGGTTGAGAGTGGTGTCAGTGTCTTATGTGGTCAGGCTCATATCTCATTGGTGTAGTTCTCCCCAATAAAACTCCCTCTGTAAAACCTGACAATATATATATATATATATATATATATATATATATATATATATATATATATATATTACATAAATAAAGATGTGGGAGAAAAATAAGTCGTAAACAGTATCCCTAGTGATCAAAACGACAGAAAAGGAAACACTCTCCCCATAATTCACACGCTCATCATTTGTCATTATTGTTCAAACGTGGCCACAGAATTAGGAACTTGTAGTTGTAGATATGTAATATCAACCCTAAGCAGTTCATAAAATTAGGAACTTGTATTTCTATCCCTATATGCTGTCACATCAACCCCAAAGCAACTTAAAGCATCTACCAGTAATATATACCGAGTATGGATGAACATGTTCCATCTCAAAGACACTTTTTTCATCTACCCTCATAGCTTTTTTTTGTTTGCACTTTCATAATCTTTTTTCTATTCTTTTTCTTCAGATTATTCAATTTAAAAGTTTTTTCTTTTATTTTTTAATTTTTTAATTCAAAAGTTAATTTGAGTTTTCAAATTATTCAATCTGAATATATTTTTAAGAAAAAAAATAATTTTAAATAACACAATCCAAATATCATTTTTGACCTCTAGATTATACAATTCAAAAATTTAAAAATAAAATCTAAATTATACAATTTTAAAAGAGTAAAATGAAAAAAAAAAGACTTGTGAGATTTATGAAGGTATATGATACAGCAATACTTTAACTTGGATCACATATTTTTGTCTGACATACATCAGTGTTCAATACTTTAAAATACTTTATCAATATTTATCAATAAAGTATATAATTTATAAAGTCATAAGAAAATATTTGAATAATGACCAATTTTAGTAACAAAAAATAATTAATTATTATATAATAATTAATTTAGGTTTCGATTTAAAAACTAAAAATTATTGACAACTAAAATAGTTCTAAAAATATTATAATTAGATTTTAAATTAATAATTAAAATAATTTTTATTATGAATTAATTTTTGAATTGGTCATTAACATAAACTACCAAAGTTTTGATTACCATAATAATTAATTTCTGAATTAATCATTATAATTAACTACCAAAATTTTAACTATCAAAATAATTAGTCTCTAAATTAATTTCTAATTAGGATATTGATCTCTAAATTGATCTCTAACATATATTTGGTACTAAAATTTGTATTATTTAAGAGTTTTTTTATAGTGATACTTTTATGATAATAATAATTTATATTTTTTTATATTAACAGTTTTAATACATATAATTTTAATTTGACTTCACACAATAACAATCAAATAACTACTATGCTTTTAAAAATTATTGTACATTTCTAAATATTTATATATCATGTATATATCACATAACATGTGCTATTATTTTCAAAATAAATATATCAACATATCAGATATGTATCGTATCTATTACAAATATCGTATCCGTAGATAGAACTACAAGAAGAAACTTTCCCTCTTGAAATATGCAAGTTTAAGAATGCAGTGGTCTATATGCATATACTTGTGTATATATATTATTTAGTTAAATTTTTATCATGAACGTATACATCTAGTTGACTAAAATAACATCATCCACAAGGATAAGTGTTTTGGCCTGAGAAGTACTTTTATTATTATGGGGTAATTTTGATTATGATTAGTAGTAATTACTGTAAATAAACAACAGGACTAAATTGTTATGTAAATGGACTATTCCATATGCAGATGATTTAAATGGTTAGTTCTTCCAACTGTTCAAAAGGAAAAAAGAAAAAAGTCAAAGACTAAAGAACATACTCCAAAAATGGGATGCTCAACTTCGAGATCACTACTATTAGTCAAACCCTCACAAAAGGAGATGTTGACAGAAATGAATGGAATATTATACTAAGCTAAACACTGCTTTCATTAATAAGAACAGGGAAAACTCTTACAAAATATAATTATGCAATGAATAAAAGATAAAAAGAATATACTTAAAGTAAAAAAAGCAAAAGAACTATACACTCCCACAAGGTAAAGTGCACAACTTTGCTAGTTGGAGAAAAAACCACTGCAATGGATTTGCATGGTCCTCCACCACCGGAGATGGAGTTGGTAGTGGTAGCTCTGGTGGTAGATGGCGGTGAAACGCATCAACTGCGGCTGTAACACCGTCTTCATTCTCAATCAACTTTGCAATTGCCATTGCTTGTGATTTTACCTGAAGATTTTGCATTCATTACTACAAAGACTTTGTAAACCAATAGTATTATTATATCATATTATAATAGGTAATCAGATTATTGTTAAGAATCCAATTTTGAGTCTAACTTCCTTATCGAATAAAATCAAGAAAGTTGAACATCATATAACAAAGAAGACTCATAAAGTTATTGTCTTAAGTTTTTAGATTGAAAGTAATGTCAATTTCTTATGTACGAATTTGACTTACTCTATTGATGTTGTATCGCTCCGGTTATTCTCTCTCAAAAGGATGTAAAGGAATTTTTCCATATTTAAATTCAAGGATTATTCACATATTTTGGGATTAGGGATGCACATTGCATAGAATTGGAAGTTACCTCTGGCTGGAGCATGAATTTTATGGCATTTGTTAAATTCTCAAGACTAAGCTCAGATATAGGAATTGGAACAGGTCCCAGTCCTCTCTGATATATTCTGTCTCCCCAAAAGAACTGATCTCCAAAGAATGGAACAATGGTTGTTGGACACTGCAAGTTATGGTATTGCCATTAGTAAAAAAGAAGAATGAGAAAAATCAAGTAATACATATCCTTGAATTAATGAAAAACACTCCTTTTATGACACAATTGAGCATATTACCCCAGCCTTTAGTCCTGTAGCCGTTGTTCCAGCACCACCATGATGCACCTGCATTTTTGTGCCAAAATATCCTCAGTTAACTATTTATTTTGTGATCAGACATGTAAGTGTATATTTCCTACATAATCTCAATATTAAGAAAGAATCATATCCTAAGGACTGAGCTGTAAATCAAAGGGAAATTCCCTCCAGGGGACTCAAAGATTGTTTTTCTTCTTTTCAAAATCAGCCACAAGAAAATATAAATTGGAACTTACCAAAGCAGAACATTGGGGAAACAACCAGTCATGAGGGCATTCCTCTAGCACGAAAACATTTTCGGGAACTTCTGCCGCTGATTAATGGAAAACATAATGCAAGTGAATATAATCAATATCTAAAATGAATAACATATGTTCATATATATTAGTTAAGGGTAATACAATTTTTATACTATTGTCATATTTATATCTTTGTTGTGCTTTCTAATACTCTTACATCTAACATCCTCTATGTTGGAAAGTTTGGGCAAATTCAATTTATTTTAAGCTGAAATTTAACATGATATCAAAGCTTATAAGACTGCAGAAAATTCAAGAATTTTTAACCAGGTAACTATACGTAAGGGAAAGTAAATGGAAAAGAAGAATAACCCTATGATAGTGTAAAACATAATGTATTACAGTCATACACATAGAGGAAGGGTATTTATATAGAAAATTATTATTTGAGAAAAAGAAAACAAATGGTGATAGAATGAAATTGAAGGAAAATACTTACAATTGCCTAGATTCCCCCAGCCCCGGTCAATAATTCCTCGTTGTCCTGTATCCTTCAGTGCCTCCACTATAATATCAGTAGTTCTTTTAGGATCATCAAGAGGCTAATAAAGTGAAACAATATTTTCATTAGAGGCTACGGAATTTCATTCTAAAATTTTGATAATGGTACAAGTACAAAGGTAAAAATATGTCAAGTTTCTAGCTTTAGTGTATACCTGAAACTGTTAATGGTGATAAGATAAATAACTAAACCGATTCTATTGCATAAATGCACATCAACTCTAATATCAATATGCCAAATCAGCCAATAGTTCACATACAATACTCATTATCTTGGGTTGGATCCCATGATGAACCAAAACCAAGCAAACTTTTTTTTCAATAAGTATTAGCTAGTACGTACATACATATATATATATATATATATATATATATATACATATATATATATATATATACATATATATATATATATATATTATATTTTTAATTTAGTTGTAATCGTGCTTCTTGGTCCATTGCTTTATTTTCTTTTGAAGAAAGCTTTGAGTTCACAAGATAGTAGTAGCAAATATTAAAACCCTGAGTGTAGTAATGTTCTCCAAACACAAAAGGACTAAACTGAAAAAAAAAACAATTTGTTCATATAAAAAGAATATCTACAAGTGAAATTATCATACCATGCTCCCAAACCCAAAATATAAAGGTTTTGGTCCTTTTTGAATCCACCGGACAAAGTCTTCCTGTGGTTGATACTTTGATCCAAGGTTCAAGAAACAATAACCAACGACATCAACTAAGGGGCCCCAGTCTGCAAATTTTCAAATGACATTAGTGCAGGGAACACACTCGTGACAGAAAGTAAAAGTGTAAAAGCTGTTTGTATAATATACTAAGCATTTCAAGACAGGTATTATTGAAAAACATTATCTAGAAATTATGTACTGGACTCAACATCATAATATGATATAAATAAACTGTACTGTCAGATTGTCCTCAGCTCCATGATAAAACTTTATATAGTAATGGGAAAAAAACTAACCAATTATTTATTACAACATAAAATTTGATATATCCACATTCAAATTATCCATCTTTAAGCAACTCCCAGTCAGAATTACTCAAGGACTGAGGCTACCTTGACTGTAACAACTTATGGTTTATCTCATACTTCAATAACAAAAAGATTATTCATTAAAAAAATACAAAAGGATAAAATCAAAAGATTATGCTACTTTCTTAAAAGAACATTAAGCTACTGAATTGTAGCATTTCATACCAGTTGGTTTTGGAACCACATGAGGACTCCACATATAGCCAGTAGGTAAATGAGTTATTGATCCACTGTACATACTGAAGTATGCAATAGGAGCAAGCTTCAATTTTCTTTTCCTGAAGTCATTGATGAGTCCCCGTATTCCCCACCATATCAGTACATCCACAATTATATATGACAGCTGGATAAGGCAAGGACATATAGAAAGGGGTGTTTATAGGTAATTAGTTCAGCAATTTATTCACAAAAATTAATTGAATTCACATAACAGAAACTAATTTCGGCAAAGGAAGTACCCAATAACCAGCACTTTGAGGAACACGTGCCAAAGGGTGTGAAAACTCATATGTTGGCCTGCCTATTGAAAAATTTATATGTAAGAAGCTAACTCAGAATTTTGAAGTAATTATAAAAATAGCATTTCAAAAGAAATAGCATCAACTTTTCAAGCCATGTTTTAAAACCTTGGGTTTATCCAATGGTAATAACAACTAGAAAAGTCCATATTTCTTTTATAATGTTTGAATACATGATTAGATGACAGAGTACAATAACTTTACACTAAGATTATATCAAAATTAAACCCTCAACACCCTTCACTCTTTCCAAATGGTAAGTTCACTTAGGAGATGTGTATTTTCATTGATTCCTACCTTTGATCTATGTATCAAAGCAAAGTACATCTTTCAAAGTACACCTTGAAAGATAATGCACTTTCCTTGACCATTGGATAATAGGTAATTATTTGATAGGAAAATGTTCCATTTACCTGAATATTTGAAAAATTATTCCTGCTTTAATTTCTTAGAAGGTATGTGTGCGGTTTTGACTTTTAATATTTCAAGTACACACTTCTATATTTTTACCAAACCTTCTTTTTTCCATATTTAAAGTGCTCTAATGTAATGTTTTTACTCAAAGGTTATAAACAATTTAAACTCACGTCCAAGGCATTGTGAAGAAGATGTGAAGGGGCACCCCGAGGGCTTCAGCAATGTGTGTATGTCCTGCAAGACACAACATAAGTTAATTCTATCTATTTTAGTCAAAAGCTCTTGCACCAGACCAATTTACAAAAAAGAGCTATGAAACAAACAAACAAACAAGCATACTCTTGTAAATGAAAGGAATCTTCGCTAGGGAGAAAATGTAGTGCAATTCAATCACTCTCACGAATTTGAGAAAAACAATAGCATCGTTCTTCACACTTTTAAAATGATCGCCCTTGAATTTCAAATTTTAATTTTAGCATCCTTTTTTCCTTAAGAAGAATAGTAGGGTCCACTAAACAATTAATGCTAATATTAATTGGAGTAATACATAAGTAAAGGAATAAACCGAAAGATAAATCAATAGTAATCAAAGTATGAAATAAAGAAAAACATAATGCAATAATCTTCTGGGTTCTAACCACTCACCACATGCAGTAGGATTGGCTATAATAGCCTGAGCTCTAAAAGGAATACCAGTTTCCAAATCAGGTTCTATGCATGCTGGAAGAAGAGAATCAATAATAGCCTTCAGCTGCTTTCTTTGGATAGATATTTCAGTTGGACCAGATGGGATTATACCTTTATTCCTCACCATATCTATCACAGAAATAACTCAATTAGCATACTTCAAAAATAAACCCTCCTACAAAATTTAAAATATTTATGTGAAGGCTTATGCTTGTTTTGTATCTGAGGAAAGGCCTTGTGCTTAAAGCACGAACAATGTATAGGCCCACCCTATCAAAAGTTCAAATTCAACTTTTTATCTGAAGAATAAGTGGCAAGGATTGAAACAATGACAATTTAGTCATAAAAGCTCAAATATATCGCAAGGACCATCAATCCCAAAAACTTAAACTCTCAAACCACGGTTCATGACTGGTTTTACGTTTAACATTTGGTGAAGATATACAATGAACAGAAAAAAGAAATAAGACAGATAAATGTAGTGTTTGGCGGCAGCAAAATTTCTTGAGAAACCTTCTCCTAAGAAATAGATTTTAAATCTAACTCAATCCTATAAAACTGACTTATAAAATTAGATTTATATTTACATATAGTATAAATTAACCTTTTTGAGTAGATATAAAATTTCCAATGCATCTTTCACGTTGAGATATTTTCATTACATATTTGGGGGTCATCCAATGTCGGTCGATAACATGTGCTATTAGGTGTGATGTTGGTTTTTTTTTTTTTTTTCTTTTCGTAGATGGTAGATGGCACTTGGCAATGACATGGATTTTTAATACAATCCTTGAGTATTTAACAAAGAAAAATCTTTTTCATCAGAGGCAAAAGTTTGAAGCTTAGGATTCTAAAAAGCGGTCAAATTATTTTCTAGCTAACTTTTGCAATCCCATTTTAACCCCCACTATTACTTATATAAATACCAACTACAGCAGATAACTTCACAATCATTTTATATCGAGAAGGATATTCTTAGACAATTCAAACAAATAAGATTATCTGAAAATGAAAATTATTAGATACTAAGGGCAGCATTAAAAAGGAACCTCTTACATCTTGCCAAAGCACGAGGATCACCACCCAACGGATAGAAATCAACACCAGCACTCTTTACAAATGTGTCAAAATCAGCATGTGTTGCCAGCCTAACACGATGACCATAGTCCTGCAAAAAAAGTGATAATTCAGTAAAGCTAATGGTTTTGATATAAAACTCATTAACAGTAATTGGAAAATCATGATTTTTCAGTCTCTCAAATAAGATAAGTAGCACAAATCTAATGACAGCAATCAGGGGAATATACTATCATCACAACAACGTAAAAATGAATACAACTGAATTAAATACTTAGATAATATGCCATGCTTTTTTGTTACATTAACAATAGAGCCACCGGCATTTCATTGAAAGATACAGACAGATGATAAGTCAAGATCTATAAATAAAAATGCAATGGTAAAAGGGAATGACGTAAGAGGAAAAACTTCAATGAATGTGAGTAAGTAATGTCAAAAAGAAGTTAATAATAATAAAGTAGAAAAATTTAAGTCTCAACTCTACAACACCGTCTCAATAAGGTGAGGTTTGACCTCACCTATGTACTGTAAAAGGGAATGACGTAAGAGGAAAAACTTCAATGAATGTGAGTAAGTAATGTCAAAAAGAAGTTAATAATAATAAAGTAGAAAAATTTAAGTCTCAACTCTACAACACCGTCTCAATTAGCTAGAGGTTTGACCTTACCTGTAGCTAATATGGATCTATAACACACTCCCATACATTGAAGACATCAAGTGTGGGAATCGAGGGGCCCTGATTGTAGGTTGTATGATAGGCCTAAATCTCAACTAGAATAGTCTCTTAATGGCTCTAATACCATATTAAAGTAGTGAAATTTAGGCCTAACTCAACTCTATAAAAGTGTTTCAATAAAAGAAGGTTTGCCCCACCTTATATAATATAATTTGGTTTCATCTCTAGCCGATGTAAGATCTTCAACATATTCACTCATGTCAAGGACATCGTGCATTCACACCGAAGACGTCGTGCACGAGAATCAAGGGGGACCCATTAGCAAGTGGCGCAGTGGTCCCAAATCTTGTCTAGAATAAACTCTGAATGGTTTTGATACTATATTAAGATAGTGGATCTACTTTAATTTGAGATCCCACATCAGCTAGAGTGATAGCTAGAGTGATAGTAACACTGCAAAGGTATTGTCCTTCATTGCATTACTTGTTGTTAATTGATGCTAATGAGCTAGCACATTTTGCTAAGACTATGTGGGGGATAGTTATTAAGTGGGAGCTAGCAATGGAAGATGATTTTAAATTTCTTTAGAAGCATAAAACTTGGTCTTTACTCAAGCTACCAGAAAGAAAGAAGATTTGCAAAACAAGTGGGTCTATAGGTTAAAAGAAGAACCTTGCAGTAGCAGAAGATACAAGGTTACACTCTAGTAAAAGGATTTCAACAAAAATAAGGAATAGACTTCACAAATATTTTTTCTCTTGTTGTCAAGATGACTACCATCATATTTATCTTGAGTATTATAGTTGTAGATCTAGACTAACGTGCATATCAACAATTTAATTATTCTAAAGTTTACATTCTTTTTTTATTTATTTCTGGAGTCTATACAATAGAATCAAAAGGTAAACCTGACCATGCTAAAGAATGGTATAAACCAAAGTCGGCCTATGGATAACCAGTAAAGGTTTTATCACTGAATAGGGAAAAAGAAGTACCACAAACTAAAAAGTCAAAAATATTAAATTGGGTGGAAAAATTAACTCTCACAGCAAATGTTTATCAACATCTCAAACATTTGTTCTCAATACAATAAGCAAACACTAATCACAGTTATTTGACATCTCTGCTCTCATGTGCACCATGAAGAATTGGATGGAACAAACATGCCTGGAGTTTTTTTGCCATGGCTAGGAAAGGTTGTACATCGCCTCTAGTCCCAACCACAAGCATGACAATTTGTAACCACGGAGCTGATTTTTTTGATTCAGAAACAACACTTGCACTCATTGTTGTTGACTCTTCAGAAGATTGAAACTTCAACAATTCGGATACAAGAGATGCATCTTTTTCCAGATCAACATCAACAGTCCCATCATTTTGTATCTTTGCAAGGTTAAGCAGCTTTTGCTGAGAAACAACATAGAAGTATTGTCACCAATCAAGAGAATTTGGCAACTCTAATGCATAAATCACAAACACAGACATGTCAAGAACAAAGCTTCAAAGGCAGGCAACCTAAAGGCTTTCGGACGTCATAAAACTCTTAATGCTTCAATTTTGGCAGAAAAGGAAAACAAAATGAACACATAATACATTTACTTATGAGAAGTTATGAAGTATTAACATGAAGAGATAATATTTAACTAAATTTCAAGTATTTGGATACCATGTTTGAAAAACTTTTCCAGTTATTTCTACGAAAAATAAGTTGTTTTGCAAAATAAGCTAGATATTTGGGACATCAGCTGAAATTTAGTAAATTTTCTGAAAAATAATTTTTTTTCATGAATCTGAAAATTTTTCAACGGCTTTTTTTTTTTTTTTCCATTCCACTTCACACAGACATGTGTTTTAAAAACTAGACAAAATTGGCCAGTCGAACAGGATAAGTAGTCAAGTAACCCATTTAAATAAATCATGGCATTGGTTTGAAGAAAACTGATCAAAGAACCAAAAGCTGGTCAAAATCCAGCAAAAAACTGGTTTGTAGTAGATCAATGGAAAAAAAATGGATACAACATCTTTTTAATTTTCTTTCTTAAAAAAGATAGATCTAAAAAATTTGATATGTTCTTTTTTAAACCAAATATAAACTTGTTATTAATATTATTCATAAATAAGTACTCTAATATATTTATTTTGAACTTCTGCATGTATTTCATTTAAATGTTAAGAACCTACAAAAGTAAGTTTTAGTTTTCACCATCACAAAGTTATGATATTATGATTCTTTACTTTTTTTTATGTATTACTTAATTATTATCATTATTTTATTAAACCGTTACAATCACAGTTAAACAATTCAACCTTAAATTAGTGTCTGGAGGGATTCTATGATCCATCCGATTATAAAAACATTGATACATTTTGTTTTTATTACAAAAAAAATTGATTTTTTTGTTGCATTCAAACAAAGTTTATCATCTTTAAACTACTTTGCAGTAGAATTACCCAAACAAAAAATGATTCTAATTACAATCAACTGTAACAATAATTGATTATTGAAATAATCTAATTTTCACAATTACCTCAAAACAAACCTTAAGCCACACTATAAACACCACATATTCCCCAACAAAAAAATGTAAAACTGAGTCCAAATTGTGAATCACTAAGTTAACTTCACTATTGTGAGTCCAAATCTGTATCGAAACGTAAGATGCAGAGATAGTACAAAATAAATTCAAATATATAACAATATGATATATAATATTCAGTGAGAATTATAAACTATACGTGGACAAAACAATTTAATCTCAGTTCTCATAAAATAACATGAATAGTTTTATCTGAGTATATGAGAATTCTCTATGTTAGCATAAAGGAATTGATACAATAAAATATTGAAAGAGTACATTGTTGAATAACTGAGTGAAAAATAAAGTAACAAATAATCAAATAGAATAAGATCATAAGTTCACTTTCCATTATTTTTTGTTTACCAATTTAAGCTTACTAATTTTTCAGTTTATTTACGAGAATTGGTGAAAGAAAAGATAATGAATCATAGAACAGTGTGATTCATATCCATGATACAAAATTGCATTGATTATGCAGTAAATATCTTTGATATTATTAGAATTAAACCAATATCTACTGTATCTTTCATATGTATATGATTCAAATTCTGAATCATAAGTGTATGAAAGGTAAAAAAAAGCAATTGTCCAGATTTGCATCTTTGAAACAATATTAAACAGAACATATAAACAATTATTAATATATGAACATAACTTACTAAAATTTGAATGAAATGCACAAGCACGTAGAAAAAGAATATATACACACACACACACAAGATATAACTCGGGAATCTACCTTCTCACACTCTGAAAGCCTGTCCACTATTAGGTCTTGCCTTGGAGAATCCCAAAATTCCATCATTGATTTAGGAAACAAAATCTCATTGTCAGCAGCAACAAGCAGGTTACTCTCAGTTCCAACTGGCTCTGGGATGAAATGATCCAAACCTTTGCGAGCAAATTTCAACAATATAAAACATCAAATTAATCTTCAAAAGAACCAAGAAACAATAGTCAAAGGTACAAGGCCTATAGCTTATAGTCATCCAATACAGCATATAACCAAGATAGGAGGTAGACAAGCACAATAACAATCAGACTAGGAGGGTCAGCCACATGAATCAGTCGAGGCCAATCACATATATGAACCAGCAAAATTCCTTTTAAAGGATAAAAAGCTTCTGAGGATGAAAATAACTTGATCTTTTAATGTAGCATTTAAATTTGTGAAAGTCAAACAAAATGTAAACTGGATACTTTATAGAACTGAAGGTTCCTCTTTGGATAAGGCATTTTACACAAGCAAAGTAACTTAGAGTCCTGGACAGGACAAAACAATGATGAATGCATAACAGCAATGACTAAAGGATTTCAATTCAAAAAGCAATTTCTAAATCTCGCCATTAATTCTATTGAAATCCTTTTAAATCCTTTCCCCTTCTCCACTTCTCAATCTCTGTCCCGCTTCTTGTGTGTACCACACTTTCACAAACTCCTCCATTATCAACTCTTCATTTTTTTCGTCTTTTCATGGTCAAATCCTCAAATATTATTACAGCTCTGCTACTGCCAAATTACTCTCTGCAAAGTTGCGTATTAATCGTACAAAGCCAGAAAACCTTTTTGTTGTGACATCAGAATATACCTTAAATAAATAAAGTGTGCTCCAACCATACTTGGGCAAAAAAGTTAGTTCAGCTGAAAACAACCTAAAAGAGGCTAACAAGGACTGAAAACACTTTCGTTAACCTACTTTACAACAATTATAATGCCTATTGCACAGTCATCAACTACCTAATAGGATAGGAGTCATAAAAGAATCCTTTCCTCAGGGCTAATGAGCACTTACCTACTCCAAGTGTAGAATTAACCTCTGAAGATGTAGAATTAACGTCTGAAGAATTCTGCTCCAAATTTTCACTCCAATTCTCTTCCTTCTCAGAAGAAGTTGATTCAAGCTCATATCTGGATACGTTGTCAACTGTCACCAACTCGTCGTGTCCCATCTGACCACGATCTTCCCTTTTGTTTGCAATCAAAACCTTCTAATGATTCTTTCGAGCTTGAACAAATATTCAATCCCATTACTAACCATCCCAGAATCTGACCAAACTTATCATACACAAGAAATCAAATCTGCATCACCCTCTGAACACACCCGAATTTACCACAGAAAACCAAACCCACCTAATCTCAAGCTCATAAAGACTTGTACCAGTTTCTCCTTTTAACTCTTCATAAGCATGGCACGTGGGCCTCAGAAGACCGAATCGTCACTTAATAATTAAAAGCTTTTGTAAAGAGCACACTTAACCAGCTAGCAAAACCCACCAGTCATTTAAGCAACAAAGAACGTTTGGTAAGCATAAAGTCAAAACTTTATGGAATTATAACTAGACCCAGATGAAGTATCAAGCTTGATTTCACCTCAACACAAGAACAAGCTCTAGCTTCAAACCTGAAAACCCAGAACAAGAGTAGTGGAAAGTGCCCAGAAAAGATTCACATCAAAAAAGGGGAATGACACCACAGAAAGTGAAGCGAGAATTAGAAGACCAAAGGAAGAACAATCACCTTGCTCTCTCTTCACATCAACTGTGTCACTGCCACAGCTTCAACTCCGGTGGGAATTACACGTTGAGATGTGAAAATTATAACAAAAATTAGAATGATTGAGAAGTTATGTTGACGTATTTGGGAGAAGGAAGTTAGTATCTGACACATAACAACAAAAATGGACTGCGAAATCCCAAGAATCCGAGCACGAGTAGTCATTTTAAGAAAGTGACCTTTTATATATTGGTGGAGGAAAAACAAAAAGAAAATATCTCAAGAGAAAAGGGAAGAAAAGAAGCAAAATTTTATTATTTATGTCAAATCAGATGTGTTACTCTAACTTTCAACACGCATTAATTCAAACTCACTAAAAAAAATACCGACATGGAACGAGATTTATCGTATGTTCGACAGAGTCGCAACAGGGCATCTTTGAGGGAATAGAGTTACAAATATTACAATATGAAATTATAATTTTTTCTGTAATAAGTATTAGTAAGATATATATTAAAATAATATTTTATGTTAATACAATATTATTGGAGAGGCACTTACCATCTATTCTAAACAAGATAATTCATGTAGTTAAATAAATAAAGTGATTGTTAGGTGTTATTCGGTGCATGGTCGGTTATGTGTTAAAATAATATAAAATTGGTTAAAATTGATTTTTTAATATAATTAATAATTTTTTTTTTCTAAAGATAAATAATTAATATTGAAGGATTTTTTTCTTTTATTATTTGTGAATCTTAATAATTTTTTTAATGTTAACTAATATTATTTTTTTAATTAATACATGTATTTATTATTAAATATTAAATACGTAGTAATTATTAAACTCATTTCTTACTCCACGTTTTTGTTATGCTAGATGCTTACTGATATTTTAAAAAAATAACTATAACTTTGTGAAAAAGTCAATAATTTTATTTAGTTTAAAAAATATAATTAAAATAATATATAAAAGTCATACCAAAAATCACTTAGTGTAATATATATATATATATATATATATATATATATATATATAAACTATTTAAAAAGTGGTCAAATCAATGAAACACAATCTTTTTCCATAACCTATTAAGCAATATTTATAAATAAAAATTCATTAAAATATATTATGCATTATCTCACTTAAACATTAATTCACTCTATTAAAAATGTCTTCTTCACAAAAATCTTCACTTGCAGATGAAGAAGTAAACACGTGGACACCTAAGAAGAAGACACATCAAGACGCAAGAAAAGAACATGGAAATATATTTAGCAGTTGAGAAGGAGAACGTGCCGACATTATAAACTCATCCCTTAGAAGAAAAATATCTTAGTAATGTTCATTTACAATTTATCTTTGAAATTAGGAGCTTTCCACAGACACAAATATCTAAATCTCAATTTTCTAGTCAATTTCACAAAGGAAAATGTCAGCAACAAATTTCACTTTCAATGTAATTTTGCACATAAACTAAGATATAAATTTAATATTTTTTTCTTATAATATTTTAATATCTTAATTTACTTACATTAAATAAAATTCCATTTGAGTATATACCAAAATTCATCTGTGGAAAATATTCAAGTAATAAGTGACTTCTCATTCTAAATCATTAATGATATCCTTCTTTTATTTTTCCTCTATCTGAATTCAAACTGTGTATACTAGAGAGTGCTAGTATAGGTAATTAAGGGTTCGTTATTACTTTAAAAAAAAAATTGAAATGTGTTTTCTAGTTGTTTCTATCTTGGTATGATTGCATTTCTTGTAATTAAATAATTTCAATAATTAGTAAAAATTTAGGTTGCTTAGATTTTCTAGTTGTAGATTTGGGAAAAATTGAGTGTAAAATTTCTTCGTGTGTTTCTTTGATAATTTCTTGTACTTTTGTATTATTAAGATTTTTTATCACTACATAATAATCTTTACTTATTAACAACTTTCAAGATAAAAAAGCTTTTTAGGAAAAATTTTGAAGATTTATTTTCTGGATCCATTCAACCCCTCCCACTCTTTGCACCTTTGGGTTGTGATTGATGTAAGGACCTAGGTTTATGTGCTAAGTGTTAAGTATACAAAACGTGCAAATAAGTGTATCAAACGATGAGGAATAGAAAAGAGCATTAGATGAGTCTCGCATACACAATTGGAGTAGATATTAGTTACACTAAACATAATAAATTCTATGAGTTACATATGGCAAAAATTATGTAGTTGACAATATAAGTAAACAAGAAAGAATAGATTGATACATGTAACTAAAGGGGAGTAGACAATACAAGTGAAAAAACTTGATTATCTAATTAATTAATGATTTGATTACTTGATTAAATAATTATTTAAAAGCTCAAGCTATAAAAGGTGTCATAACTAAGTTGAATTTCACTTTTATAGGAGCTATTATCTCTTTAAGAAACTTTTGTCTCCTCTTCCTCTATAAATCTCTCTAGATTTTTGCTAACTTTTTTTTTATCGGCAAAAGATAAATAAATAAAATAAGAGCACTTGGGGTGCTTTAACCCTTTTACAAAGAGATAACCTACACCATTTGCATAAGATATGGTCTCTTTAAAACACACCTACACAAAAGCTAAAACACTAAAAAACACAACAAGATACACGACTACAAAGAAAAAAATATATCTTTTCAAACTTAAAGTAGAGAAAGACAAAGTTAAGAGGTATGCTATAACTAGAAAGATGTTGCCTAAACACACATGAGTAAAAAGCACTCTCGAGAACCATCTTGTAGCTTGAACAAACATGAAAAAACCCCACAAAAAAACTACCATTCCCCTTCTAAATACAACAAAGTGCATGAAGCAAACATTCTGCTTGATTTATGCCAATTCTACACCTCTGAAGTAACTCTACTCCCTATATTGGACACATAGATAAAGGTATTTCCCACATTGACAACAACAACCTTGCATAGGCCATGGGTTGCTTTTTGGACCGATTTAGCCCCATTTGTATTGGCAGCTTCAAAAAGCACTCATGTTTTCCTTGCAAAACATCGTAACAACATAGATAGTTAGTATGTCCTAAAAATATAGCCCCACCTTTACTCCCACACCTGAGGATAAACACGCACTTATGCAATCTAGTATTACCACCTGACCCCACCTTTTGTAGATTATATCAAAGATTTTAAGCATGTTATGGGGCTAAAGCACCAATCTAACTTACCCATTCTTTTAAAAATCTGAGAGCATCATAAGACTTATAGTGTCAAGGGCTAACTTTTAAATCAATCAAAAGTTAAATCAGGGTAAGTTCATCTTTAATCCTTTGTTTAAGTCAATGTAGTGATGTATTGTCAGGTTGGTCGTTCTTTCTTATTTATAACTTTTTTTGTTCAAGAGGGGTCTTTATATATCAAATATCTCTAAAGTATGTTCAAATCGTAGATTCGTAGTTTTTTCTTGTGTAGAGTAGAAAACCCTAGAGATTGCGCCAATGGGTAAATCTCGAGGAAGGTGAAAGCTTTAAGATAGAAATGGGAGTTAATTGTTACTATCAATGCTAGATTGTTGATTTCATGGTTCTGTGTTGAATGATGAAGATGTGATGATGTTGTCTGATTGATGTCATAAATGTTTGAGACTTCTTATGATGTTGTATGCTATTGTATGTGGATGACTTGTTAAATTGTCACTATTTGTCGTTAAAGGAATGAATGGGTATTGTGTGGTTTTGTGGGTTCTATCAAAATCGATTGATTTTCTAAGATTTTAGGAAGAATCGAGAAAGTTAAGTTTTTAACTTGGTCAACTGAGTCCAAAAGTTATATTGTGGGTGAATTTCTTTAAATATTGTAATTAAGACTTTAAAACCTAGAAAATGAATAAGTACACCCCAAATAGATCAAAGGGGTCAATTGAAGTAGTTAAGAGTTGTATTGATATGGTGCAAAGAAAGTCCTAAATTGATGTGATCCCAAAAAGGCTTATAGCTTGGGTCAACGCCTAGGCCCAAATCATGCTTAAGACCCAATACATGGCCCACATGCACCTTCAAGCCAAAGCCTATCAAGAGGCCCAATAACAAGGAGCATACTCAAAAAGATCCAATTGGGCTTCATTCAAGATGGCCCAAGCCCATCAAGAGGCCCAAAGAAGATGTGAAGATTTGAATAGGTGTCTCAAAGAGCAATAGAATAGCAATAATATTGGCCCATTGTTT
>Ga0214544_1006649_pt1 | contig 21080 bp, 16 predicted proteins | sample CNSS3metaG_FD_160074 | JGI IMG/M metagenome (GOLD analysis project Ga0214544, IMG submission 160074) | Root nodule microbial communities from cowpea collected in UCLA plant growth center, Los Angeles, California, USA - CNSS3 | ecosystem: Host-associated > Plants > Roots > Nodule | place: USA...
ATACTATTTATATATTTTTATAGATATATATATATATATATATATATATATTACTAAATTTTGATAATTTTTTTTATAATATGATTTGTTATTTTTTTTAAGTGGTTTTAAAAATTTAAAAATGAGAAAAATAAAAAATAAAAAATTATTTAAAAGATAATATTAAAATTATAAGAGAGTTATCAAAATTTAGTAGTCAAAATATTATTTTCCTATTTTTACATATCTATATAACAATTTATAAAGAGATTTTTTTTATGTTTACATTTTATAATATCAATTTTACTTTTACATATTTTAAAAATTAATTATTTTATAAATAATTTATTTTTAACCGTTATTTTAAAAACCTATTTTATTTTAAATTATTATTTTAAAAATCTCTTTTATCTTAAATCATTATTTAAAATATATATATATTTTTTATTTTTTTAATTTTACATTTAACAATTATTTAAAAAATTAATTATATATTTATTATTAATTTTAACTTAAATTTCTTAAAAATTTAAAAATCTAAACACACAAGCACAATCGTGTCTGTGTTCGCGAGTTAATATAATTTAAATAGTTATTCTAAAATTTATATTGACGGTTACAAATCAATTATTTGTTCTTGACTTAAATTTAGACAGAGAAAAAAAGTACTCGAACTTAAATATAAATAAAATTTTAATCATTCCAATTTTATTTATTTTAACTATCTTAAAACTATTCTTATTTTTAAACTTAAATATAATTCAAATAAACATGAAGTTGTTTTAAATAATTTATTTTTATTTTATAATATCAAGAACATTAAATAAATTTAACGAAACCTTTCATTCGGTATAAACTTAAATAATTTCATTTTCATATAAGGGTAGGTAGTAGGTAATAGTGTAAAATTGTTTTCACTAAATGAAATTGTAACTATTTAAATAAATGCATAAATGATGTCATTTCTAAAACGTATTTTATAAAAGTCAATCTACTTTTCATGTCAATAAGTTAGAAATCATGTTACGTGATGAATTTTGGAATAGTTATCATAAACTAAATAAAAATATTTTACACGATGATAATTTTTTTTAATCATAGTATGAAACAATTAATATGTTTATTTTATGTGCTAAGTAATTCAGATATAATAAATAAAAATTGGTATATCTGCCTTTTAAAATTAAGCCGTACATGTTAGATTCATTCCTTTTATAGAGGTTTTTTGAGTTAAAGGACAGGGAAAACGTGTTGACAGAAAACTTTACCAAAGTTTCGAGATTAGTCATAATCAATACAGTGCATGAATAATATTATTATAGAAAGAAAAAGTCAAAATGACTCCAAATTTAATATTTCACATAATCAACATGATTTAAATAATCAGATGAGTTTATCCTTGACCTAATATCAGATAAAAAAAAAGGTAAAATGAGATGATAATAAAAAATAAATAAATTGAAGATAAGAAATTTTTTCTCTTTTTTTTTATCGACAAAAAAAAATATAATAGAAATAAAGTACTATGAGTATTCAAACCTTTTTAAAAAACAAATACGAGGTATATCATCTCTGAGGCTACATATTTAATGGACCCCAATATTACACAGACTTTAAACAATACAAGGTAAACCTAAAAAAAAGTTAACTAGAGACAATACTTAGAAAACATAACTTGAAATATAATCTCAGGTTGAAACAAAATGTAGAAGGGATATTGATCAAGGTAAAAAAAAATGGTGCTTAAAATATGTAATTCTCGTGTAGTGTATTTGGCTTCTTTACAACAAAAAAATAATGTTTGAGCTGAACTGTCTAAAATCTTTGACTAATAACCTTTGTAGAAGCTTGGACAAATAAGAAGAATTTTTCTGCATGTTTTGTGTCGTTATTGAAGTTGCATGAACATCTCTTTACCGTGCATTTGGATACATGTATTTGTAAACAACTTGTCTCCGCAACAATATCAACAATCCCCACCCATTATGCTAACAAATATAAGAATACAAAAAAAAATAACGGTTATGCGATATAAAAAACGTATTTAGAGAGACTTAAAATAATATAAAACCCATAAAAGTTAAATTAACATTTCAAATAGTGACTTCTGCAATAGAAGTGCCCTAACTAAATTAGTATTGGAATTAAATCACAAACAAATGAGAACACTAAAAATATGAATGTTATCAGGCTAACATCTATTTCTATAAATTAAAAGTTGATTTAAAACATCTAAAATCGGTACTGATTAATATTAAATTAAATTAATATTATTGCATACTGCATGACTAAACTAAAGTTAAATGTATAAAGTGAAAATATTTATTAAATATCATGTAACTCAAAAGGTTATGTTAGCTACTTACAATTTTAGAGTCCGTTATCTTAATTTGAATTATTTATTAGTTGTAGTGGATTTAGTCTATATTAACTATACATATTTTATACTTATTTATTTAATTGTATGATAGTATTTTTTATTTTTATCGTTCTAAAGTAGACACTAATAAATTGAATTTTAATATTTATTTTAAAAATGTGTTGTACCTATCGTTTGCTTAGCCAAGTTATGTAAATAAAGAAAAACACATATTTTGTTGAAAATGAACAAATTATGGTTTTTATATTATTTAATAAAACCTTGAATCATTATCACATTATAAATGAAAGAAAAGAGTAAACTGTTCGGGTCCGAGAAATTGCCGATGGGACCAGAGCGTTTTTTCTCTTCTTTTTCTTTGTTCTCACTCTCTCCCTCTCTATGTTTCACGATCGTCCTCTGTTGTTGCTCCTTTTCCGATTTATCAGGTCCCTTCTCTCTTCAGTTACCTTGTTTCCTGGATTCTAGCTAACCACTAACCATTTCCTCCACTATATCTTTTCGTAACTTCTCCGATAACTTCGCACGGTGATGTTCCTAGAAAAAAGGGGATACTCACTTGTCAGTTACCTAAGAAATCGTGGTGAACGATATTCTTTAATTATAAGGTTTGCCGAGCTCAGCGAGCTATCCGATGCTTCCGAGCTTGACGAGTCCAAATCCAGGAGAGTACACAGCCCTCCAACTTTTCATTGTACTTGCACTGTGAGAAGTTGTCTTATCTCCCATTTCAGTCAATGACCCATCAATGACATGACGTTTCTATCTTCACTTATTACGCTCACCTAACCTTACACGTGTCAGCTTATCGAACCGACAATGGTTTTTGAATCTAATGGTTATAATTTGAATAAAGGTAACCGTTTCATTTTCTAAAACATCCCTCACCTTCTTTCTTGTTTATTTGCAATAATTTCTCAGTAACCCTTGTCCGGTGCACCCTTCGCGACTTCCACCATTGTGTTTCTGTTTTCCCTGTCTGTGACTCCAACCAAGGTATGTATTTCACTTACCTTTCCTGGAATTTATTGTTGATGATGGCATTCTTGCATGCACAATTTTTTCTGTTTCTTGAACCTTTCAGGTTGGTAAACCCTAATTTAGTTTCGATTGATACTCAGGTTTATAGATTACTTTCGTTTTTCTTTCCAAAACCTTTCTATGAAAATTTTTAGATTTAAAGCAGCGAGTGTATCTGGGAGTCGTATTTGTCTTATTTCTTGCTTGTTTTTAAGAGATTTAGGGTTTATGCTTAAATTCATTTTGTTTGACCTTAGTAGATCCAGGATGACTTCCTACGACTCACAATACCCTTGGGCTCCATTAAATCTAAAAAGAGAGTGTACTGGTTTCTGCACCGAGAGACGAATCCAAACCCTTAGGGAAAAACAGGCTTTATGTAAGGATGATGAAAACGACGTGGTTGTGGGATTGTGTGAATTAGACGAACCCGTGTGTAGGGATGGCACTCTCCCGCCTTTGCAGACTTTCACTTTTATTTATGTTACCTTATTTGAAAGACTCGATTTCAGACTCCCCTTCAACGATTTTGAAAAAGGGTTATTAACCGCGTTGAATGTGGTGCCTGCTCAACTACATCCTAATAGTTGGGCCTTCATCCGTGCTTTTCATATCTTGTGCAATGGTCTTGGGATCCGACCTACGCCGAACATGTTTCTATATTTCTTTGAGTTAAAAAATAGTTCGAAACTGCTATGGACTTCTCTGAATGGAGTAAGTGGCCGAGCTCTTTTTGCATTATATCAATCCTCCTATAAAGGTTTTAAAGGGGCTTTTATAAAAATCTTGGCACCTTCCCACAATCCGACCTTGCTAGAAGGGTTCCCTCTGTACTAGACAAAAAACCCCTCTCCAAAGGTCACACGTCAACTTGAAGACTTAAACCTAGTTGATCGAAAGGGCTGTGAGGAGTTGATGGGTCTAGAAGTCATTTTCGACATTCAAAAGATCTTAGAGCTTGAGTACCGGGAAGTAGATTTAAGAGTTTTCATTAGTATTAATCTGACTTAACAAAGTTTATTGCTCATTTTGGTAAATCTTTGTGCTCATAACTCTTGAATACTGACCTTTCGAAATTCGCAGAAAAACAGATGGCTCTCTCTCAAAAGGACCTTTTACGGCGTATCAAACAGAAAGTGAACATCAAAATCGGGGCGAGCTCCCCAGTCCAGGGCTCGTCTTCGCATAAGGAACCAGAGAGTGGACCCGAAATTACAATACGAGAGCCAACTTTGAAGAAAAGGAAAGTGGTAAGTGGAGGGAATCAACCTCCCATCTCAGAAACTTCGGATTCTATTGACTCCTTGCCAGATAACACGGAGATCCGGAAAGCGACAGTAACGAGTTCGAGGAAGAGTTTTTGGGATGAGGATTTTGAACACATAGCTCATGGACGAGCTCATAATTTTTCAGCCACGGATGATGTCATTCTTTCAAAACAGGTTTCTAATTCGACTCGAGAAGGACTGCTTCGCTATTTGCATCAGGCCGAAGCGTCCTCCCTGTTCTTGGTCAACCGCTTAGAGGCATTAGAATTAAAAGAATCTAGCTTGATACGTGAGATTGAGGCTTCTAAAAAGGAGATGACACAACTCCGATCTGATGCAGCCGAGCTCGTCAAGATTCGTCAAGTTTTAAAAGATAAAGAAATCGAATTGGGTGGCAAAGAAACGGAGTTGGCGACTCTGAAAGTTAAAGTCGACGAGTTGACTCCGAAGATGGAAACTTATGAAACTCAAGTTCAGGAATTGGCGGAGAAGTGTAAGAAGCTGGAAAATGAAAAGGAGGAGATGGCCGACCAACTGTGCACCACTTTGAATCAAGGATTTCAACTAGCCTTGAACCAAATCAAAGTACTCTGCCTTGATGCTGATATCTCAGGTGCTGATATTACTAAAGAAGTGGTGGATGGCCAGCTCGTCGAGATAACCGATGATTAATAACATCTTTGTAATAGTTTAGACTTCAAAAATATTTTCTTTTATTTTACAAGGATTTCGAATTTTGTGAACATTGAGTAATTTCTGTTTTATATTAAGTTTGAGATTTGACTATGTCTGGGTGAAAATATTTTGACTTAAAAGTATTCTAACTCAGGAATTCCTGTAGATAGGATTGACTTGCCAGATAGAGGCGAGTGGTACGTAAAATCGGACCACGTTGGTCAAAAAATGAAATATAGAAGAAATAATACCTCATAGTATGAGATATTCTTGAGATAACAACTAAAGAGGAAATGAAAATATGCTTTAACATTATTATGCTTATTACTAAGATCGGAAAAAGTACCTTGAATATTTGAGTGAATCACCATATATCTTAAATATTTGAGCGATTCACCATTTGGGGATGGACGAGGTGCTCGGCATTCGATCGCGTGATCGGTTCGGCTGAGCAAGGACATATGGTCACATATCCTGAGTTGGATCGACGAAATCCTCGGCATTTTGTGTGGCTAGATCGAACCGATATAGCCCTCAGCGTACTGAGGTTTTAACTTCTTTTTATTGAGGAGTTGGACCAACTTAGCCCTCAGCGTACTGAGGTTTTAACTTCTTTTTAACGAGGAGTCAGACCAACTCAGCCCTCAGCGTATTGAGGTTTTAACTTCTTTTGATCGAGAATTCGGACCGACTAAGCCCTCAGCTTACTGATGTTTTGAAGATAAAGTCGGATTGCATCGAGCCCTCAATGTACCGAGGTTTTAACGATAAAGTCGAACCGCATTGAGCCCTCAGCGTACTGAGGTTTAAACTCCTTTTTATTGAGAAGTCGGACCGACTTAGCCCTCAGCGTACTAAGGTTTCACGGTAAAGTCGGACCGCATTGAGCCCTCAGTGTACTGAGGTTTTAACGATAAAGTCAGACTGCATTGAGCCCTCAGCGTACTGAGGTTTTATTATCCTTTTATCGAGTAGTCGGACCGACTTAGTCCTCAGCGTACTGAGGTTTTGTTATATGAATTCAGAGAGAAAATTTTAAACACATTATATGAACAACTCCCACCTCGTTAAAAAACCCTGCCGTGTGACAGGGAAAAAGAGTGTGGGGTTTTATTATTTCAAAGGAAAGAAAATGTGCCAACAGTTTGTTACAAAAAATGGAGAAGAAAAGGAAATAGAGTGCTAACTAAAATAGAAGCGCAGATTGGCAGCATTCCATGTCCTGGGTATAGAGGTCCCGTCCAAGGTTTCCATTCTGTATTCGCCTCCAAGTAATACTTCCCTAATCCGAAAAGGACCGACCCATTTGGGTGATTCGTCCTTTACCTCAGTCATATGTGCTCTTCTCAACACCAAGTCATCGACTTTGAAGTCGCGTGGAACGACTTTGGTTTGGTACCTTCGTTCAACTCTTCGTTTTGTGGCCTCTCCAGTAATTCGTGCCAATTCTCGTATTTCGTCTAGGACATCCAGGTTAGCTCGGATTCCTTCGTTGTTCTCCTCCATGGTGATTTTAGTTCTGCTATCTGAAAAATTCCCGATCTCAACTGGTAATAAGGCGTCCGTTCCGTAAACTAGATTGAAGGGAGTTTTATGAGTAGTTGATTGAGGTGTGGTGTGGTATGCCCACAAGATTCTGGGAATTTCATCCGACCAGGAAGTTTTGGAAGCAAGTACTCAGCGGTTAAGTGCTTTCAGAATTACCTTATTCACTACTTCTGCCTGGCCATTTGTCTGCGGATGTTCAACAAAAGAAAAACATTGGGTGATTTCTAGTTGCTTACATGTGTGTCGAACCTGCGCACTGGTGAATTGGGTGCCATTGTCGGATATGAGTCTGCAAGGAACACCGAACCGGCAAACTATGTTCTTCCATAAGAATTTTTCTACTTTTGATGCAGTGATTGAAGCGACTGGCTCTGCTTCTATCCACTTCGTTAGATATTCCACCGCCACTATAAGGTATTTCAATTGCCGAATAGCTGTTGGGAAAGGACCCAGAATATCTATACCCCAGGTATGAAAAGGCCAAGGAGGATGTATAAAGTGTAGTCCTTCAGGAGGAGATCGATAGAAATCTTCGTGCCTTTGGCACTGATCACATCGTTTGGCATGTTCCATGCAGTCTTTTTTCATTGTAAGCCAGAAATACCCTGCTCTTAACACCCTCAGTAGCAAGGTCCGACCTCCAACGTGATTGCCACAGATTCCTTCATGTAACTCTGACATGACTCTATTAGACTCTTCTTTCTCAATACACGTCAATAAAGCCCTCGAGAACCCAAAACGAAACAGATGTCCATCTATTAAGGTGTACCGTGCTGAACTTTTCTTGAGACGTTGTGCCTCAACGGTATCTATTGGTAAGACTCCGTCAGCTAAAAAAGTTTTGATGGAAGTCATCCAAGATTCTGGAGTGGGCGTTCTGTTCAGTGTCATTACCCTGAAATCATTAGACGAGTTGACCCTAGGAGTTGTTAGGGTCTCTTTTATTACTGACCTCTGTTGACCGGGTTTGGTACAGCTGGCAAGTTTAGAGAGGAGGTCGGCCCGACTATTTTCTTCTCGTGGGACATGAGTCAATCGAAAAGTATGGAAAGCTGCAGCCAATGTTTTTACATAATCTAAATACTTAGCTAGCTAGGGATATTTGGCAGTAAATTCTCCATTGGCTTGGCCTGTAACCAACAAAGAATCGCTCCGAGCAGCCAGTTGAGTCGCCCCTATTTCCTTTGCTAATAACATACCAGCAATCAGAGCCTCGTATTCAGCTTGGTTGTTGCAATTTTTGTTGGAAAATTTTAAGGATTATTCTACAAGGATCCCACCTGGACCCTCTAATACCACGCCTGCTCCGCTGCCTTTTTGATTAGATGCGCCATCAACCGATAGTATCCATTCAGACACTTCGTTATTCTGGTCAGTGAGGTCAGATCCGTTTGGGGCGGGCAAGGTGAGCTCGGCAACGAAGTCTGATAAAACCTGTGCTTGGATAGGACCTCGGGATTCGTAAGATACATCGTATTCCGTCAATTCTATCGCCCACTTGACGAGTCGCCCCGTCATGTCTGGTCGTTTGAGTATTTGCTTTACTGGTAAGTCAGTTCTTACTTGAACGCTAAAACTTTTAAAATAGGGTCTGAGTTTTCTGGCCGAAATGACAACTGCTAAAGCGGCTTTTTCAAGGGTCGGGTACCCTCTTTCTGCGCCATGTAACAATCTGCTGACGAAGTATATTGGACGCTACTTTCCCTCCCTTTCTTGAACTAGAACCGAGCTAATGGCATACTCGGTTACGGTGATGTATAATTGTAGAGGGTGTCCTTTTTCTGGCTTACAGAGCACCGAAGGTTGACTTAAGTATTTCTTTAGTTGACGAAAAGATTCCTCACACTCCGAGGTCCATTGGAATTTCTCGTTCTTCTTTAAACATTGGAAATAGGGACGTCTTTTATCTCCACTTCTTGCGAGGAATCTAGACAATGCCGCCATCCTACCTGTCAGTTGTTGGACCTCCTTCATACAACCTGGACTTCTCATGTTTATAATTGCTTGACACTTATCCGGATTTGCTTCTATGCCTCGCTCGGTTAGCATAAATCCTAAGAATTTTCCAGCTTTGACGCCGAATACGCATTTTTCAGGATTCAGCTTCAATTGATATTTCTTGATCGTATCGAAAAGTTCCTGCAAATCCAAGGCATGAGTTTCATTTCCTGCGGAGGTCACCACCATATCATCCACATATGCCTCGACATTCCGACCTAACATAGGTTGAAGAATCTTGTCCATCATCCTTTGATATGTTGCTCCCGCATTTTTAAGGCCAAAAGGCATTACTTTGTAGCAAAAGTTCACCTTAATGCCCATGAACGCGGTCTTATCCTCATCGGAAGGATGCATTCGGATTTGATTGTAACCCGAATATGCATCCATGAAACTTAGCAACCCGCAGCTAGAGACTCGGTCTACGAGTATGTCGATATTGGGCAATGGATAAGAATCTTTTGGGCAAGCTAAATTCAAGTCGGTGAAATAAACACACATCCTCCACTTCCCATTGGCCTTTTTCACCATTACTACATTGGCGAGCCAATCCGGGTATTGTATCTCTCGGATATGCTCAGCCTCCATCAGTTTCCTTATCTCTTCGGATGCGGCCCGAGCTTTTTCCTCATTGAGCCTGCGTAATCTCTGAATTCGTGGCTTTACTTGGGGATTTATATTCAACCTATGACAAAATATGTCCGGGTTGATCCCAGACATATCTCGGGCCGACCATGCAAATGACATCATGTTCGTACGCAGGACACAGCACAAGGCCGTCTCGGTAATTGGGTCAAGATCTGCGCCAATTTTCATCTTTCTCCCCGGGAGGATCTCAACTTCTTTTAGTTCATCTATAGGTCTCAGTCCTTGGTCTGTAGTCGGCCTCGGGTTGAGTTCCATTTCTGGAAGATCTGTACGAGTAGGGAGTTGAGAGACATTGTAAGTATCCCGTCGTAAGCGTAGACTTCTTTCGTAACATTTACGTGCAACCTCTTGATCCACTCTCATTGTCACTATTCTCCCTTCCGCTGGAAATTTCATTTTTAAGTGAGTGGTGGAGACCACGGCTCCAAGCATATTGAGGGAGGGTCGTCCAAGCAGCATGTTGTAAGATGATGGAGCATTCACGACAATATATTTTATTATTATCGTTTTTGCGGCGTGCTCGTCGGAGAAAGTTGTTCTCAAGTTTACATAACCACGGACTTCTACTTGTTCTCCCGAGAATCCTACTAAGACTCCATCAAATGGCAGAAGTTGATCTCTAGGGATCTACAAACCGACGAATGCTTCCCAGAACATGACATCGGCAGAACTTCCTTGATCAATCAATACTCGATGCACGTTTCTCCCCATCAAAATTACAGACAACACCACTGGGTCGTCTTCATGAGGAACCACATCCTCTAGATCTTTTTTCGTAAAAATCAGATCGGCGATCGGCAATAGCGGTCCCGATGTCGTGGCCATGATTACACTTCGGGCGTATCGCTTTCTAGCCGACCTTGTCGATCCGCTGCTATTGTGTTGAAGTTCCCCAGGATAGGAATCTCGTGAGACCCTTGCGTCGGCTTAAGTGATGATTTAGCGGGTTCTGTCTTGGGTAGGTCATCTTTGATGTATTTGTTCATAAGCCCTTGGCGAGCTAAGCTAATCAACTGACCTGTCAGGGAATAACAATTTTCAGTATCGTGCCCATGGGTTTTGTGGAACTCACACCAAGATGATAGCTCTCTTCCAAGAAGCCGACCAGTCTCCAAGGGGAAGCGTAGATGTTTGATCAGTTCATGATCCCTCAAGATTCGAATCTTGGGCTCCGATAACTAAGGACACATGGACTTAGTTATCTTCTTATCGAACGGACGAGGTGGATTGTATGGTGTGAACTTGCGACTGGCTCTTTTGTGGGGAGAGGATGTTTCCAATACTTGTCGACGAACATCCTTTCCCTTATATTCCTGCGAGGGAGGTCGCCTTTCTTCCAATCTCTTCCTCTGCATTGCTTCCTCGGTTTCTATGTATATTGTGGCTCGGTTCCTTACTTCCGCCAGAGTAGCGGCTGAGGCTCGGATTAAGGATTCGCTAAAAGGATTTGCTCGTAACCCTTTCACAAAGGCTCCCACCAACATCTCTTCACTCGAATTTGTGAGTCCCATGCTAACGTCACAGAACCGGTTAAGGAACTATTTCAGTGACTTCTCCTGTCGTTGTTTCATATCGAACATATCTGCAATTTGTAGCTTCTTGGGACGATTTACCGCAAACCTTTCTAGGAAGAGGCGAGAAAAAACAGTGAAAGAAGGGATGGCAGCGTTGGGTAACTTGCCAAACCACTTCAGTGCTGAGCCCGAGAGTGTCCCCACAAACATTTTGCAACGCACTGCATCACTTCCGCCCGATATCAGCATTTGTGCTCGGAAAGCTTTCAGATGCGCTTCCGGATCACCCTCACCGGTGAAAGGAGATACTTTAGGGATAAGGAAATGAGGTGGGATTACCTCCTCCATGATCGCCCTAGCCAATGGATGACTTTCGTCCTGCTCTGTCCCTCTTCGACTGATATTGGAGTCTCTAAGATTGCTACGCTCCCACATCCAAGCTCGTAGTTCTTCGTTACTTTTCTACAATTGTTCCTGTTGACGCATCAATTCGTCTAAACGTTGCCTTGCCTCCGCCGTCTCTTTCCTTAATCTTTCGTGTTCGACTTCCATTTCCACTCGTCGTCTCTCGCTCTCCGCTAACCATTGAGTTCGCTCACCGTCAGCTTGCTTTATGATAACCTCATTTTCCTGTCTCAGAGTTTCAATGTGTTGCATGATCTGCTCTAGGGTTGCTTGATTGTTGTTATTACTTTCTGATGTCGTAATCACCATTTTTAGACGTCTTTTCTCTATAAGTGGTGCCGGTTTCAAGTTTTATCGGACCCCACGGTGGGCGCCAATGTTCCGGTCCAAGAAATTGCCGATGGGACCAGAGCGTTTCTTCTCTTCTTTTTCTTTGTGTTCTCACTCTCTCCCTCTCTCTGTTTCACGACCGTCCTCTGTTGTTTCTCCTTTTCCGATTTATCAGGTCCCTTCTCTCTTCAGTTACCTTGTTTCCTGGATTCTAGCTAACCACTAACCATTTCCTCCACTATATCTTTCCGAACTTCTTCGATAACTTCGCACGGTGATGTTCCTAGAAAAAAGGGGATACTCACTTGTCAGTTACCTAAGAAATCGTGGTGAACGATATTCTTTAATTATAAGGTTTGCCGAGTTCAACGAGCTGTCCGATGTGTCTGATGCTTCCGAGCTTGACGAGTCCAAATCCAGGAGAGTACATAAACCAACATAACTTTTTTAGTTAAGTTATACATAAAGTTAATTTTAAGTTTTTATTATCTTTCTTTACTAATAATTGTGGAGAAAATCATGCAAGGAGGACATGATTAATATATTGGATTTTCATAAAATTTCTTAAGGTCGATACATATAAACAGTGTTTATATATTTTTTTCCATGAAGAAATGATAGGAATTGAATATCTGGTATGTTAATATTAATGTAGGGATACGGTTTAACTGAGTCTGCGGTTACCCGAACGACTCCTGAGGAGGCTAATCACGTGGGAACAGTAGGTACACTCATACCCAACATAGAAGCAAGAATTGTTAACCCACAAACAGGGAAACTCATGTTTCCTGGTGAAAGGGGAGAGCTATGGATCAGAGGACCTTATGTTATGAAAGGTAATTATAATTTATATCAATTAATTACGGTGAATCTATTGCATATAAAAGGGTACATATATCATCTTACACTTATGAACATGTATTAAATTCACTTAAAATATCTTAACAAAATTTATTATTGTTATCAAATTATTAGTAATATCTAATCTCATTATATGTTATACTTAAGATTGAATTATATTACTATTATTATTATTATTATTATTATTATTATTATTATTATTATTATTATTATAATAACTTAACCCATGCATGGACTATGTTGAAGTAGGTTATGTTGATGATCAAGAAGCAACTTCAGCAACTTTGGTGAATGGGTGGTTAAGGACTGGAGACCTTTGTTATTTCGATAATGATGGTTTTTTGTATGTTGTGGATAGGTTAAAAGAGTTGATCAAATACAAGGGCTACCAGGTAAAATGAGTTTTAATTAAATTACACAGTAAAACTGTGTTTTATTATATAATTATTAGTATTTTTTTTATCTTAAAAATCCAACATTCTTCTTTCTCATCTTTCAAATTAATTTTATAATAATAAGTTAGACTTAATCTTACTATTTTATTACGGGTTAGTTTTCTAAATTTTCTTTTACAAATAATATATATCTTTGTACATTGCAGGTTGCTCCAGCAGAGCTAGAAGAGTTGCTCCTATCTCACCCAGACATACTTGATGCTGCAGTTATTCCGTAAGATTCTAATTTTTTAGCAACCAATTATGCTACCTTTTGCTAAATAGTTTTATATGAATACGTTGTTGAAGACAAAAATATTTTGTTACACTTAATATGAAATATAGTGGAGAGACATTTCTCAAAGAGATTATCAAAACTTACAAAAAATAACTCCTTTTTATAACAAAAAAAATAATTGGTGGTTCATATATATAATTTGCTTAATTTGTAAAATATTTTCTTCAAACGAGAATATAAAAGGAAAACATATATATATTATTAGATGACTTTTAAAATTTATATGAATTATGTTTAAATTATGGAAGATTATAATCCAAAAGTAGTCTCATTAATCAAAATCTGGCTTGGGCCTAAAGAATAAAAAATGGCAATTGGTCTTCATTTTATATTTTCACTCCTCTACTTTTCAAACTGTCTTATTCCAATCTGATTCGGGCATATTTTTATGGTTTTCATCGTGTTTGGTGTACATGTTATTATATTTATAGTGACAAAGTTGTTGGAAAAGAAAAAAGGAAATTCAATTGTTTTCTACACTGATATTCAATTATGGATTATTATACAATTCAATGTGTTTTTCCACTACCATCACACTTCTTTAAAATATTCATTTGTCCCCCTGTGAAATACGAAGTTGTTTTTAAGATTTGGACGCTAGTTTTTGTAATCGATTACTTCTATTATTTATTTCATTAATCATTCCATTTCTGTGATACTAGTACTAACTCTTTTGCTTTTGTCTAGTATTTTTAAAAGCATATGTTTTAGTTTATATTGAAATTGTTTTTTTGTATATTTTAGCCTTCATATCTATATTCTTTTAATGGTTTTACAGAGTCGTACACCTACCACAAGAGAGGAATAAAAAGTTGTTAACTAAAAATAGACTTAAAAAAAACATTTTGATTTATGTATTTAAAGTGATGGTTGAATATTTTATTATCTGTTTTTTATTTAAGGTGATTTTATTTTATTTTTGTAAATATTTATTGTATTATTTTAGTTAAATCAGTGTTAATATTATTTAGAGAATAATATTGATAAATAAGTTAATATAATCACTCTATTTTTTATGTGGTTGTTTTTTGGTTTCAAAAGCAAATCGAATAAAATGATGTTAAATTTAATTTAGAAAAAACAATCACATTAAATTTTTTTAAAAAGAAAAAGAATCAACCAATGTTGGAAGTCCTGATTAGAGATAAGACAATTTCATTATATATAAATAGAATTTAAATTTTACTTCATAAACTAATTTTGTGAGATTAAATTGGACTTAAACTTACATTTTTAACATAGTATCAAAATCGACGCGAGGGCTATGTCTTATAAACTGGTTTTGTGAAAGAAAAGAAAAACCTTAACCTCTGTTTAATTTAATTTTACCGGATTAAAAATTTCAACATCCCTGACTAAATGCTACACTACATACCATACATAGTTTGAACATGTTATCTGAGAAAGAAGTAATAAGGTTGACGTATGATTTACAGATACCCTGACAATGAAGCAGGCGAAGTGCCCATGGCGTTTGTTGTGAGACAACCTCAAAGTTCCCTTGGCGTAGCTCAAGTCATAGATTTTGTTGCTAAACAGGTCTTTTTTCCTTCCAATTTTCAGTCATATGTAGTTTCACAAATATTTTATAATAAAAAGAAAAATATATTATAAATCTTTTTTTTTCTATTTTTGACGTGATTTAGTGTAAATTATTTATTTTTTAAAAGAAACAGATAATGCATTATTCACACTAAATTACTAAAAAATAAGAGATGAAAATCATAAAATCATTGGCTCACTTTTATATATAAAAATAATTTTTATATAAAAAACGTTTGAAGATCTTCCAATAGAAACACTAAATCTTTGACAGTACATCCGTTATTTCCGCTATAAAAGTAAAATAAATTAATTATGCTTTTCTAGTGGTGCAATGATACCCGTGAAATTTTCTAATCAATATATTATTCAATGGAAGTGGGTGATGTATATCCTTCATTTGTCACCTTAATAATAGTAGTAGAATGAGTGTTGAGGACCAAACACGGTTTATTAAAACTATTTTTGTAGATTTTTTTCAAGGAGTAGAGAGGACAGTTATATTTTTGGTAGGACAAATTTTTGCAAAATTTCTTTGAAGGACAAAAGAAACAATTGCTAAATTAATATACTGAAAAATATTTGAGCTTTAAATAAATATTTATGGCATAAATAATATTTCTACTTTTATTTTGGTGTGATTGTCTTGGATTCAGGTTACACCATACAAGAAAATAAGGCGTGTAGCATTTGTTGATTCCATTCCCAAGAATGCTTCAGGAAAGATTCTGAGAAAGGATTTAAGTAAAGTTGCGCTCTCTAAGTTATAATGCCTCATTTATTTTAATTTATTTTATCGAAAGTGATGCATGGTTTTTCTTTTGAGTTGACAATAAAGTGCTTATGGGTTCAATGATTTGTTTCAAAAACAGAAAAATATTTTGTTTGTATTCCATTTGTCTGTATTTATATTGTATTTATATGTAAAGAATACATGGTGTGTATATCACATATTTTAGTTACAAAAGTTTTAAAATCTGTGGAAGTAAAGAAAATTTAAATTTGTTTTCACAGTCTTAGAATTAAACTTGTTGACAGAAACTTGGTAAAGATTATCCAATGAAGTTTGACATAAATTGGTATCTTAAATTATCTAATGAAATAAAATACCACATTATTATTAATTGCACCTCAAATTTTAAGAAAAAAAAAATAAGTACCTATTCTCATGCGAAGAAAGACTGTAGAAGCAGAATGGAAAGCGATGAATAGGAAGAGAAACAATTGTTTGTTTTTGGGAAAAGGCAACGATGGAAAAACGAATAACTGTTGGATTAGTAGATAAATGAATCTCTATTTTTTGAAGAGATTTGAGGGATAAATGTGATAAATTACTACAATATTCTTATGAAAAAAATCACGTAGTTGCGTAGTTGTTGTACTCGTAGTCATGGAACAAGATTACTGATGCCTGATATATGAAGAATATTGGAAGAAATGGTTGTATCAATGGTTCAGTATACAGATACTGTTACTTGTATCCGATTACACACCACATTTATAATATTTTTATTTATGATAATAATATATGAAAAATTAATTACAATTTATCTAAATATCATTTAATTATACTTTTTTAACATCAAAGACAAATAGGTCATTATACATTTTCATCTATTAAATTAAATTTTTTTTAGTCAAATCAGTCAAATCTTTCACAAGTTTTCACAAAAATCACTCTTAAATATACTCAACTATCACTCCCAAATCCATAAAAAAAAAACATAAATATCACCTTCTAATCAACCCAAATCAATCATCTCCACTCTTAATTCATCACCTCATAAAAACACACTCTAAGTTGTTCTCCCGCTGCACACAGCACCATGTATCATTGTGTCTGTCATTGCCATCATTATTGTGGCTGTATAAAAAGAAGAGAGAACACGTTGGGTAACAAATTTTATTGTAACAGAAAGCTTCCGAAAATTTTATTCGAAAAACCTTGTTTTAAAAATTTTATTTCGGAAAACTTATTCTAGAAAAGTATTATATATATTCTGGAAAATTTATTCTAAAAATTTTATTTAACTTATTTTAGAATCATTTTATATATTTCAAAGAGGTTATTTTGAAATTTTCATTATAGAAAGCTTATTCTAAACTCTGTTCCAAATGTTTTGTTTTGACAATTCTTGAAAGATTTTCGAAACAGATAATCTGGAAGCCACTCTTACAAAAGGTCAAATGGCCGTGATTAAGTATAATATTATAATTTATAAAAGTTAAATTATGATTTTAGTTTCTACTTTTTTAGAAAAATATTAATTTGGTTTTATTGTTCTGTTTTGAAATATTTGATGTATTTAGGTTCTTTTCACTAATTATGTACTAACAACATTAAAGAAGTGTCACATATCAGTTCATGATTTTTTTTATTTTTCTTAATTTCTTTTCAAATTTAATTTTTTTATAAAAAATAAAAAATGTCATATCTCAAGTTAACATCGTGTCATGTGGCAATAACAATGTGATGCGGCAATTCTAACACCCCATTTAAATAATAACATAATTAAATGAAATCTTACACTGGATAATATAAAGAGCCAAGTTGCAGAGTATAAGGTCACTCCTTACAGTTATCCAAGGTACTTAAAAGAAAATACTAAAGCTCACTACAATGCCTACAACCCAAAAGGAGTAAGAGATAACCAGTATTCGAAATAAAGCCTTATGGACAATACAATACACGAGCCTTAACCCTAAAGAAAAGCCCAAATAAAACGTGAAGTCCAGCCCAAGTAGACTATGCAGCGGAATCATCTCTCCCCTGTTGACCACGAGTACCTCTCGCATCTGCTCCCATCAATAAATTGATGATCATCACAAAAGTAGAAGAATAACATACAAGACATTCAAACGAGAAAAGGGTAAGCTAGAGCCAAAAAGATTTCATCAATGCAATCAGATATATTTTCACAGTCCAGTATACATACATCATCCAAGCATGTTATGACCTTCCAAATCAATACACTAAGACTCGACTCGACTCATCCGGATACATATAACCCGGTCGGATTCAGCGAATGCTTGCACTTATGGTGGATACCTCTGCTCACCCAGAGCTGCTCACCTCCGAGCTATGTGTTACAGGTGTTACAATGAATCAAATTCCCCCTACACAAGGTTAGCCCTTAATGGGTTTCAGGCCTCCTGCTACTCTTACCACAAGAGTCAGTCTGCTCTAAGTGAGACTAACTAACTCCTTAGAGTGTCAGGATGCAATCCTTACCTTGAATCCTTACCAAGTTATATAGATGGGGCACCACCATGGACACCCACTAACAAGAGCCATGGAATTACGTCCCGACCACTGAAGCACGACCCTAAAATCCCACCTAGAGATTTCCAAGGAATTACGCACTGACACGGACCAAGCATACCAGACCAATCAAGAAAGATGTATCACACACATCCATATACATCATATACCAGCTCTTTATAATTCACCCCTTTCATTTCTTTCCCAGTGGTTCCATACCCATTCATTACTCTCAAACCATAGTTGTGGAATTTCATCTCATGCCAATACCATGCCACTCTAACACCAACCATCTCATTTGTTTCACATGCCGAGATCATACAATCATATCAATCCAATTTGTAACCACAACTTATATCATGCATATCATTTCGTAGGTCTCATGCATTATATAAGGTACATCATAAACCAAACATTTCATTGAAATCGCATGCTAAGATTTATCCAAGTTCATCATTCACAATCCATGAATCACATCACTCATGCAAATTCATTCATCTCATACTTTATAAATGCATACCAAGATAAACATATATCACAAAATAATATTCATCCCAAATAAATGTGTGCCAATTGTTAAGTACCTGCAATTCCATACAATCAACCACAACCCACAACCATAATTCTTACACCAAAATTCCTAAGAAAATTTATTATCAGCAAAAACCAAAATCATTGCAGTAATGCATGACACATTTCTCAAGCTACAAACATCTAATCGACGATCCAACCGGTCAAACCATACAATAGCATGTTATGAACCAAATGTCAAAATTTGAGCTCAATTCAACGGTTAAGGAGTCGGCAAATTCAATTTTACTAAAACTGCGCATATTAGAAAAACACACATTCGCCCAGCGACTGTGCGACGCATCCAGCAACGAGAAATAACGTCAGATATCACAGTTTCATGAACATTTGAACCCCTAACTCAGAAATATACCAAAAACCCCCAATCTTTTCTCATGTTTCACAAAACATGAATCACATAAAATAGAAATAACATGAAACCCTAGCTTCCTTTACCTAGAAAAAGGCTAATATTGGACTTCGACTTTTAAGCCAGCGAAACCAGTAGCTCCAAGGACAAAGCTATGAACTGAAACAGTGGCACGACAAAGGAGATTGGATTCACACAGTGAGTCCCGACATAAACCACGAAAACAACTTAGAAAGGCTAGGTTCGAGAACTAACTTACGTGAACGGGAGACGGAGGTTGAGCTCACTTGAACTTGGGTAGATCTCCAAAACCCTAGCAGAGGTTCTGTGGAGAGAAAATCGGTGAGTTAGGGCATTGATTTTTCAGAATGACTTGCAATTGAGGGACCTTGGCTGCTTTAGGGGCCTTGGCACCCTATGGGTCAGCCCTTTAGGCCCAATAGTGTGGCAGCCCTTAACATTAGGGCACTCAATAAAAGTGGGTCTTACATTCTCCCCAACAAGAAAATTTTCGACCTCAAAAATTCACCGATGGGATAGAAAGAAAACCGCGTTTCCCTTACATCCTCCAACAACCACCACCTAGACATGACAGATTTGATGACTCCAACACCTATAGTCACTGGAAACTTTACCTTTGTACTATGCGATATGTGTCCAACAATGTAAATTGGTTTAGTCACTACACTCGAAGAAACTTCTAACTTGCAACCTTAACACTGGAGTTGCTCTTTCGTACTTGCCCAACTAACTTGTATCTGATATACTGACTCACCCACCATATGCTCTTCCCCACCTCTTGTAGGTTTTTATCAAAGTCTCAGATCACTTTAAGTCTCAAACCAAAGCATGTTCGTTATCACTTTCCGTCATCTTGTTCACCCCTTTATACATCACTCCACTAACTTGATCACTATTGAGTTATGGCCTACTACCTCACCACCAACACCCTTGACCACTTTTATGCATAACGACACTCATAACATCTTATCTCCTGTACTAACTTCAACCAATGGTAACAAAATCCACAACCAAGTCATTCCATTTCCAAATTAAGCTTCCCTCTTTTACAACCACCAAATTCATTTCGGCATCTCACCTTAGTTTCTGATCTATTAACTTGTAACCATCCCTCCACAAAAGCCTTAGAACCATTCTTTCCTTGACTTGGAAATTTTTAGTTTGATTTATACCTATCAACTCTAAAATACTTCTCAACTAAGATTTTTCTGAATTGCTTCTTCCCCAACCTTGTTGGGAGGCTGATTAGTTCTAGTCGGATGACTAAACTAATGAAATCTCCTCACATATTCTCTTTCCACCCCAAACACTTAGGTTTCTCAATCAACCCTTACTCTTAACTCGTCAAATCACAGATCTTGAATTCCATTCCCTGGCTAAACATCTACTCTCACTTTATCAACTCCAAGTTGGCACTCTAACTTGAAATCATAACTCAAATCTCCTACTACTCTTGCACAACTTTCTCTGAGTAACCCCATAATTCCGACTCTAATTGATTCTTTGAACATCTTTAATTGATACTCATAAGAACGACACATTTGTTGTTCAACAAGAACTGGTTGTCGTAGTAATACTCTAGGTCGTGAGTAAGATAGTTCTTTTCACGCACCTCTTACCCTTCATAAGCATCACTTGTCGTCATCCCGTTGCGCTACTCTGATCAACACACAAAGTCACTTATTTGTTTACTCAAAATGATGTTCCTTTCATGTCTGCCGTGACAAGGAATCAATCATCGCTGAGAAACCTTCCTCTAAAACTTCTATGGAACTTGCAAAATCCTTTTGACTCCCTTGTTTATAGCCTTAACCTCCTATTTTCTCAACATCGCATCCACCCTTTTTAAACCATAGGCCAAAAAGTCTATCCTCCCTTATCCAACGTTTACCCTTGAACAGTCTATCCTCCCACTACCTCTCCTTTAAGATTCACCAAACTCGCAGTCATCCTTGTC
>Ga0214544_1006652_pt1 | contig 21067 bp, 6 predicted proteins | sample CNSS3metaG_FD_160074 | JGI IMG/M metagenome (GOLD analysis project Ga0214544, IMG submission 160074) | Root nodule microbial communities from cowpea collected in UCLA plant growth center, Los Angeles, California, USA - CNSS3 | ecosystem: Host-associated > Plants > Roots > Nodule | place: USA...
CTCCTAATATTGAATATTTCATAATATTATGTTTTCTTTACCGTAATTTTTTTTCTTTTATAAAAATTAATATTGAAGTAGTTAGAACACGGGTATGGGTATGGGTACGAGATTATACCCGTTACCCGGTGAGGATGGGAATGGGAAAAAAGTTTGATACCCGTTGGGTTTGGGTATGGGGATGGGGATGAATTTTTTATGCGGGGATGGGTATGGGATAGCGAAACCCGTCCCCGCCCCGCCCCGTTGCCATCCCTACTCATATATGATCTTAACTACTACTCATCCATATTTTTGTTAAATATATTTTTAATTCTTAAAATTAGACGTAAAATTAAAATTCATCTTTATAATAAATTTTGATTAAAATTAGAGGTAAAATTAAAATTCATCTCTATAATAAATTTTGATTCAGATTGATATTTAAACTGATTACATTGATTGAAACATTCTAGTTCAAGTGTCCGTCTCTTGAATACTGTTTAATAATTTTAAAAAAAAGTAAAAATAATAGAAAAACAATATTCATTTATTTTTAAAATTTGAAAATAAAGACAAAAATATATAAAAGTTTAAAATAGGGACAAATTTCAATTTCTTCGTACATAAACTTTTTTTTTTCATCACCATACTTTACTAGTATCTCAATGCTGACAACAAACTGGTGCAAGTACAAATATGTCAACCATTCAATACCCGTAAAGTCAAACATATGGTAGGGAACATATCCAAGTTTGGGAAGCGTGACTAATGATTGTGATGAACATTCACAATAAAGAGGTTAAGAGATTAATGAAGTTTGAAAAATTTAATCAGGGAATGAAATGGTATTAGAACAAAAGATAAAGGTAAATTTTAAACTAGTGGAATTTTAGAACAAAGTAACTGTGCAATTTGCTACAAGTATTTGAGGAGGTACCACCATAGTTGCAGGTTGTTCTTCCTTAACCAGATTGGTTGTTCGAGTCCTAAAACAGCTATTGCCGACTCTTATCGTGTAACTAATAGCTGACAATGTCCATAGACGGCCATAAGTGACTTAAATGTAAGATTGAATAAGGAGTGGTAAACTGACCATAGTACACTAGGAGTAAGTAATTAACAATAAAATACTCAGAATATATAGGCTAGCACTACGAGTCAGCCTCGTGGAACGAGAATATGTCATGGTCATGGTCATGGTAGATGTGGCATCACCACTGCAAAGGAAGAATATGAGAATTTCAGTCTCACTGAGGAATTGCAAAGATGGCATTCAGAAAGGAAAGGAGGGTGAAGTAAAAGTCAAGCTTGAGGACTGGTAGTCCACCACAGTAGATATACCAGCTCTGCAAAAGCAGGATATTGTCAATCTCAATGTCACAGTGGAATTGAAGAAAAGACAAAGGGTGCAATTTTTTTATACTGGAAAGGGACAAAATAGAAAGACAACGAGAATGGTTTTTCTTCCTCTGCAGATGACATAGTTAGTGTGTCACTACGCAGTCAGGACATGATGGTAGTGGTGGAAAGGACTTAACAACAGTGAGTTACTCTGGGATTATGAGGCTAAAGGGAAAATTATAGCAGGGCACGAGACATAGGAATTCTCCATGTAAAGAATACAGCAACCGAAATTTATTCCATTTACCTAATTTCTACAATGAGATATATCAGTTTATCATGCGTAGAATCCTATCAGGAAATTGATGTTTCCAGGAATCATGTTTCAATCTTTTTTTTTTTTAAAACAAACATCAATCTATCACTTTAAAGGAAGCCTGAAAGGTGGTGTGATTAGTTTAAAAGGGAAACACCCTTAAGGCATAGGTTAGGGGTCCCTGCTAGGTATTAGTACGAGAAAAATATCGTCAATATTCAAAAGGTAGCAGTAGAAGCACAAGCTCAATTGTTAATTTTAGGTTTTTAATCGAAAGAAATCTTTTTGGACAAGCAGATAGATCTAACTAATTGCAACCTCAATGAAGAACTATATTTATTTTCATTACAATTGATCAATGTTACATACACATGGCAATTACAATGATTACATTGATAAAATATAAAATTGCCACATGAAAAATCAATAAACTTACACTCACTTGAAAACCGAATTATGGCAGGTTTTGTCACAGGGGTAAGGACAGTCTATAGCTTTGACAGTTTTCCGATCAAAATACCATTGTCCAACAGAAATTGCAACTGGCTGCAGGAAAAGAAATATCAACTTATCAGATGACGTTTCTGTAAGAACAATAAATAGTGAATAATTTCACCCAAAGGCATTAGCTTCACTTTGTCTTAGACCTGATCGAAACAAGCGTTTTCAATGAAATGAAGGCTAGATATATTTTGAATGACTGTTTTCCTTTTCATGAAAGGGTCAGACTAAATTGTCATATGTTTAACCATGAAATACATGGATTGAAAATGAAAAAACAACAATATTGAACTAATACGTAATTAGTCAATGATTCTAGCTCCCCAGAAGATTTATCCGCATATAACTTTAAATCTTTATCATTCTACTTTTTTTATTCTATACAGAAATGGTAGCCTCATGCGTTTGATTGTAAATGAATCCGTGCTTCATATGAAGACAAGATCGAACCATAGAGATGCAATGCTTTTTAATTCCTATCAAGATAGTTAGTATTAACGAAATTTTTTTGGATTCTCCATACATGATCTCTCACTGGTCCTTTCATTACTCCCAATTAGAAGAAAAAGTTAGTCTAGAAAACTCTAATGTATTCCACCAGCACAGTTTTAGAAGCATAAAAATCTAAAGCATGCATACCGTCTTGCCGATAGCTGGAGAGTCATCAGCAAACCAAGTATCTTGTAATTCAGAGTGGCAATGAGCAAAACAAGAATTGATGAATAACCCAGTACGAGGTTCCCCTGAGAAGCCTTTGATGTAGTTTAGCATTTGATTTCTGAAGTCTGATTCAGAGAAGAGATATATTATATTATACTATATTTCAATGAAATCAGATGATTGTAGATATATAAATTCACATACACATTAGAGATCAAAGTTACCTTGGAAAATGTGAATTTGAGATGAGTTACAGAGTGCACGATCATGTTTACAATCATTCCAAGAGCCATGGGGATCTGCTGAACGAGAGACCAAACTTTCTTGGACCTAAAGGAAGAAATAAGACAGATTTAGTTCATATCATAAAGAATTCAGATCTAATCAGGTTGCCACAGGTACATACAGGGTAATCATCAATAATCACAGAGAATATATGTTTCTTGCTTAGCTTACCCTATGGACTTTTGTTTACGCATAAAATAACTAACATTCAAAACTAATTAACTGAATGATGTTTGAATTCAACGTGCCTACAGGGCCAAAGCTTTTACTATGGATTGGGCATTGGTAAGAGTCCAAATTAAAATTATTTTTCCTGTACCAAAAAAAGGAGAAGTAGAAAAATTCCTGACAGTACTAGGAACGTTTGTTACAGGAAAATCATAGACCACAAATTAGTTAAACAAGAAACCACAGCATCCATACGATAGCATTTTGAGGATAAATGAAGAGATACAAAACATATAATCAGGCACTTTATTAACAAAAAAATTACAAGAGAGTGTATCCGTTAATATCACCTGCCATGAATCATAAGCTGCATTGAGAAGAAACAATGGAGTCTGAACATGGTTGATCAAATTTTGAGGAAAAAAGCACTACAAAAAGAAAATTTATGTTTAAAATTTGCAAGTTTTACAATTTCAAGTTATCGAGACATTCAAAATAATAGAAAAATACCGAAGTTGGGTTCAATTCACTGAGACAACTTTTTGGAAGATTTTTTTGCACTTCCTGCAGTTTCAACAACATCAATGTAATGGCATACTTATACATGTTTCTGAAATTAATATAAAGTAAAACCTGTAACAAGAAAGTTATCGCAAGATTGAACCAAATGACTCTTGAAAATTGAGCTCAGAACAACATATCCATAAAGCTACATTCAATTTCTTACACATTTTTTTACGACATCAAACATTACCTGTAACTTAACTACACCTCCAAAGAGATTCCTCATTGTGCGAACCCCAGCAACATCAACCCTACATGATTGAACAGATAATCAATTACATCAAGCTCTACTGATGATGTGCGCCAGTTGTAGCAGTATAAAACAATACAAAACTTACGCATCCAGGAAAAACCCTGCATCACTCAAACATTTCACGTTGGTAGATGTAGGAAATAAGGTCCGGAACTCATCACAGTGTATTATAGATGCTAGACCACCAGCAGAGCATCCAGACAAAAGAGCCTGATAAAAAGAATTAATTAGCATCCATGGATTTTGAAGATTGATTATTGCGACAAAAGGGACATGGTAAACCTGGTTGGCCTTCTTCATCCCCTTTGACAACAATTCCTCCATTGCAGCTTCCCAGATTTTTTGTCCTCGGAATTGAAGCTGTGCAGCCTGAAACAAATTCACATTCCAATATAAACATAAATTCAGAATATTTCCGTGTGCAATCCACCAACTCAGTAACACACATTGGAAAATTCACAATTCAGTAACACATTGTGTCAGTATGTCAGTATGTCTACACTTGAAAAAAAAAAAAGACATGTCAGTATGTCTACTTCTTTCATAAAAAGCAAATCAATTTTGACAATAAGAAACATTGTGCCACAAAAGTTGCCTTCAAGAGATGCAAACATGGCATACATGAGTGGAAGAATGAAGTAACACTAGGACCATAACTGTGATTCTCCCACTCTTGCAAGGAAACAAAACTCTGCTTCTTTGCCATTGATGAGTCAGACGATGTGAAAATAGATAGCAAAGCTCTACTTACTTACTTCAAGTGACTACCAATTGACTGAATGTTTGAATAAGCATACGAGGGAAAAAATCTATACTATTATACTTTTTCATACTCTCACTAACCTCGTCTTGACTATCTCCACTGAAAGATGCCCCATCACAGTACCGTACTTTAACTCTGTTCCAGTTAAAGAAATCTGTGCACAAACGAAAATATCCGTAAAAACAAATCCTGTAATCTCAGAAGGAAATAATGCATGAATTTGTAAGGTAAAGACAAAAACCAGGGTTTTCTTCAGCTTTGTTGCTCAATATCCCTGTGAATGCTAATTGCTTTTCCATGAATTTTGAGGAACCACGACGAGTAGTTTTTCTGAAGACACAACTTCTGATGGTATTACACCATCCTCCACCCTAAGCAAGCCGGGTAGGTAAACATTTAATGAGGTATACATCATAATAGCGTTATGCCGATAAATTATCACAGTTGCATACAGATTTGAATTTTTTTAAGAAATTGTAAAATCTTTAAAATATTTTTAAAATTCTGATTGAAACTCAGTGTCATGACACCTGGATATTCTGTTACATACCTCCAATTGAATGAGCCAACTATTTGCCCCAGATCCAAATCCAGGATGAAAGTGGTAACCAGGCAACGTTCCATCTAAACAAACTGGCAATTCAGGACAAAAATTATTACAAATCTTGAAAATGCAACTCTAGGTAATGTTTGCGTTCATTTTTTTATACAGCTCTAACATTAATTTGCTTGTAGAATAAAAATAACAAAAAATAAAAATCACTCCACTTATCAATTCCAATCAGAATCCACTATGCAAAATCGACTCCATTAAAAATTATTTTTGCAAACTCTCATGTAAACCCACGCAGTAGAGACAGTCTTTATTAACCTAAATTAACCTAAAAAGCATGCACAAAAATTATATACTCGTACAAGTACTATCTTAGTGCATAGACATGCATAGTCCCGTTCAGTGACAGTAAACTAATTACATAACCAGAAAGTGAAAAAATTACAAAGAGAGCATTTGGGGGCACAAGGAAAAAAATGCAATGCCAAGTTCAGAGGATCTTTTACAAAGTGGCTTAATGGTGAAGCCAGCATTCAAATCATTTCAGAGAACTAGCTTTAAGAATTGTCGAGGCAAATTACAAATAATTTCATTCATTCAGAGAAAGAGAGAGAGAGAGAGAGATACCAGCTCCTTTGGAATCAGCTCCCGGAATAAGAGTGAGAGGGACCATGAGAGGCCTTGCAGCCATTGAAACGGCATCGTTTTGGTCCAAAAACTCATACTCAGATCTAGCATTGATAACCACAGAAACAAAGGTAAATACTATCAGAAGGAGCACCCTCATTCTCATTTCCGAATCTACTCACTGAGTTAATCACTTGTGTTGTGATAATTATTGGTTTGTTTATACAGAACACAGAGTGTGGGTTTTGGGTATTGGTTTATTCACTACACTACTGCTGAAGTTGTTATATAGAGCTTTTAATTTATCGCCGATAAATCGGAATGAGACATGTATCTCGTTTAGCTGGTAAGTCACCAAGGATACCTCTGTCGGTCCCTTTTTGTTTTTGTCTTAATTAATTTTCCATGTGCTGTATGATCTGCATTTGTTGCCAAGTGGGTGAGGATGTTTTGTCCAAACCATTTTCTCCTTAATGTGGAATGTTCAAGACAATAACTGGAAAGTAATTAAAGTAATGAAACTGTCTTGTGATTGATGAATGTTACCTGCAAGCATTTAAAAATAATGAAATCTCAATTTAATATTCTCTTAATCTTCCTAAATATTGATGAAATCAGTTCAAAGTCATAATAAATATATATTTTTAGCAATTTTTTAATTTTCATAAATGTAGATGAATGCTTCCGGTCGTCATTTCAAAATAATAAATATATATTTAATAATTATTTTAAACATCCATCAATATTTTATTCTGTTGAAAAATGTAATGGGTAACTTTAATAGACTTTTGGCTGAATTATTCTTTTCACACTTTAAATTATTTTGACGTTTTACTTTTGATGTTTAAATCCTATTAAACCTATTAAACTAATTCTTGAAAGATAGTAGATTTTGATTTCTGGAGTGAGGAGTCTTTATTCATCGGTTCTTTAATAGGACGTATTTACGTTTTATGACCAAATGCACTAAAGTTAATTTACGTGATAAGGAGTTTCTAAAACATTAATAATGACAATTAGTGATACTTTATAACATCTCTTAGAAGTCATTGGAGTTGGTATCTCACTTTGAATGAAATGTCTTGTGAGCATTATTTTTACTATATTTTTATGAATTTTTCGTTAAAAATTTTAATTATAAAAGTCCTTCTACTAATTTTTTTTTAATTTGTAGGCAAAAATAAATGTTTTTAAAGATAATTGTTTTTATTTAACACGAAAATAAAGTTATGTCATATCATATACTAAGAGAAAATATTTTATAAGAGTCGGCTTTTAAATATTTGGCTACAGGAAAAAGAATAATATATACATTCATATTCTTATCGGTATTTATTTGTAAATTTAACTAGTAGATGAAAATAGGAAGATGAGTAATATATAAAATAAAAAAATTTATAAATTTATTATATTTAGATTTTAAGTTGAAATAAAAAATTTATAAATTTATTATCTTAAGATTTTAAATTAAAAATATATCTATTCTTTATTTAAATTTTAATCAAGTTTTACTAATGTTAAATATTTCTGATAATTTTCTTTATAAATGGTGAATCTACAATCAATTTTAATAACGAAATTATACGAATTCAGTATAGTCTCTATATAAAAGAATTTTACATGAAAAAAATATTCAAGTAAGTGCATTCCATTAATATAAATTGGAATATGAAAAGATATTCTCAATAATTAAATATTCATAATATATATATATATATATATATATATATATATATATATATATATATATATATTGTAACTATGTAGTATGTGAATCTCGTAATTCTTTTGCATTTTAGATATATTGTGGAGAGTACTTGAAAATAAAAATATGAAAGCTTATTAAAATATTGCTAAACATTACTCATAAAAAATTTAAAATAATAAATACTTATCAAGCAGTTTTATAAGACAGATTTACTGTAATTCTTCTTTTCTAGGCTCCGTTCATGTGAGATTCTTAGCTCACCAAACACTTAATACATTATTATTTTTACTCGCAATCTATAAAAAGTTGTAGGCAGTAAAATCTAAAGTAATCAATTTTTAGTTCTTCTAATAATATGGATACGATATAATTATTTTTTTTAAAATTTTAAAATATTTATAAAATATCTTTGTAGAGGCATCAACTACCACTATGAATAAATACATGTACTAATATTTTTGAAAAAACAATAATGTTCCATAATCTATGATTTCGGATCATCCAATCAGTCTCATATTGTTTGAGAGTTGAGGTCAAATACAGTTTAAATATTTATTTTTGTCTCCATCCTCCAAAACACTTTTTAAAAACAAAACTGTGACAAAAATCCACGTCTCAAAACAGACAATACCTTGATATAATTTCATCAATATTTTATAAAATTTTATATAGACTAGATAATATATAATTATAATTCAACCTACAAATTAATTAATGCTACATTCTCAATTTATAGTATTTATGGAAGTTAAATTATTTGTATTTGATATTTTCAAGCTACCATATTAAATGCATACATTTGTATGTAATATTATTAAATTAAATATACTGAATAATAGTATTGTGTGTATTAAACATGTAAATTAAATAGTGCAATATTAATTATATGTTATATTTATAGATATTAAAGTTGGTATGTTTTTAATATTTAGATAATGCTATCTTAATAAAACATATGTAATATTAATTATATATTACGGGCAAAAAAGAATATTAATTGTATATAGTTTTAAATAAATAAAATTTGCATAAGATATATATTAGTAAAGTGTGTACAATATTAATTATATATTGCATATTTAATAAACGTATCTATTTAATGATTAAATACATGTGTGATTTTGTAATGATTACATTTTATTTAATATATGTTTCTAAAATATGTAAAGTTCGTAATTTTCTTAAAATAAATTATATTTAGCAATATCATTGACTTAGTCCTGTACTATATTTCATTAATGTGTTAAATGATATTATTTAATGTTTATGAAAATGCTGAATTCATAACTTTAAATAAATAACACGTTAAGCTCTATCAAGTTTAACAATAATATAAATGTATATGCTTAAGACTTGTCAATTTTATATTTCGAGACAAACCATCGTGGTTTGGAGTGTGCTTTCCAAGGGACGTAGTCCAATTTACAACTTTAGATTTTTTTTTTTCTGTTTTTGTTGATAGAAACCAACTTTAGACTTTAAAAGCACCAATATTTCTAGAAATAATAATTTTATGTGGTCCTATAACTATTTCTAAATGAAACACAAGACAGGTATTTTTCTGTTTTTTATCCTTAACTTTATGCAAGGGAAAAACCCTTTGTTTAAATAGAAAGGTTTTTGAAACTATTTTTGGTAATTTGGTAATTCAGTGTTTGATGAAGGGTTTTGGACTGAAATTTAGATCAAAATTTACTATTTTGCGCACTTGTCCAAAAGAAAGTTTGGGGGTGGAATTCACCTAGGTGAATGTGGCTCTAAATAGGTGAAAAGAAGATTGGATATGGGCTGGCTCCTATGCTAATTCGGGCCTGGTCCATAGGACCTTATCCTTGTGTGGGTTGTTTCTTCCTGCACCCCACAAAACCTAATAACCCAATTTTACCCCTACTAAAATTATATTAAAAATATCAAAATATATTCCTAATCATTCTCCTCCCTTCCCTCAGGCTATGGTTTCCAGTGTTTGGATCATCTTTGCATTTCATTTATCCTTTTGTCTGGATTTGGATTTCTTAACTTAGAAAAACTGCACTCATTCGGGTGCATGGTTGGATGCTCTTTGTCTTCGCATTACAGTGTCTCCAGCATGGTTGGATGTTGATTGGAGGCTTGTACTACTAAGCTCCTTTTGAAAATCATTATGTGCAAAAGCTTTTAATGGTTTGAAGGAGAGATATAATTTTTTTAATTGTATAATTTAAAAGTTATTTTGATTTTGAAAATATTTTTCAAAATACATATTTTGGAATCTATTTTTTAATGTATTTTGGAATGCATATTTCAAAATACATTTCAAAATTTGAAAATATTTTTCCAAATGTATATTTCGAAATATTATATTCTTTAAATGTCTTTCGGACTGTGAAATCCTATTTCTTGATCGAAAAATGCATTCTAAATTATACATTTGGTAATGTGTTTGAATACATTTTCAGATTAATAATATGTAAGTATTAAAAAAAATTCAGATAAATTTTACTTTTTATAATAATTTTAATGAAGGATAATTTGGAATCAGTGAATTTTATTTAAATAGATTTTTTCCAAAATCAAATCTATAGTTTTGGATTTTAAATCCAATTCACTTAACTTAACTTGAATTAGATTGAACTATTTTTTAAATTTGAAAATCCAAAATTAAAGTGTGTTCATTAAGTCAAGCTAAAGTGGTTGATGATTAGTTTTAAGTAAGTCAGTTCGATGACAGGTGGAACTATATGTCCAAGAAACCAAAATTTTACTAGGATAGACTTTTTAACTATGGCTTTGATACCATGTTAAGAAGTGAACTTTAAGCCTAACTTAACCCCATAAAATTAAATTTTACGGTGAGATTTGCACTCCACTTATATATTATGAAATTGTTTTATTTCTAGTCGATGTGATACTTCCAACACAGGTTGAAGTTCAAGGAGAGTTTGTCCGGATCGAAGGTCGAGGTGAGTCAGTCTAAGTTAAGGAATGGAGTCGAGTCATTACGAGTCCAAAGTCAAGCTAAGTCAGTTGAGCCAATGAATCAAGTTGAGTTGGCTAAGGCTAAAGGTCAAGACAAGTCAACTCAAACTGAAGTTCAAGATAAGTTGGATGGTTTATCCAAGTCATCTTGATCCTAAGGTTAAGTTAAGTCAATACGGACATAAGTCAAGTCAAATTTATGTGGGCTCAGGTTTATTCAAGCCAATGTTGAGGTAAGGTGACCCAAACCCAAATCAAGTTAAGTGAACCAAATCCATGTCAAGTTTAGTTGACCTGAGTTCAAGTCGAGTCGAGTTAGTCTGATTTCAAGACAAATCAAGTCGACTTAATCATGTCTAATAGACCTAATAATTTTGTATATTTATTCAATCTTCCTAAATTTAATTTAATTGGCAAAGTGGATTCAATTAAATTTAGTCCAATTTAAATTTGATTGAAAAAATTTCAAATCTAATTGATCAAGCTAAAATGAATGAGTTATAGATATAATTTATTCTATTAAATCTATGTGGAATCTACTCTTAATTTTGGAAAATCTAAGACTAACCTTATTTACAAGCACCATCAACTCTATAACCTGTCTTATTCAAATACACTAATACATTTTGGTGATCTTTATATCTTGACAAAATCTTAGTATTCAAAGAACGACTAACTCTTTTTGAAACATTAGATGAAATAAAAATAACCGACAATCTACAGCATAAAAAAATGTTAGTCAATTATCTATTTAGTAAGTGTTTTAACTATAATATTTCTTATAATTTACATAAAAATTGGTTTTTGTTTTGTTGTTCTTGTAGACTTCTTTTGTTCATATCAGTTGCTACAAATTTTCTTGGCCTAAGATTATCTTTTTTGTCAGTGCTCTTAGGAACAAAATGTGTGGCTCAATCACTGGCTAAGCTCGATACATAAAACACAACGAATGGGATGTTACCTAAGCCTCTTTTTCCTTCTAAGTGGGAATCAACGAATATCTTACACTCTCTAGTAAGTAATGTACTTTGGGATGAATTGTGAAAAGGAAACTTATTCATCATTAACTTCAATTTTAAATAATATCTGTGTTACTAATTTTCTCTTAATGGTTTTTTTATCAGCAATTTGCTTTTAAAGTATTTCATTTAATTGAAAGTGATTGGACATTGTTATAAATCTTCATATTTTATGTACTCAACTATAAGTTTAAAATACGGAAGGTTTTAACTGACAGAAACCAGATATTCCATAAGAGAATAATCTTTACAAGGGAGTCAACTAAAATTTGAATTTTCATTGAAAAAAAAAGGGTTTTTATTTAGTATTTGTTCTGTGTGGATAACTGTCTATGAAGGAAAGTACATACAAAAGTAAGAAAAGAGAAAGAAAAATTCCACGCATTTGGACAATTCCTCAGGAGTTTCGGTATCTGATTTGGTTGCAAAAGGCATAAAGTAAAAAACACTGTGAGGTTGATATGCTTCTTAGGGTTACAGAAAACAACGTTGATGCTTATAATATTCCTCATGAAAAGGAATAAACCTCATCTTCATCACCCATCTCTACATCCAAAGAAGAAAAAGATTATCCTATTCGTGTGACAAAATTTATATGCATAAATGGAGAAGATTGATTGCTGCCTAACTGTGCTTTTGATGAGGTAGCACACACATGGGCCACATGCATTGGACCATATATTTATCATAATTAAAAAATACTGAGTCCTAAGTTGAAAGTTGTGGACTTGATGAATGAGAGCAACAAAATTACAAGTGGTGCAAAAAATTCCACCCTTTATCGTCACCTCGCACATTCTCACTTGGTGGCGGGTCTTTCTACAACTTCATGCACGCATGCTCTCGTATAAATAGATTCACGTGAGTGTGCTACTACCTAATTAATTGTTCCTGCTACCTTCAAACACACCACAGCACAAGTGTTGTTTCGTTTCTTTGCGAATTATTGTACTTTCTTATTCTGTTCTCTAATTAATGTCTTGTCCTTGATTCTCCTCCTGTGCGTAGCCTTCATAATTATTTTTTTCATTATGCGGTTCACATCCATGATTGATGTTTATCAGTATCCGACCACATTAAATAACTCACTATAGGCTCTTGTTTTTATATTTAGGTGGAACCTGTTATACTGAGCTAGAAATTGAGGTTTGGATCATATATATACCTCTATATACTCACTTCATCTTCTTCATTGGTTAACCAAGTAAGTCTTCAGTACATATACACTATAACACCTCTGGTAACCTTGTTCTGAAACTTGTTTGTTTTTGTATGTTTCGTTTACCTTTATGATCGATCTCACTTAAACTGAAACCATCAAGTTACCGGAAGTGATGTATTTGCATTTCAAATTTAAATGGCAAAAGGAAAATATAATATTAACGCTTTTCGATCCACTCCCATATATATTTTTTCATGTTTACTGAGATGTTAACAGTTGCTGCTTCTGCATGCCATACTTAATTTCTTACTTCTCAATGGATTTCCACACATATTATGGTTTAGTGAGCAGGGTTTTTGTGAACATTGGAATTGACACATTTATTGCATGTTGATGCAGATTATAATTTGTTTGAGATGGATGCTTCTTGCGGGATTGTTGGATTCAAGTATGATTGCTTGCTTTTCGGTATGAATGATGCTACTCTACTACTGCGCTCTTACATGTTTCCCGAGCTGTACAATTTAACGAAACTGCACGTGAATTTACTATTTTTTGAATTTTTGTAAGCTCTGTAAACATTATGATGGTAATGATATAATCAAACAAAGAGTAGGGACGCGAAAGTGTGGAATGATAACTCAAGATTTGGATGAATTTTATTTGATTTTGAGAGAAAAAGAAAGAAGGGAAAGTTTAATACATTGGATAGTGACAGTGCGTTTTTCTCCTGCATAAATTGGAAAGAGAAAATTTAAGAAGAGGAGTTTCGGAGAGACAATCAAGCTATTATTTCCCTCTTACAATTTTAAAGGAAAACGGGAAGTGTTATTTATGTATGGCTCCAACTTTTCCACAGATATGGACGATACTCTCTACCCATTGAGCTCAGGTCTCAATTTGGCATGTCGGAAGAACATAGAAGGTACAAACACTAACCATGAAAATTACAATACCTCTAGTGTCAAGATAATATGCAAAATATGTACCTTAATCAAACCAATATTGTTTACAGAGTACATGTTAAAACACTTGCATATGGAGGAAAGTGAAGTACCAAAGATTTGCCTGGACTTCTACAAGGAATATGGGACAACTATGGCAGGACTAAAGGTAGAGAAATATCACCATTTTTCTCGGTTTCCTCTTCATCGTTCTTTCCTTACTAGAGTATCAATTTCAGGCCTTTGGCTATGAGTTTGATAATGATGAATTTCATGCCTACGTGCATGGAACACTACCATACTGGAAACTGAAGCCAGATCCAGTGTTAAGGAACCTTCTGCTTTCCATGCCTCAGCGTAAAATAGTATGTGTAAATATTATATATTAGTCTGTTCAGCGGAGAGCATTCCGTATAATTCTAACTAGGAAATGGTCATCTCAGATATTCACCAATGCAGATGAAGCTCATGCACACCAAGTGCTCAACAGATTGGGCTTGATCGAATGTTTTGACAGTGTCATATGCTTTGAAACGCTTAATCCTCCTGATCACACAGATAATCCCGTGCTAGCATGGGGTAACTCGTTGAACAAAGAAGGTTGTAACCAGGTAGAGAGTGGATGCTTTAACAAGACACAAATCCTCTGCAAACCCTCTGTTGAAGCCATTGAAGCTGCCATTCAGATTGCAAATGTAGACCCAAGGAAAACGGTACAATCAAATTACATGTGTTTTGTGTAGCATATAGTGTAGAAATAAGCATGCATCACTTAAGCATTTACATGTCGCTTCTGCGTCATTTTAACCTATATGACATGAAATTATTGACGGATGCACGTTTTAACAAAAAAAGCAAACACACTATATAAACTAAGTGACGCATGGAAATTATGCCTTTGTGTTTATTTATATTTATAGAGTTTGGCCATTTAGTCTTGGAATCATCTTACTATAGTTATTTGTTGTTCTCTCTTTTCCATCCTATGCAGTTGTTTTTTGATGACAGTGCTAGAAACATTGCAAGTGGGAAAGCTGCTGGACTTAACACGGTTATTGTAAGCTATAATTTATTATTCATGATTCCTCTTGGGAAACTTTAGAAATCGAATAGCTATATGATTTATGCACATATCTAACTCAAGTTACCACTTTGGCGGCAGGTGGGACGCTCAGATTTGGTGCCAGGAGCTGACCATGCACTGAACAGCATTCATAACATCAAAGAAGCATTACCCGAGATATGGGAAGCTGAGGGAGATCAACAGCAAATGATCCAATCTCAAGCAGTTGAAACCATGGTCCTTGCATAGATTTTGCTTTGAACAAGCAAATTTTTACTATCTATCAATCCCAACCATGGTGCATAGCAGTTGGCTCCCCACTAACAGTGATGCTTAAAAATGTAAATCATGTTGTTGGGAGCATGTGATGTAAACGCAAATAACAATAGCATAAAGAAATGGAAATGAGAATATTATTGTTCTAAAGATTAAGCACGAGTCTTGCCATACAAAATATGGGTAATTAGGCAGCAGCTAATGACAATCCAAACCCATTAACATGACTAATAAGGGATAATCAGAGCATTGGGAAATGAACTCAAAATCAGATGAAAAGTAAAGGAATTCCGGGTAAGGATCAGCCCTCTATAGGCAGTTCTCCGCAATTAACAATTCTGCAAGGCTTCCGAGGGGCATCTAACCTACTCGTCTCCTGGGATTCAAGTGTTCTCACAACATCCATGCCATCAATGACATGTCCAAAAACAACGTGACGATTGTCTAGCCATGGAGTCTGCATAAAAAATAAAGACAGTTAATATTTTATAAAATTCAACAATTTAAAGATTCATGCATTTTAGTTTAATAATTCAGTACTGAATACGATAAATAACACCACAACGAAATGGTCCAGATCTGTGAAGAAAACATATCTTAGATCAGGAAAAAGACTTGATAAATACATTCCCTAGTGACTAGTGAGGCTTTTCCAATGAACAACCACTCAGTGGATATTGATGTTACGCTTGATTTTGAGTTTACTTTTATTGAAGTTTATCTATCATTAACTTGAAATAATCAGGAGGGGCAGTACATGTCTCTCACCTTTACAGTGCAAATGAAAAATTGACTACCATTGGTGTTAGGACCAGCATTTGCCATGCTTAGAACTCCAGGACCCGTATGCTTCACTGCAAGAAAGTGTTGAAACTAGAAATGTAAGCAGACTAATTAAACTGAATTTTAAATACCAATCAGGCAATCACTATTAAAAATTTATAATTAAATATTACTATCCAGCCAGAATAGAGAGACATACAGGCAAAACTCTCATCTTTGAAACTTGGACCATAGATACTAATTCCACCAGTTCCCTGCAGCAAATAAAAGCACAATGTAAGCGAGAATAAAACTCAGTAGCCTCTTTGATGCATATACATGGCATGTCAGTTGGAAAGTAAACGCACTCATCACTACATATATGCAGGCATAAAAACAAAAAGTAGAGCTCACATTTCCTTCCGTAAAGTCTCCTCCCTGAATCATGAAATCTTTGATTATACGATGGAAGGAGCTTCCTTTGTAACCATATCCTTTCTCACCTGTTAAAAGATTATTTAGCTTGATATATAAAATTCAAAGTTACACAATCCATTTCAGAGAAGAAATCCAACGGCAGCAAGAAAAATGCTGCAGAAAAACTTGATTGCTTGCCTGTGCACAAAGCACGGAAGTTTTCAGCTGTTTTGGGAACATCATCTCCAAATAGACCCAAAACAATCCTACCAATAGCCTCACCGCCAACTTCCACGTCAAAGAAACACTTAGTTGTCACCTTGGCTTGAAGCTCAATAGCCTAAAGAAAACAAAAGCATGCAAGAAAATCACGTTAATCACAGCAGAAGATAATATTGAGCATTGTCCAGACTTTTTTACATTAAACCATTGAATATGATTCCAAACATGGCGTCGTGAGTATGAACAATCACAAATCCAAATACTGAATGATAATTCGATCAACAAAAGTTCTAAATTTTAAAAACTATTCAGGGTCTACTTGGTTAAGAAAATGTTTTCTCCTTCTATTTTCTATTTTTGATAATTACAAATACCACCTTGTTTTGTTTTCACTTGGTTTGCTATTTTCAAAAATTTGTAAAGAAAGTGTGAAAACCATGTTCTTTTCACAGTCTTGTAAGGACGTCCAGTGGAACAGAGAGTAAAGTTTAAGAGACCCTGAAGGTTTTATCCTTTAGCTTCTCCACTGTCTTGTAATAATCATAGTTATTCTTTCAGTAAACACAATCCCAAACCAGAAATTTCAAATTAGAAACTTACATTGTCTGTGGCGTTGACACATGTCATGCTCCGGTATCTAATTGACCTTGCTCCAGATTGTTGCCTCACAGGGAACCTCAAGGCATAGTGCGACCTAGATGCCAATGCTTTACCGTAACCAAGCTGTGACCCTGTAACCCAACAGACCACACGTGGCCTTTGAACCTTTGACACATCTCGGCTCAAATTACCCTGAAAAAATGGTAGCAAACTTCCATCACTGTTAACAGTTGACACCTTTGCAATCCAAAACCCCTAATAGGCAAAGGTGTGAAAAATAATCTCTTTCATACATTACATCGAACAAAAGCGATTTGGGTGCTTCCAAAAGGGAAAGTCAAAACGGTGCACTTAACGGTAACGCATTCTTGATAATTGTTAGTATTATTGAAGGATAAAGAGAAGGAGAAAGGAAGCAGAAGAGACCTGAGCCCGTGGAAGTGAGTTCTGACAGTGAACAAATTGAGCTGATAATGAAGACGCCATACTCACTCGAACCTTCCCTTGCTGTGCTGAGCGGTGTTGATATTGAAGAACAAGACCCAAAGAGATAAAAGGGTTATAAGGATGTGTACCATTTTATATGTAAAGAAAAAACTGAAAGTATATGCAGTTTTACATTTTAAAGCATTTTTTTTTATTTTAAAAATAATATTTTGTCAATTAAATTAATTATCTTTTAAGTGTGTATTTAATCGTTTACATCTAATATGTTCTGTATTCTAATATCTAATAAAAAAAGGGGGAAACTAATAAAACAAATAATAGGCATGCTTGTCTTCAGATTTTTTTACGAACAGTCTAGAAGAGATATTGAGGGATTAATAGAAATAAGAGTATAACATTAGTTTTTTGTTTTACATAATGAAATGGAAGATAAAAGGAAGGGCATGTTTATGTTTATGTTTAATAGTCTCCAATTTTACTAAAATTTACAAAAAAAAAAAAAAATTTTAAATTTTTTTATAGAGTGGATTGTAAATTTTCGTCAACGGTGTTGGGTTTGAATAATTTCTTTTGACTATAGTCTATATACGAATTCCACTACTATTATATAGTATTTTAAACCAAAAAATCTTTCTAGTTTTCTATACAATTATGACACTTTGATTTTATTAATTATATAAGATATGATATTAATAATAAGTATAATTATTGTTTTGCTTGCTGGTGCTGGTCTTATCACCAGCTGCACTCACCTTGATTTCTCAGCCACCATTTGTGAATTTAAAATGTCGGAATGATTAACGGACAAAAGAAATAATCAGCAAATAATTTAAATATGCATAATTCTTATTTTTCTTTTTGTGGTCCATTCTAAGCCAGATTTTATATTTGGGCTTTCACCAAAAACAATAAAAAAGAATTTCAGCCCATAAAATGGGCCAGGCTTTGAATACAAACAGTGCTTCTGTTAGAGCTCCAGAACAAAAAACTCCTCCCAGAAAACGTGTCTGCTTTTACATTGATTAATACAGAAGAAAGAAAGTTTTATATAGATGTTAAGTTAAATGAAAAAGTCAGTTAAGATATTTAATTTATTTTAAAAAAATTTATGTCAAGTATTTAACGGGTACTTGAAAGTTATTGGTCCTAGTTGTTAGGTCTTTTAATAGTTTTTTTTTTTTTTTTTATTAAGTTTTTTTTTTTTGTTATTAATGGTTCAACATCTAGAATGGAGTGCAATTCATTCTCCATAGTCTTCTTTCTCAAAAACAAAATACATATTTTCAACTTTCTATATTCTAACAATCTAACATCGTTTTTGACGAACTTTCCTCTGCAGGGGAGCACAATTTTATAAACATTACTAGAATTGAAAAAAAAAGAAAAAAAAGGTAAACCCTAAATGGATGAAAATGGTATACCAAGGATATCCATGTGACACAGCTCACAAAAAGTTGTGATTTTTCACCGTATTTACGCATATACATACATATATATAATAATAATAATAATAATAATAATAATAATAATTTTTCAAACATAGAAAGGACCACCTACTAAATAATACACAATAAAAATTTTGATAAAAAAAAATAAACTAAAAATTTTTAAGTTCCACCGTCAATTTAAATCCGTCTAAAAAGGAAAACATGTGCGTAATGCAACCAAAATGTTGTTGGATTCACATTGACAATAAAATTGACTATCTTGTACCAAGTGTGGATACATAATGATGCGGAATTATGTTGATTAACCCTAATAAAAGACAAATGTAATAAGGAATATATATATATATATATATATATATATATATATATATATATATATGATGATCGAGTGTAAAAAATCAACATGCCTTTAATATTCCTGATATAAGTTTAACACAGTTTAAAAATATATTTTTAGTCTTATACTTCGATTAAAAATTGGAAATCGTTCCTTTTCGAAACTTTGATCTATTTTGGTCTCTAAATTAAAAAATAGATAAAAATATTTTTTTTAACCTAATTATGTTAATTTTAATTTTACATATTAAGCGCATTTCATATTAATAATGAAGTTATTTATACTTTTTGACACATTTTTAGTTCAATATTTTTTAAAAGATGCATGAACAGTTAAAAAAAATTAATATAATTATATTAAAATAACTATATTAATTTATTTTTAAAATTTAATGACCAAAATATATAAATTTTTTGAATGAAAGACGAATTCTAATTTTTAAATCAAAATTTAAGTACTAAAAATAGTTGACCCTCCAAATTTTTTTAACAAAATAATGAGAATTAAAGGGTTTGTTGGGTGTATTAAAAACGTTTGTCTCACACGTAACATAGCATCCATTACATGTCATGTTTCGCATAAAACAAATAAATGAAAGTTGAAACCTGGTTGGATCAGTGACGTACATTGTTTCATCCAACAGCTTTAATTAGTGTATTCGTTCAGACTTTAAAATAAACTTCAACACCCGTTCCTCACAAAATATTTATTATACGTTTAAAAGTCGCAGCAATAAAAAATCAAGCAGGTCCTACTTTTTTTAAGACAATGTTTCTTAAAATTTCACTAAAAGATAAGACCAAATTCACTTGAGACAGAATGTACTCTCATTGTGTTTTCCCTTTACCTCATTATTTTTCACAGAGCGTTGACTTTGTTTACGCAAAAATCATTTTTGTGTAGGCCTTAAAATAGATATTATGTCAAATAATTGTTAGATTTTTAGAGAGGGATAACATTGAAAAATATAACACCAATAAGACCTAAGTCTAATCATATACTGACATATCATTTTCAATTCAAAATCTTAAGGTAATTAATTTATGAGCCTTAATCTTTGTATGATGCTCTACTTTCTCATTTATGATTAATATGAAATTTAGACTCACACTTGAATTTCTAACAATAATATTTCGGATAATTCTAGGAGGGATTAAACTGCAGTTTTATTTTTTGTTTTTCTTTTTTTAATTTCTCTGTTAGTCAAATAATTCTTGAAGGGATTAAAGTGTAATCCTTCTTTTTTTATTTTAATTTTCCTGGTAATCAAATAATTATTGGAGGCATTAAAGTGCAGTTTTTTCCCAAGCGAAACGTGAAGTCAGTGAGTTTTATAATAATAAGAAAAGCTTTGAAATGATAGCCACTGAGTTTGGGTCATCCATCGTCACTGCACAGTGCTTCATAGTGGGTTTGGTTAGTAGTGATCGTGGAGAAGTTGGTGCCTATGCTCGTGGGGAATCAGTTTTGCGTCACTTTTTATTTAATTCTCTATTTTTTTTTTCTATTTTACAACGGTGTTAATAATTTTATGTTGAAATGAATTAATTAAAACATATCATTTAATATCTATAACTATATATAAAGGGGATTCCCTCTTTTGTGTCCACATTTCATAATTCCAACTTTACCCTTTATAATTTAATTATTTATTAAATTTTTAAAAATTAATGGTTATTTGTATAAGTTTT
>Ga0214544_1006653_pt1 | contig 21066 bp, 11 predicted proteins | sample CNSS3metaG_FD_160074 | JGI IMG/M metagenome (GOLD analysis project Ga0214544, IMG submission 160074) | Root nodule microbial communities from cowpea collected in UCLA plant growth center, Los Angeles, California, USA - CNSS3 | ecosystem: Host-associated > Plants > Roots > Nodule | place: USA...
CTTAATAATGTTGGTTTGGAATTATGACATGACGTCTCTCACGAATATAGTGGTATGGTTCAAATTCAAATGAGGACTACCACATGTTAGTGGCCGAAGACTTTACTGTTGTATTGATTTTTAGAATTATCGTCATAGTATGCTACTCATTTTCCACAATTATACATGTGTTGTGCAATATAATATTCTTAGACAACTATTCTGTGGGTTGAGTAAATTTGGAGGCATTTGAGAAACTAAACAGATAAGAATAATGATATGAACTACTATAAACTGGTAGTTTATGCATAATATTTAAATAAAAAACGAGAAAAATACAATGTATAATTTCTTCTTATTTTTGTTTTAATTTTAATAGCTAGACACTTCATTTTTAAAACTTTTACCGAAAATACCATGAATGTATATATTTTCTACGATTTCTACTATATTCATAATTTGAACTCTAACTAGGATTGTTTGAAAAAAAAAATCTTATAGTGATATAAACAAATATAACAAATTATACCACAATACTTCACAATGTTCTAAAATTGGTAAAGAATATTTATACACTAGAGAGACCTTGGAATTGAAGTTGCAAAAAAAGAAATAGAAAATCACGTTAAAATATTATTTAATTATGAATTGATGACTATATTGATTTCCAAAGTACTCTTTACATACTGGTATTAGCACTCTATGGTCGCCAATAATGACAGAAAACGAAAAAGAAAAAAAAAAGAAAAAAGAAGGGAAATGATAGGGAAAGAATTAGAGAGTTTGTGTCTGGCTAAGTCGTCGAAACGACTAGGATAATTAAAAAAAGGAAGAAAGTACTAGGCTAGGCTAGGGAATAGGGAGCCGAGATTCACGCGCGACACACATGGAGTGAGCACCAGCCAGCCACACTCACACACACCACAACTCAGTGGAGGAATGTCCTCTATAAAACCAAACACAACACACACAATTCAACACAAAACAACATAAACCAACCCAAAATGGACTCACTGTCCCTCCTCTGGACCGTCCCGCTCCTCGCCGCCGGTCTCTACTGGTTCATCTGCATCCTGGGTCCCGCCGAGCAGAAGGGGAAACATGCCACCGCCATATCCGGCGGCTCCATCTCGGCGGAGAAAGTCCAAGACAAATACAAGCAGTACTGGTCCTTCTTCCTGCGGCCCAAGGAGATCGAAACCGCCGAGAAAGTGCCGGACTTCGTCGACACATTCTACAATCTCGTAACCGACATCTACGAATGGGGCTGGGGCCAATCCTTCCACTTCTCCCCCTCCGTTCCTGGCAAGTCCCACGCGGAGGCCACGCGCCTCCACGAAGAGATGGCCGCGGATCTCATCCAGGCCCGCTCCGGCCACCGGATCCTCGACGTGGGCTGCGGCGTAGGAGGGCCCATGCGGGCCATCGCGGCCCACTCAGGCGCCAACGTGGTGGGCATCACCATCAACGAGTACCAGGTCCAGCGGGCGAGGTTCCACAACAAGAAAGCGCGGCTGGAGTCCCTCTGCGAGGTGGTGTGCGGCAACTTCCTCCACATGCCCTTCCCGGACGACAGCTTCGACGGCGCCTACTCCATCGAAGCGACCTGCCACGCGCCGAAGCTGGACGAGGTGTACGCGCAGGTGTTTCGCGTTCTGAAGCCGGGGGCGCTGTACGTGTCGTACGAGTGGGTGACCACTGACAAATTCAGAGCGTCGGAGGCGCAACACGTGGAGACCATTGAGGGGATCGAGAGAGGGGACGCTCTCCCTGGTCTGAGGAGCTACGCTGACATCGCGGAGAGCGCGCGTAGGGTGGGGTTTGAGGTGGTGGAGGAACGCGATCTCGCTCTTCCACCCTCTCACCCGTGGTGGACCCGCTTGAAGATGGGTCGGGTCGCCTACTGGCGGAACCACCTTCTCATTTCTGTTCTCTCCGCCGTAGGAATTGCCCCCAAAGGTACCCTCGACGTTCATCAAATGCTCTTCCAGACCGCTGACCACCTCACCCGTGGCGGTGATACCGGAATATTCTCTCCCATGCACATGATTCTCTGCCGAAAACCCATCTCCTCCTGATCCATTCATCATTTCCTTTTTCTCTTTTTCCTTTCCTTTTCCTACTGTAATTGCTTTTAATTCCATGTTCCACTGCTGCATGCATGCAATTTGGTTTTCAAAGCTATTTTTTTTCGTTGGATAGCTCTCACTCTGTGTATACTGTCCTATTCATCCTCAAATCTCACGGATCCAGGAATCTACAAAGTTCTCATTTTCCTTTTTCTTATTTTAAAATTTTCGATCACGTACTGCGCTGAGATGTAAATTAAAGTAAAGGGGGAAGTGGTGCGGTGAAGCTGCGCGTGCCATGCATGGTGGAATCAGAATCTTCAGCCCTCTTGTGTTTATTTTTTTATGTCTGATGCTACCTTTTACTCACGTTGCGCTTGGATCTATATTTCTCATTACTCGTAACGCCCGGAATAAAAAAAACCACCTACGGTAATTTTGTTACTATATTTAATCATGTTTCTGACTCCAAACACACACACAAATGCTAGATACCTAATATTTGTTGAATCATTGGTTACCAATTTGTAAAGTTTTATATGTTGGATAAACTTAACTTAAAGTGTACAGTTAATGGTGAACTAATTTATTCTCTCTATGCAATTTTAACATCTGTGAATTTTTTTTTTTGTTTCTGCTATATGCTATGACTCTGTAGATGGGCTTCCAGATTTGGGCCTTTAATCCAACAAAAACGAAAGACCTCGGCCTAGCTTGTTATGGACGTATTTGGACTCTGAGGTATTCTGGAAAGAGAAATTGATTTCATTGTTTTTTACAATTACTTTATTTAATACTTTTATGGTGAGAAAGTACACAGAGTATAGTAATTGATATGAGGTAAAGAGAATGACATAAGAACATAATTCATTTTTTCTATATTATTTTTTATATAAATACAATTTAAGTATGTTTTTATTTCTTTAAATTAAGATATTATCTTCTTTATTGTCTTTCAATTTTTAATTTTTAATTTTTGCTCTTTTGATTTTTGTAAAATGTTATTTTTAAATATTAAAGTTAGATGACACTAGTCCTTGGGATTGTGAGGCATTATTTCTTCTAGCCTTTCAATTAAAAGTTTTCATTTTTAGTCTTTCTATTTGTGCAAAATATCAATTTTAGTCTTTAAGATTAGACATTGTTAATCGAATATTAACTCAACTTATGCGACACCTCGCAATATCAATATTTTTCACTTCACTCCAAGATGCAACTGACGCACAGCCATTGGTTATTTATTTTCTAATAAAAAATAAAAGTAATTGGTCTGACTAAAAGGTAAAATTATGATCAGTCAAAATATTCAAAATTATGATCTGCCTTCTTTTCATGTTCTTTTATGTTGATCACCTCACGATCTTTTTCATTTCCTATCGCTCCTTCATTACGTAACTCTTCCCATCAAAAATTACTTACCTAATTAACATTAAACCTCTTTATTATATTAATATTTGACCTACTGATTTAATCGACTTTAAAATCTATCATCACAGAGTCCTCTTAACATCAACATTGACTTTAACACCACCGTAACATTGTGTAAAATTAAAAGACTAGAACATCAAAAAATTTAAATGATAAAGCTAAAGATACATGGACCTGTTTTGGACCAGAAATCATGTTACTCAAATAAAGCTAAATGATAAATGGCATCTACGCAATATAGTATAAGCTTGAAATTTAAATAAACATTTCACACAAAAAAAAAAAAAGTACTTGGAAGATATAAAGAAACAGTATCCTAGAGATCCTAAAATATTATATAAAATATTAATAAATTGAATTTCCTTTTAAAGATTAGAATTGACGGGAAGTAGTAGTGATTTCCTCCGCACAGGAGACATTTCCACATTTGTAAATTTCCCAGACATTTCCTCTGTTGTTGTTATCTATGGGTAGTTGGGAGTGGCAGAACACGAGAAAATTGAAGTGACGATGAACTTGGAAGTTGGAAATGTCAACATTTCGGTATTATTTCGATAGAGATGGCCACCTCCAAACATTATGTTTATTTTTGACTTTACTTCTCGTGAAGTCAAAACCTACCCACTTCCGTTTTCCCTATCCAAACCCTTCAAAATTACACAACTACCATCGGAGTTCTCACTTCAGATTACAATGTCAGAAAACAACACCGCTAAAAGTAAAACCAACCATCCAAATCCAGATCTACCTTAATCTTAACAAAAACGAACTTAAATTTTCAAACACAGGAAGCAAACTCAGGCACCTCGCTGCAAGTCCACGACTTTCTTCCAGGAGTCGCGGGAGGAGATCTCGTCCCACCACCTGGCGACGTTGGGAGAACTGAAGAGAGGAGCAGCGTCGGGGGCGGCGAGCAGGTACTGGGTGTTCGGGAGATGTGAAAGATCGGCGAGGGAGAACTCATCCCCCGCCAAGAACCGGTTCTCTCCGAGCCTCTTCTCGTACACATCCAGCACCTTCGCCAGCTTTTCTTTGCTCTGCTTGATCACACCCTCGTCCTGCTTGATCTTCATTCTGGGCGCGAATGCCAGCTGGAAGACCAGAGTGGAAGAAGGTGGGTTGAAGTTCTGACCTTCTGCCTCCACCCATTGATCTATGGAGGCCTTCGCCAGAGGGTTGCTTCCGTAGAGATCCTTGTTCCCTCTGTCGCCGTATTTCTCGCATACGTAGCGGCATATCGCTCTGGACTCTGATTTCAATCTCTGATGTTAGGGTTAGAAGTAAGGAAAAAAGGTGAGAGCTTTGGGGAGGTAGAGGAACGTACCGAAGAGGGAAATGTCGTCGGCGTCTTGAAATGCAGGTACTTGTCCGAAAGGGTGAAGCTTGAGAAAGTGAGGGGTCCTGTGTTCCCCTTTGGACATGTTAACGGGAATGAGTTGGAACGGAACGTCTTTCTCCAACAGACAGGCCAAGACTCTGGACACGGCAGTGGACATGGGTGGACCGTACACTTTCACTGTCGGCGCTGCCATGTCTTGCTTTGCTTGAAGGAAGAAAGAAAGGAAGGAAGGAACAGTTACTTGTGCAGCTTTGCTTTATCTTTCTTCACTCTTATCCTATCTCATCCACACTTCCTAATACACTATAGTCAATGTTTTATTTTCTTTATCCACTCGAATAAATTAATTTAAATAACCTCTCTCTTTCTTTAAACAATATTATCTATTCTATTTTTTTTTAATTTTATTATTTCTTCATTTCTGTCTCTCGTTTAAGTAGAGTCTCGATGCCTTGTTTGGTTTTTCGGATTAAAATAATTTTGGATAAATGAAAATCATGTTTTAGTTTATATGAAAATATAATTTAGAAATTTATCCATTCATGATAATGTTTTATATTTTTTCTCATTAATTTCGCTATCCCTTTCCTTATCTTTTTCTCTGTTTCTCTTAATAAAAGAAACACTTGACTTCTATTTTTTTTTCTCTTTTTGTTTTTCTATTATAATGCATTGTTTCGTTTATCTTTTGAAAAATGTAAGGCAATGAACAATGTTTTAGGTAGAACGCGGAGAAATGGCTTCCTTCTCCCTTTAGACACGGAATTGGTTTCATCATTATTTGATATAAATTCGTTTTTTTTAAAAAATCAAATAATTTTAAAGCATATTTTACATATTTTTTTTAATAATAAGAGAAAATAAATTCTCTAAATAGCGCAAAAAATATTGTTCGTTTAAATTACTTAATTTCTTCTACTTTTTTAATTTGTCCAAATACTTGAAATAAAAAATATTCATTTTTATTCATCTAAACTATACAAATTTTTAACACTATTTATCTTTTATTCTTGTTATTCCATTTTTATCTCTCTTTTCATCTTATTCCCAATCCAAAGCATAAATTTGAAAGCAATACTCAACAACATAGTTTTGTTTTTTTTCTTTTTCTTTATGTCTTTACAAGTGTTATAATGCAAGAAAAAGTGATTCTTTACAACTTTTTCTTCAAAAGTATTACCGTATCCTACCGAAAGGTTTTATTCATTTTGTCGTTGCTCATCACATAAATTAACCTTTTCCAGATGCCATCTGAATATGGGTATAACCACTTAATAAGAATCATTACTTGATGCTTACTGAGTATTGTGTACATATACAGTCTATCTTTACATTATTACTTCATATCTTTTTTTTTTTGTCTCACCAAAAGAAAAAGTTACAAATATCATATAATGGAGAAATTCTATATTTACTAATATTTTTAAAAATAAAATTTAAAACATCGGTTTGGAAAAAAGTAACAAAATTACATTATTAATATAAAACAGATTAGTTTACTCTTATAAGATATAATATTTTTCAAGAACCATAATTACATTTTAAGAACTATTTGTGTTGATCTCATACGAGTCATGGTGACATATATGTGACATTATTGATATTCTATTGAAGCAAGTATGCACATGTAATAAATCATACATGTGCAGAACAGAAAAAATGAGCAGAACAACATAAGAAAGAAACTAATAATGCGAGACGGTAAGAGATAAAGAAGAAAGAACAAGTAGCATTAAAAGTTAGGAAAGATAAGAAATATTTTAATATGTTGTAAGAAGAATTATAGGTTGGTGGCATATTTAACACCTTTACTTAAAGCATTTTTTTATGAAATGAAATGAAGGAGTGGAAGCAAAAGATGAAGGAGAGTCCCCCAAGTTGTGAGGCTCTCCAACCTGAAAGGCTTCTTTTGACGTCATGTAGCCCTCTAAGTTGATAGTTTACATGTGAATGGATAAATCTCATTTTCTTAAGTTTGTTTTCATACGATAATAGTGACAAAAAAAATAAACTTAACACCTTGTCGTGTTTTGGCAAACTCTTACCCCCAGATTCCGTTAACGGGTTATCAACTTCTTAAAACAGGACACGAGGGTCTGGTTCTAGATTTTTTGGACTTTCTGCACATCAGAGCAGAGCTACTGGTTCTGGCTTTTTGGGACTTTCTACACATCAGAACCTTTTTTTAATTATTAAACATCGATTGTGATGAGAGGGTAAGTTGAATGTGCATTGTATGAAAATGGAGGATTGGTAATGTGAAAAAAAGATGCAGTTAATTTTTGAGTGTGTGGTGGTGGTGGTAGAAGAAGAAGGAAAAACAATGCAGGGTTTGAGAAATCATTTTCAGAAGCATATATTAATTGATTGGTGGTGGTGGTGGTAGCTTGCTTGCGATCTAAGCTGTGTAGATTGTAGCGGAGAAGAGACGGCTCTAGAAATAATTGAAACTTGTTGAAATGAAATGCTAGCGTTGAATTAATTCCCCATGCCTCTCTATTCCTCCAATTGGGAACACATTGAATATGAATTTTGTCTCAAAAGCAGATTCCCCTTTATCCTCACATTCCAAATTCCCGGCTAATTTCACCTCTGATTCTAATTCCACAGATTTTTTTATCCCTTTTTCGCTCTCTACTAATACCAATGCCTCACTCCCTCTTTCCTTCAGATCAATCTTCTCTTCTCTTGTGCGTTCCTCTCTTCTCCATTCTCTTCTTCTCATTCCTCTTTTCCCTTTCAATAATCAATTCTTTCCTTACTCTTCCTGCAGATATCAATTCCTTGATCAAACAACTTCACTATTCACAATCCTAACATGGGCTACTTGAAGGTTCCTTCTCTGCTATACCATTACCTATCTTCTCTTGTTATATTTCTCTCTATCTCATTTCTTTGTCTCTTTCTTCTTACGAGCAGGAACACATCAATCAACAAACTGATCCAGGTATGCTTTCACTCCTCATAAACCTCATTCACAACACAATTTCAACCAATGTGCTTTGGACGTAATCTCAGTATAGATCATGGCATTGAATGCCTTGTTCTAATTAGAGGACTTGTCTTTCTTCTATGGAGATCGTATTTTAGTACTGAGTTCATCTAATTTATCTAATTTCTGGTGCATGTGAGCAGCTGCAGTTTTACGTGATGGAAAAGAAATTCTTCTTCAGGTATATTTTAATCACTCTGGTCCACCTACACTTTATATTATTTGTAACTGTGAAGAACTTGCACGGACTAGAATTAACATTTAACAATTTCTTTTTGCAGGGATTCAACTGGGAGTCTCACAAATACAACTGGTGGAATAATTTAGAAACTAAAGTTCCTGACATTGCTAAGTCTGGATTTACTTCGGTGTGGTTGCCACCACCATATCATTCATTTTCACCTGAAGGTTACATAACTTTACGATAACCAGACAGTTTGTAATGTGTTTGTGATGTTTTTATCTTTTTCATTCAAACCTCCTGCAACATTTTTTTAACTTCTTCTCTAAAACAGGTTACACTCCGCAGAACCTTTACTCCCTCAATACTAAATATGGTTCTGAGCGTCAGTTAAAAGCTTTGCTTCAGAAGATGAAACAATATAGAGTCAGAGCAATGGCTGACATAGTTATCAATCATCGTACTGGAACCACTCAAGGACATGGAGGATCGTATAATCGATTTGATGGAATTCCTTTAGCATGGGATGAACGTGCAGTGACATCATGTACTGGAGGACTGGTAAGAAAAGTAATTTATGTTCTAATATATATTTTTGTGTTAGATATTGATTCTAAAGTTCTACTTCTTCTTCTTTATTTCAGGGAAATCGAAGCACTGGAGCTGTTTTTCAAGGATTTCCTAACATTGACCATACTCAGGACTTTGTGAGAAAAGATATCATTAACTGGCTTCGCTGGTTGCGCTATGATGTGGGTTTTCAAGATTTTCGATTTGATTTTGCAAAGGGGTAAGACATATTCTGACATTAGAGTATTGGGTTTTCTGTGATTTTTTTTTTCTTCTTTATCATGTTATATATCTTTTATATGCTGTCTATATAGGTTTTCAGCCAAATACGTAAGAGAATACATTGAGGGAGCAAATCCTTTGTTTGCTGTTGGAGAGTACTGGGATACTTGTAACTACAAGGGTTCTTCTTTGGACTATAATCAAGGTACATCTATTAAACCTTAAGTAAAGAATTTTCTAGAATTTGGATATGTTGTACTTCAAATACACAAATTTTACATGGGAGAAAATGACAGAAAGAAGCTCTCAAATATTTTTTTTTTCCCTTGGATAAGGGTTGAACTTTTTATATTGATATGACAAATTAATGATTCACAGATTTTGTTAAGGTATGAATATTGAGCTTGCTACTTATTTTTCATGATTCGCAGATAGTCATAGACAACGAATAGTGAATTGGATAGATGGCACCGGACAACTTTCAACTGCATTTGATTTTACAACCAAAGGAATTCTTCAGGTATCCCACATATTTTGTACTTAGTTGTTAGTGAATCAATCCTATTGAACAAGATGATTTCTGCATAACCAAGTTTACCTATTGTTTACACTCAGCACATACAACAAATCCTTTTACACGCGAATTGATGTTCTGGTTTTAATTTGTAGGAAGCTGTGAGAGGAGAGTTTTGGCGGCTACGTGATACTCAAGGAAAGCCACCAGGTGTGATGGGGTGGTGGCCATCAAGATCTGTCACATTTATTGATAATCATGACACAGGCTCAACTCAGGTAAAACTCATTTCTTAGTTAAGTGCCATGGACTCTCACCTAAAAGATATCAGTCTTTTGAATTGAATTCTTTTATGGTGCTTAACTCTTAATAATTGGTGTTTCTGTTAAGAATTATGTTATCTAAAGGCTTATCCATAAATTGAATCAAGGTGTTTATTGAATAAAGAAAAGGGAGTAAGGTATGCAAAGAAACACAAAATTGTGTTCTACTACATCTTGTAACTTGTGTTCTTCACTGTGTGCAGGGTCATTGGCCATTCCCGAAAGACCATATTATGGAGGTATTTTATTTCTTTGGCATTAGTATCATATCTTACTAGTATTGCCATTATGTAAATAGTTTGACAGTCTATTTCTACATCATTTCTGTGTTTTTTCTGTCAGACAAAAGAATGTATATGTTGTTCTTTCTGTCATATATTTAGAATAGTCATATTTAAACTCATGTTTTATGACAGGGATACGCATATATATTGACTCATCCTGGAGTACCAACAGTCTTCTACGATCACTTCTATGACTGGGGCAACTCAATTCGAGATCAGATAGTGAAATTGGTATATAACATAACTAGTACCAGAAACATAGCCATTTCTTTTGTTTCATAAAAGAACATGTAACAAATTTACATTCAAACTACTGCAGATTGATATTCGCAAGCGTCATGGTGTTCAAAGTAGATCGCCTATAAGGATTTTGGAGGCTAAACACGACCTCTACTCTGCAATCATCGGCGAAAAACTGTGCATGAAAATTGGAAGTGGTTCATGGTGTCCCTCTGGAAGGGAATGGACACTGTCAACTTCTGGCCACAATTATGCAGTGTGGCATAAGTACTGATTCTTTGATACAAGATTAAGTGCTTCTGGTCTCCTTCAAATTATGATTAATAACCCTTTCCATTGTATCTCTATTATCAAGCATCGATGGCTGCTTTCTTTATGTAATATATATGTAACAACAAAAATAAGCAGCTTTGTTTATGTCATGTATAAAATAAATGAATAATCATAAGTTTATATGGGTACCTATAATTAGTGCGGTCACTCTTTTCTCATTATCGCATTCGTGTATACAAACTTTTAAACAATGTTTAAAAAAATAATATATATGAAGAGAAACCAATTACTTTAATATATTCAGAATAAATAATTAAAATTCAATTATTATATGATAAGTTGATGTTAACCCATCACCACTATTAAATTAATTTTTAATTAAGACAATTTAGTGTTGGTGAAAAAAAAAAGCTAAATAAAGTCTATTTTTAATATTAATTTACTTTAGACCGCTTTGACCCACGGTGATGATAATAATTTTTAGAAAAATATTTGCTCCCGTACTTAATAAAATAAATGAAAAAATATTGTAGTCGACGAAAGATACAAGTGTAAATGAAGAAAATAAAAGTAGATGAAGATGAAGGTGATATGTGTAGGTGAAAGAGATAAGTGTGATAAGATGGGTGTCAACGAAAGTTGAGTGTGAACAAAGAATATGAATGGGAGGAGTTTATATGGACAGTGAGAAAAAAAAATTGAATAAAAATATTTGTTATATTTAAATTTGAACCTCTAAATTAGAAATAATATATGGTTCTTATTTATCTTGAGATACATATAATATAGATTCATAACATATAAATTACTATCAGATTAATTGATACCCGTTTAAATGGATATAAATACTAAAAATACTGTACCGACATTAATTTTATTTATTTTAGTCTGTGTTAACTAAACCGATGTGAATATAATACTATAATAAATGTTAATACTTATTAAGAAAATTTAAAATAGTTAGTATTGTCTTATAATTATCTAAGCGAGCTATATTAGCATCATCACTAGAGAGACTCTATTAGTATCAACTATGCCGATATTAATCTAAAACTACATAAATATTTATTTATTAAAAAATTAACAATAATTAGTATCGATTTCAAATTAATTAAATTGACTTAAAATAATTAGTATCGATTTGAAGTTAATTAAATTGACTATGTTATAATAGTTAAATCATTTTAAGAAAATTTACATTTTAGTTTTTTTTTTTCAAAAATCTTTATATATCAAGTTAACTTACTTTAATAATATAACAATATAGTAATTTAACTAACACTAATATTATTTTTTTTGTAGTTAGTGTTCACTTTATTTTTATTAAGTATTAAAATGTTATAAAGTTTAGCTATTTGTGCCAATAAATAATACGTGGCAATAAGCAAGAATTACTATGTTTAAGGTTTTTTGTTGTTGTGTTTTTAGGCTATTTTAAATAAAATAAATAAATTTGAAGTAAATTACGACATATGCAGTTATATTTTAAAATACATATTATTAAACCTATCAATTTCTATAAATTTTCAAAAAAAAAAATGTAAGATTAAGATAAAATTGTTATGTTTTAAAATAATTAAATTAAAAGTTATCTTAATGATACACTTTATGTGATTGATAGTACAAATACTTACTAAGATTAAATTGATTTTTATAACCTTTAGTTAAATTGATGAAAGGATTTGAAGTTTAAGTTTAAGCTTGTTCCATTTGTAGAAGAATTAGGTAAGATGGTAAAAGACCATGAGTTACCCGCATTAAAAAGTATATATATATATATATTAAGAAGGTTGTGATTTGATAGAGAACTGGGCTAAAAAAAATGTACAGATGAAAACCAGAGTGGTGTACTGATTGTACTTGAGACGCAGCAGATATGTGGTACACATGAGGAGGATTTGAACAAAAAGTTTGAATAGCAGTGAAATTATTGAAAGATTATTTAGTTAATGTGCAGATCTTAAACATTTTGATAATAATAATAATAATAAGCAGCACATGGTTGCAGAAATGGTTTCTCTTTTTTACAATAATCTAGCTTTACATGTCTTACCAGATACGGAGAGAGAGAGATAGCAACAGAGAGTCACATGGAGTTGTGGCTGGAAAGGGACTCACACACATCAACATCACCATCAAATACAATATTAGTCTTACATTTCATCATTTACTCTTTGAAAACCCACTTCAAATTACACCTACATTTATTTCCTACCATAGATCCCTCTCCCTACTTTGACTACAATATTATAATTCTTCTTTGCGATAATCTCTGTGTGTTGATGGATGAAGCACTTGGATATACCAATCTCAGCATAATGATGAAGATGATGAACTCTTTCTGCCTCTCTTTCCTACTGTGGTTCCCCACTTAACATTACTTTACTTTTCAACACTTGCTCAATCAAATCTGCATAAACACCCTAATCTCAGTTTCATAAACAATGCTTTCTTCTTAATCAAATCTCTTCCTTCATGACAGAAAGCTTGAAAAACACGTAATTATAAGGTTCATCAAATTGTGTGTGTGTGTGTGTCGATCTTTTTTCTTTTGCCACATGATGTTGTGGGTGAAGAAGACAAGAAATTAGTTGTATAATAATGGGGGTTTTGAATTGGTGGCTATTATGTAGGAAAAGTGCTGGCATGCATGGGAGGGGAAAAAAAAAGATGGATTATGAGATCTGGTCTTTAGTTTGTGACAGCTTTTTCAACACCTTTTCTCCGCGTTGGATGGTGCCTGTATGTATGATTGGTGAATAATATATCCTCCTACATACCATAGCATAGCATGGGAAATTCAACACTTTATACTAAAATCATCTTCTTCTTCTCTTAGATATTCAACTAAAATGAAATCAAATTGATAGAGTTTTGAAAATGTAGACAGTGATTTAAGGGTTGGATGGGTAGCCATAAATGAAGGAAGGAAAATGAGTTGGTCTCATAAATGCATGGCACTCCAATCCAATTGTTGTCTGTCGTTTTTTCATCTTTGTTCTTCAATTCATAAAAAGGTTGGACCACTCCTATTTTGGTTCTCAGCTTAAGTAAACATATTTGTAAACCTTTTCACCGTTTTATATACACCATAATAATGTCTGCATGTGTTCGGACTACCAAAATTTACTTCGTCAAATTTTAAAAAACACTAATTTCAATTAAGGTTTAATTACTCGAATCATACCCATTTTGGTTTGAAAATTTCAAAATGGTATCCGCTTTGAACTTTGCCTCAATTTAGTACCCAATTTTGATTATTGCATTAATGTAATACACGCCGTTAAGTCTTCACAAACGGCGTTAACTACCTTGCCACGTGTCAGCCTCTGGATTTTTTAATTTTTTTAATTTTTTTTTAATTTTTAATTTTTTTTGAATTTTTTTGAAATTTTTTTTTTGCCACGTGTCAAATCCTTGATGTGACACGTACCTTGCAAGTAAGTGTAATTGTCTTCATTTCAACTTAGTCCTCACATGTGTCTATTTGTTTCAATTTAGTACCCATATATGTTTATTTGTTTCAATTTAGTACCCAATTTATTTGTTTCAATTTTGTCTGAATCTCTATTTTACAAAATAGAGAAATATTGTGTCTCCCTTAAGTCTAAATTTATAATTTATATAAATGTTATATTTATATTTGTTACTAAAAATGACTTACAAATATGTTATTCATGACTTTTACCATTAACTTTAATATAAATTTCAATACTTAATTTTATAACTCATTTTTAGTAACAAGTATCAATATAACATTTATATAAATAATAAATTTTGTCTTAAAAGAGATACAATATTTCTCCATATAAAAATAAAATATTTGAATAAAATTGAAACAAATAAATTGGGTACTAAATTAAAACAAATAAACATATATGGGTACTAAATTGAAACAAATAGACATATATGGGGACTAAGTTGAAAGGAAGACAATGACACTTGCAAGGTACCTTGCCACGTGTCACATCAAGGATTTGACACGTGGCAAAAAAAATTTTTTCAAAAAAAATTCAAAAAAAAAAATAAAAATTAAAAAAAAATTTTAAAAAAATTTAAAAAAAAATTAAAAAAATTAAAAAATCCAGAGGCTGACACGTGGCAAGGTAGTTAACGTCGTTTGTGAAGACTTAACGGCGGGTACTACATTGATGCAATAATCAAAATTGGGTACTAAATTGAGGCAAAGTTCAAAGCGGGTACCATTTTGAAATTTTCGAACCAAAATAGGTATGATTCGAGTAATTAAACCTTATTTTTAATAATATTACATTTTTATATATTAACTTAAATATTATATTATCATCACCTACTAATATAATATCACGTATATTTAAAAAATGCGTACACACAGGCGTTGTGTCGCTCCTATGTGTACACTAGTTATTAAAGAAAGAAAATTTGGAACAAATATTATTATATAATTAAAATATTTTTATTAATAGAATTTAAATGAATGAATAAACTAATTATCACCAAATTTAGAAGAATAATAAAATATTAATAATTAATAGTAATAAAAAATTTATATTATAAAAGAAAGAAAATTTGAAATAAATGATTTTCTATAATTAAAATTATTTTTATAAATGACAGATTTGAATGAATTAATCAACAAAAAAATTAAATATCAATAATTAATAGTGATAAAAATCTTGTATTATGATAATAAGATATCAATAATTAATAATGATAAATAACTTATATTATAAAGGAAAGAGAATTTGAAATAAATGTTTTTTTATAATTAAAATTAATTTTATAGATAATGTATTTGAAAGAATTAATTAATTAATTAATTAACACAAAAATTAAAATAAAATTAAATATTAATAATTAATAGTGATGAAAATCTTATATTATAATAATAAGATATCAATAATTAATAATGATAAAAATCTTATATTATAAAGGAAAGAGAATTTGAAACATTTTTGTTTCTATATTTTAGGTGAATATATATGTACGTGAAATATTATAAAATCACATTTATTATAAATCACATTTCATAAAAATTTCAAAGAATTTATTTCATAATAAATATAACTCTAAGTTCAAATCTTCTCAAAATTCAATAAAATACAAAAACAGTCTCATAATAGATTATATCTTTATTTCAAAATCATAAATGATAAAACTCTATAAAACTGTTACCATGAGTTTTCCCCGCTCCGCTGCTAAGCCTCACTTCGCACATATTGCTCTCATTTGCTCTCATTCTAGAGTACCTCTAATGAAAAACATTGTCATCTATAATGTTACAGGCCTTATAGCATCTCACATGTGCATTCATCCCCTAGTCATATAGACCATCTCAAGCATGCTTAAACAAAATATAAGCAGCAACACTCTAACAATTTTAAGCACATGATCTTATGCACCAATGCAAGTTAATATTGACACCTATGCCTTCACCAAACCAATTCTCCACATGTGACTAATCCAAAGGAACATTCAAATTGATAGAGACTTACCACATAACCCAATCATGCTTCATTAGAAGTTACTAGTAATTATCAAGAGGTTATTCATGCATTTTAAAGACTCCAAATCAACAATATTGCGTAACGTATATCTCCAGCTACTGACCTCCAAATCAAATCTCCACCGTTTAAAGTGAAGAACCACATGTTATGGACCACCTGTCAAAATTTCACTTAAATCAGACGGTTAACGAACCGGGAAATACAGTTTTAAGAAAATTGCACAAACCAGAAAAAATGGTGGCGCCTAGCGCCCAGAAGTGGAAGGTGGCACCTGGCGGGACTGTACTACCGTCGGGCGGTCCCTATTGCACGAAAAGTACAAAAAACAGCGTTTTTCGTGAACCAGAGCACCCCTCACATATCTGATATGGCGTTTGGCATCCAATTGGCCGCTAGGCGGTTCTTGCAGTTCCAGGAACCCAGACATCCCACTCGCACCTATGAATCTCAACCACTCTTACTGTCATGTCGCCTGGCGGTACACAGCTCACCGCCAGGCGGATCATAGCTTTCTGGAATTTCCAGAACTCCTTCTTGCACTGCGCGAACTAAATTCCCAAATTCCCAAGTTGTCCAGAAACGCGTTCCTTCATCAACTACCCTATTTCAATTGACTAGCCTTCATTTTATGCCATTGATAATCAAGTTAAATCTTAAATCCAGATTGAATCATTGCAATTCGCGCATTATTTACCATTGTCACGAAATTCCCAATTTCCCAATCCCTAACCATGTTAATGTGATTTCTTCCCAATTTAATTTTCTCAATACATGTGATCTCGTCAACATATGACATTAAATCATTAACAAATAGTTAGGACTAGATTTCCCTCTAATCATAATCCGTCCAGAACAAGAAAAACATAAAAATCAAGGTAAATCCACTTGCGTCGCCTGGCGGCCGGGGGTGTGCCGCCAGGCGGTCCCTCTGTAGGAACCCCAAAACCCGAACAAAATGAAGTGTCGCCTGGTGGTGATTCATCACCCGCTAGGTGGTTTCTGGAAAAATTCCAGAAACGCAAAATCACACAAAATAACTAGATTAAGGACATCCAATTCATCATATATTGCATATCATTAACAAAACGAATACAAAAAATAGCGGAGTACAGCTCCCCTAACCTGGTTTCCGTAGCTTATTTTGGAATTGTTGTGAGTTCCCCCTTGATCACCAATAATCCTCCTTTGATTCTATCTCTATGTAGCTCCTTTCCTCACTCAATCCTCAACAAACTCTCAACTTTCGTTCTCCTCTCCCTATACAACAATAACAAATGCAAAAACCTCTTCTCTCACCTAAAATTTTACTTATAATAGTGCCTTAAAGATGGATTAATGTGCTAAAACGAAAATGGCATTTAAAAGTGGTATAAGTGTTATTCAATGGTTCATAACACATCTATTTTTCAGCCATCCTTGGCCAGTTAGGGTATCCATGCCCTTTCACCTTCATGCCAAAGTAAATTTTGACAAAAAGAGAGTTTAGTTTGGGGTTCACTAAGGTTCAAACCCACATCAAACCAATTATCAAATCAAAGCACAACCATTTAACCAATTCATGTTTCATGATGATTAATATAATTCTATGATTATATTATCCCTCAACATGTTCTAGCATATTATTATTAAAAACAATAATAATTAAATAACACACAAACGACATACATAGGACTTGAACCTAAGTCCTCTCACACAATAAAGTACTCTCAACCACTTGAGCTAGCACTTTTCCACGCCATAGCAATCCGCATTAAATGCCTTAAAGGCTCCTACTACCCGCATTTATTAAATAATTATTTAATTAATTATTTAAATTTCTCGGGTCTTACAAGTCCCCCAACCTTGACCGACATAGGTGTCGGTCAAGGGTGATATGTGTTGATATGCTAGCGGAACAGGCTAGGTGTGATATACCAGTCCCCCAGCCTTTAAGTGTGATGAACAGTGTTAAGGCTAAAAAGTGGTAACCGTTTGAAGGTAGGTGAAGGGGTGTCAGGGGTCAAATCAGGAAGCTTTGGCATCGTCATTTTTAATAGTCACGTCTCTAGTAATGATGGTGTCGATTGGTATGAGTTGTTGTTTTGGCGGGAAGGGGTTTTCGCCGTTTGGGATTCTGGGCTATAAATATTGATTTCAAAACGAGTGAGGGGTTACTTGGTTCATTTGCGAGAGTTTTGTATTCAGAGGTCTTGTGTGCATTTTACTGTCTGACTAGTTCCCAATTTCAGCCGACATCTTTCTGTAAACACGAAAAAAGGTATGTCTAGTAGCGATAGTATATCATTGTCCACATCTAGTAGTGAGAGTATGGGGTCGGAGAGTAGTAGAGGTAGGCAAGTTGATGAAGAGGGTACTAGTTCTGGAGGTATGGTAAGTGGGATCCCCATGGAAACGGTGAGGGAGGTCCGAGAAGATCCCCCTGAGGAGTTGGCCGAGAGTGATTGGTCGGCCAAAGGCGGTTATGGGTGGCCGGCTGCCGATGTCCGCAATCAATCATCTTTGTTCCGGTGGTCTCGCTTATTGAACTCCTGGCTGAACTGTACGTCGTTCATCTCAAAGGTTGTAAGCAGGGATATCGTTTCCCTGGAGAGGGTTAGCGCTATTGACCGTGTGTGTCACGGGCAGGAGGGGGCTACGGAGAAGTTCTTCTACATGTACATGTGTCATTTTTCTCAGCTACATGTGCGGTTACCGTTAGATGATTTCGCTATGGGTGTGTTGTGCGCGCTGAACGTGGCACCTACACAATTGCACCCGAATAGTTGGACTTACTTGCAAGCCTTCCGCATCTTGTGCCAATCTCTATACCTGGAGCCTTCTCCTTACGCTTTCCTGTACTTCTATGACACCAGACCCCGTCGACCGACTACTTGGTTGTCTTTGATAAGTCGTCCTAGTATCAGCAGACTGGACGCATTTTCCCAGTCTTTTAAGCACTTTAAGGACAAGTACTTCAAAGTTGTGGTGAAGGAAGAGGGCAAGCCTTATTTCTTGAATGCTGATGGGAGTACAAAGTTCCTATTTAGCTGGACGGGTACCCCTTCTCGGTACAAGGATATGGGGACGGATGAGTTGTCGGCGGGGGATAAGGAGGTGGTGAAAATCTTAATGAAGTTTGTTGATAAGTTGCCCATTAAGGGCTTAGTTAGAGTTTATAATTCGGTGCATCCGATTATAGATATTGAAGGTATTTGTTTGTTACTTAAACTGCGTTAATGATTCTAAGTTGTTTTAATCCGGGGGTTACTGTGTTATTGTAGGGCACATGGCGCAATCAGGGAAAAAGAATTTGGCGCTCTTCCAGTCGCTGAGGAAGGAGATGGCCGCTAAGGCTAAGGTAGCTGGGAAAGTTGACGTTCCCAATTTGCAAGAGTCCGTGGTGGAAGTTCACGTACATGGTGGAATGAATAGGAAAGCCGAGTTGCCGCCTCGCGCTGGCAAGGGGAAGGATGTGAAGAAAGTGAGGGCGGTCTTGCTTGGGGCGGGGTCGGCCAGTGGGGCGGGGTCGGCTGGTGGAGAGAAAGGACCAGAATCTGGCTTAATTGAGTTGCCAGAAATATCTGTGAGAAAGGATATCGCGATCAACCTCTCAGATACCATTATAAACTCAATCGACGGTATGGAGGCGGATCATATCGTAAGGACAATGGTGGAATTTGGGAGCAAGGCCCTGATATTGAGTCGTCGTGTAGGGTCTTTATATCGGCGGGAGGTGAAGGAGGAAGGTCAGCAGAAGGTGGAAGAGCTGCAGGGGAAAGTTGACAAGTTTGAGGAGGAAAGGGCTGTGTGGAAGAAGGAGAAGGAGGGTTGGGAGCCAGAGAGAACGAGGTTGGCAACGTGGAGGGTTCGGTGTTTGGATTCTGAGGAGAAATTGAACAAGAGAATAGGGGAGTTGGAGAAGGACTATGACGAACTGAAGGAAAAATATGACGGTGCTATCGGTGAGCCTGACGACCTGAAGAATTGTATCATACAAAAAAACATCAACGGTTTTAAGAAAGGACTACGTCAAACAGCCTTTTTCCATGAGGAGGTTGATATTACGAACGCAAAGTTTGATGTTAACAAGGATGTTGTTGATGAGAGGCTTGTGAAGGAGGATGAAAGCAGTAATGGTGAGGAGGCGGAGCAGAAGGCGGAGGAGAAGGCGGCTGAAGAGGTGAAGGAAGCGGGTGATGCCGAGGAGGTGGCCCCTGACGCAGTAGAATAGGACCTCGACTTTTATTGATTTGAAAATATTATTTGAACCTATGTCTGTAATAGTTGGTTCATTGCGTTACATTGATACACTCTTGCACTTTTGTTTAATGCGATTATGGTTATGTATGTTATTGTGTATGATGGGTTTTGATGATTTGTGGTGTATGTATGGCGTGTTCGATTGTATGTTAAGGGTGTTCGACCCAGGCCGCTTACTTGTGGTAAGGGTGGGGAACTAAGACGAATTAAACATAAGTTAAGGGTGTTCGACCCAGGCCGTCTACTTGTGGTAAGGGTGGGGAACTTAAACGAATTAAACACAAATTAAGGGTGTTCGACCCAGGCCGCTTACTTGTGGTAAGGGTGGGGAACTTAAACAAATTAAACGCAAGTTAAGGGTGTTCGACCCAGGCCGCTTACTTGTGGAAAGGGTGGGGAACTAAAACAGATTAAACACAAGTTAAGGGTGTTCGACCCAGGCCGCTTACTTGTGGTAAGGGTGGGGAACTAAGACGAATTAAACACAAGTTAAGGGTGTTCGACCCAGGCCGCTTACTTGTGGTAAGGGTGGGTAACTAAGACGGATTAAACACAAGTTAAGGATGTTCGACCCATGCCGCTTACTTGTGGTAAGGGTGGGGAACTAAGACGATTTAAGCACAAATTAAGGGTGTCCGACCCAAGCCGCTTACTTGTAGTAAGGGTGGGGAACTTAAACGAATTAAACACAAGTTAAGGGTGTTCGACCCAGGCCGCTTACTTGTGGTAAGAGTGGGGAACTTAAACGAATTAAACACAAGTTAAGGGTGTTCGACCCAGGCCGCTTACTTGTGGTAAGGGTGGGGAACTAAGACGATTTAAGCACAAATTAAGGGTGTTCGACCCAGGCCGCTTACTTGTGGTAAGGGTGGGGAACTTAAACGAATATGAGAGTAAAAACGTAGGAAAGTTGTATAGTTGAGAACC
>Ga0214544_1006657_pt1 | contig 21057 bp, 10 predicted proteins | sample CNSS3metaG_FD_160074 | JGI IMG/M metagenome (GOLD analysis project Ga0214544, IMG submission 160074) | Root nodule microbial communities from cowpea collected in UCLA plant growth center, Los Angeles, California, USA - CNSS3 | ecosystem: Host-associated > Plants > Roots > Nodule | place: USA...
TGTAATTTTTTCAACAGCAGTTAGAGCTGATTTGTAATCGGAGCCTAGAAATGGCTGTATGTTATCCATTAAAACAGAAAAATAAGAAAGCAGTGTAGGCAAAACAGAAAAGCAGTATAGAAGCAGTATAGTCAAAGAGGAAAAGCAGTAGTAAGAGATAAGAGGCAGGAATCTACGGAATACACTATAGAGTAATACTTATAAAAGAATATAGGTAATCATAAGGCTCAAAAACTTTTTTTTTTTTTTACACTTTTTAAACACATATAATCAAGAAAATATGTATGTAAAGAGTGTCGCAATATGCAAAGTATTCCTCAACCCTCAGAGGCAGATCAAATGGGACTTATGGCTCTGTTGGCTCTTCTGGCCATAACCTGCCCGATCTATAAAGGGTATCCTAGCGAATACAAGCCACTTCCATCACATAAATATTCAAAAGGTATCCAAGGATTTCTCGCTCTGATACCAGGATAGAAAAAGGGGGGGTCGGAAACTTATGAGAATATAAATCTGGCAGAGCCGGTTAGATATTCTCTCATAAGTTTACAAGCAAGGGAAAAATAAAGACAGAAAGATAAAATTCTGTACATAGGTTCGGAAACTTATGAGAATATAAATCTGGCAGAGCCGGTTAGATATCAGTACTCTTAATAATAGATATTTATGATGAAGCTCACTTTAAGGATAACATTATATCTGAAATTTATTTGTCAGGTTTTGGTAGTAAGTAGTGAAGAAAAGAAGCTTTGGCTCGTTTTGGCTCGTGGGAATAAGATAAAAGCTGGTAGAACTGAAATTGATGTCTGAACAATCGTAGACAGTTGGAGGAAGTTGGAATTTTACACTATAATAAATGTTTTGTAACTGTTTATGTAGGTACAACAAGTCTGGCTTCATCCTCATTGAAAAAATAAGCTCACTTAAGAAATGGTTGAGTTATTTTAAAGATTTTTTATGTCCAATTTCACTTTTGTCTTGGATCTTAATTTGACTTTCAAAAATTGACTGTTATTACTGTTATTATTAATGCTAGTAGCAATAAGAGAAGGTTTATTGTAGGATTTGGGAAAAGTCAAATAGATTTATTCTGATGTTTCTATAAATGAACATAGCAATTAACATTAAGACTGTTTTTTTTAATTGAAAATTTATGAAATTTGACTAGTCCCTTACTTAAATATTAATGAATACTTTAATGATGATTCTCGTACTATGCACAAAGACCTTATTAGGATGACAAACATCACAACAACAAGCCTCAAGTAATAGATGATAATTTTATTGTATGGTTCATTTTGAATTCATTATATTATTGCCTCAAGTAATAGATGATAATTTTCTTGTATGGTTCATTTTGAATTCATTATATTATTGCTTGAGTATGTTGAGTATGGTATGTTCAAATAAACTATAATATCATGGAAGATAAATAAAATGTGTATGAATTTCACAATATGTTAAGAGGAAATCAAACTCCTTAGACTCTGAATTTAAGAAGTCACTCTTTTTATTATGTGAAAAATTAAATAATTAGAAAAAAAGTTATAAGAAACATGAAAAAGGTAAAATGTACCACTAAAATAAAATAGATAAAGTACAAACTTAAACAATCTTTAGTAATTTTTTCTTATTAGCTTTCTTTCCTACTCTCTCATTTTGTATAGAGATAACTTTTTAAGTTTTAAGTTTGGTTTCTCCTGAAACAATATATTTTTAAATTCATTTTTAAATTATGTACAGTTTACTTGTCTTTCATAATATTTTCATAGTATTATAGTTCACTTAAAACATACCACCTTTAACGGGTCTATAATGAACTATACAAGAAAAATATTATTTATTACTATTGAAGGAACTCAAGTTTTATGACAATGTTTGTCATATTAATTAAGTGTTTGTGCATTGTAAAAAACCATCAAACTTAATGATGGTTAAGGTACTCATTAATATTCGAGCAATGAACTACTCTTCCACATATTTCATAATGACAATGTTTGTCATATTAATTAAGTGTTTATGCATAGTACAAAAATCATCAAACATAATGAAACTTAATGATAGTTAAAGTGCTAATTAATATTCGAGCAAAGAACTACTCTTCCACATATTTTATAAATTTGGTTACATTTTCAATTTAGAAAGAAAAGACTCAATATTACTTGTTATGCTCATTTATATAAAGAAAATAATCTTTTAAAAATTAAATTTTGACAACCTTTTTTTATGAGGTGACATCTCTTAATTGACTACCTACTTTTCCATTCATCTATTTTTTACATTTATTTATTTTTCTATATTATAAAACTACTTAAAAGATGACATTCTAATTTAGAAGAAAATTATCAAAATTTAATAATAATTTTCTTTCATATAAAGATTAAGACAAATATGTTTGAACTCTTCATTGTTACTAACATCAGTAGTAGTATAAGATTTTTCACACTTAAAAAGTCAAATCAAAATCCAATATACTTGAATAAAAATTAACTTATTAACTTCACTTAGGAAAATCTAAATCATTAAATAAATCAACCAACATAACAAGTAAACGTGAATATATAAAAAGATTCTCACACAAATAAACATTATATGTATATTAATGTTCTTCTTTCAGAGATAAAATAATATACAAACATGATACTAATAATATTATAATATTTTCACATATAAGTAAAAAAGTAATACTAAAGATTGAAAGTTCATCGGCAAGTTTTTTTTTTCTCTAGTTTTCGCACTACACAACTTAATGTAAAGAAGAGAAAGAAATGTGAAGAAGAGGAAGATGTGAATAAACATGGAAATAATATATTGGTTTAGTTCATGTGATTTAAAAGTTGCTTCTCAAATAAATATTTAATAAGAAAGTTTAATAAATAAAAAGGTACGATAAAAAAATGTTTCTAATAAAGAAAAAATTTCAGAAAAGAAAACAATACATAATAATGAAGACACATGAATGAAAAAAAATATATTAGGATTTAAAGGCTACCATTTTATTATAGCACGATTTTGAAAAACTAATTCTTCCAAAATCAAAAATAGGCTTTACAATAATGAGAAATATATGTCACGAATACCCTTTTTATTTTCTTTTTCAGTTATTTTTTTTAAAATTATGTAATTATAACACGTGTAAAAACCTTCTTTTTGTGGTCCTAGATATGTAAAAAAACTATTGATGAGTTTGATTTAGACTGTGATAATTAACAGGAAAAGAACAAATAATTTCAAATCAAATAATTGAAAGGACTCTAAAATTGCTATTGACTCGTGAAAATATCAAAATTGGACCAGCTACTTGTTTAAGACACGTGTTCGGCATTCTCCGACGACGAACAAAGTCTAACCATCTTCACTTCCAACGATGGTGGTTGAGAAAAATCTCTTACCAATTAAACATCAATTAAATATTTTACCAGTGTATTTAATTCGAAATCGAAGTCAAGTTTAAATATTATTTCTTTTCCTTACTTTTCTGAAGCGATTTTTAAAAATAAAATTATAACAAAATTTAACATTTGAAAAGAACAATATCTTAGAAATATCATCGTTGTTCTTAACAATATTGCTATTACACGAACTTGAATCAGAACATTAACGTTATTTATAAAACTGTGACATGTTCAAAAAAAAAAAAACCTCAAAACACGATCCTTATTGTTAACTATGCCAGAAGACCTTGAATCGGATCGGAACAAATATTGATTATCAGCTTCTATTAGAGCCTCCTCCACCAAATCAAATCTTCAAGCATAAAAAAACAGAAGAAAAAGCAACAACAGCCATGGTCGAGTGACAGAGAATACATGAACTTTCTGCTTATTAAGATTATAACTGTTTATCCATGCATTCAACAGAAGCCTTTACAAGTTAATTACAACACCCAAACTTCCCATAACCACCGCATTACAGAACATGACACAAATATAAACAACACGGAAACACACGAAACAACGGAACACAGTTTTTTGAAAAGTGAAATGGTTGTGAGATCTGAACCATAAGACCTAATTAACCAGAAATTTTAACCGATTTGACCTCAGGCTTCTTCTCTTCCTCTTTAGGAACAGTAACAGTGAGCACCCCATTCTCCATAGCAGCCTTAACCTGATCTACTTTAGCATTCTCGGGAAGCCAGAACCTTCTAATGAATTTCCCAGTTCTTCGTTCAACGCGGTGCCATCTATCATCTTTCTCTTCCTTCTCTCTGCTTCTCTCTCCACTGATCTGCAGCACCTTCCCATCTTCCACCTCCACCTTCACCTCCTCCTTCTTCAACCCGGGAAGGTCCACGTTGAACACGTGAGCCTGCGGCGTCTCCTTCCAGTCCACGCGAGTGTTGGCTATGGCGCTGCTTTCATCACCGGAGGAAGTGAGGTTGGCCAGAGTAGCTGAAAGGGGAAACCCCTCAAAAGGGTCCCATATATCCAGAGAGAAAGGGTCGTCGAAGACGTTGCTTCGTTTACCACCGAAGAAGCTAGGGATTAGAGACATCGTTATTGCTATCTTTATCTCTTCTCCTTTTGATCAAAAGTTGTTGCTGACTGAATCTCTTCTTCAAATCAACTGTGTCTGATACTGGGAATGAAAAGCGAAAGCTATATATAAGTTTCAAGAGAAGTGCTGAGGATTTTCCAGAATTTTCTATTCAGATGGTGATGGATCAGAAACGTGCTTCTCTTAACCTTCTACGTCTTTCTATTACAAAACCATGTTAATTTCAAAACAATTTAAAATATGCTGTTAAGAATCTTCTAATTCTATTTAACTATAGATTATTATGCAATTAAAATTATTATCAACACCGTCTTTTAACACTTTTTTCTTTTTCAGTTGAATACCATGAGATTTAGTAAATCTTGTATCTTATTTAATAAATGTGTATCCTGGTTTTGAAAATTCTAGTTAAAAAATAAGTGTACTAACATTATGTAGAGATGTAGTTTCTAAAATGTCATGCTTTTTATTTTTAACATAATTTGATTTATTGATTATAGTTTCCTGAATTTATTTGAAAATAATGCTCTGTAAAGAACATATTTTATACTTTTGTCACGTGAAATGTATAAAATCAAAGTTAAACAGCTAAAACAGCATGAAACAAATTTGCGAAAAAGATTAAGGGAAAAATTGTGAAATTAAAAATTGGAGGAATTAAATATTATCTTTCTTCTTTTATTTTCTTTTCTTTGTGAGAGTTTTTGGTTTGATGTTAATTACACATGTTAATGTCAAAACGTAAGAAATTAGATATTTTAATATGAGACACGTATATACATTTGATATTTTTTTAATGTAATATTTAATCTATAAAATAATAATATTTTAATAATGATAATAATTTATAATTTTTTATTTTAATAATTTTAATATATATTATTTTAATTTAAATTTATAAAATAACAATAATATATTTATTATACATTATTCAATAATGGTTGTATATCAAATAATATATATTTTATTATTTTCCAAATCAACAGATATACATGTCATACCAATATCGTAAGAGTGGATATAGATTATGCATTCTTTAGAAAAAGCAGTCTCAAGTAGATGAGAATCCAAATATGCAATTTATGTAATTCAATTTCTCAGGTGTTACCTGGATTGGGCTGGTATGCAACTTCGGCCCAAAAGCTCTTTCGGACATGCCAAAAATTATCAGCTACAGATGTGCACAATGGAGATGATCAACCTTATTCAATGAGCACAATCCTTAAAAAATTGCCATGAATTAAAATTAATTTATTCATAAACTAAAATAAATAATTTGATAAATTAAGACTTTAACCAAGATATTTTGAATGAGACCAATTAGATTCATTAAGCTTATATTTCCTGATTTTATGACCATATTTATTTGTTGCAAAGAATGAATAAAAATTTAAAGAAATAATATTTATGGATAAATTTAAGATTTCATTTTCAGACTTGTTATAAACATTAACATATGCAACACAACAAAAGCTACTAATTTTCCTTTTGGTATTTAATATCTAACTAATAATGATGGGATTGAATTTTGCAACTTTTATTTTAGAGTACATTAATTTACCCCCTTTACCATTTGTATTTTTATATTTATTTACCAATATTTTATTTTCATTATATAGAAACTTATGATAAAAATTGAAAGTATTTCTTCTATTGTAAATTATAATCATAATTTCTTAAAGAAAAAATATATGTTTTTATAACTATTTTCATATAAATATGTTACTATAGTTTTCCTTTTTTATTTTGATAGAAAATTACATATTATCCTATTACTCTTAGAATTATGACATTCTAAAAGTGAATAAAATGAATTACAATTACTTTTAATTTATATTTTTTTTATACTATCAATAGAAAGTATAGATATATTTGTAATTAATTTTAATATAATAATTAACTTTTAATATATTTTTATTACTATAACGGAATAGACAAAGTACGGGGATTTATATTCCTCATCTTTTAATCTTTTAATCAATTAGACAATAATTATAACTACCATTATTTTAATATTTAATTATCATTATTATTATTATTATAATGAAAAGATGAAAAGATTGAATGCTACCTGCTACTAAGAAAATTATAATAGGAAACATATTCACGTATGTTTGTGTTTTTTAATAAAAAATATTTTTATTTAATTCTTAGATAACTTTTGTATTGTAAACAGTTATTTAATTTAAAAAATAATTAAATTAAAAAAGATTAAATATATAAAATATTTAAAAGATAAAATCAACAAAATGATTATCTTAATTTAGAAAAAAATTTACTTATAAAAAGATAGAATTAGAAAAAGATATGTATACAAAGTATGAAGTTCTCTATATAATGATATTGATAAATCAAAGGTCTAAAGTGCAATTAGGTCTTCCAATTTTTCAACCTAAAACCCTGTCTGGTAACACAATACCACAATTTCCAGAGGATCCTGCAAGGACAGAGTGAGGCAATGGCAACCAGCGAAGACAGTGGAAAGAAGGAAGGGACCAACTTGCTAGGCTCGCCCACTTTCACAGAGTTGGGAAACGCCCGTTTCAGGTGCGTTGAAACTGGGCACGAGGTCCTTTCTAAGGACATAGCGTCCTACTCTCAGAGCAAAAAATGTCGTTTGGGTCTCATCGATTTCGCCTTGACGAACCGCAAAGCCCCTCTCAACATGTTCAAACAAGACCCTCTCTGTCGGTAAACTACAATTTCCCTTTCTCCTTTTCTTTCCCACTTTTTTTTTTTCCCTGATTTTTGTTACTCTCTGCCTTCAGGCCTTCACGTGTGTCTGTCGAACCAATGTTACGTTGTTCGATTAGGTTTAACAGAATAATATCGAAACCTTGCTGACAAAGCTCTTAAAAACTTCAACATATGTCTGTCATCAAATATTGTTTTAAAAATTGTGAATTTTCGACTGAGTTTGTGTGAAATCTGTTTGTATGAAGTAGCAACACAGTCTGTACATGAAAATGTGACAATTTTCAACTGTTACATATTTTTCTGTCCCCATTTTCTGTGTCTGTGGAGTATGTTACTGACGTAGTTGTTTTTGTTCCTCTTTTTCAGTTCAAAGTTGATATGTAAGCTGACTGGGGACAACGTGAATAAGTCAGAGGAACATATCTGGAAGCATATGAGTGGGAAAAGATTTCTCAATAAATTAGGTCAATGATGTTATGTCTTTTATTTCACTCAATATTGGATTAGGAGTGATGCCAGGGCTTCAATAATGAAGCGAGACTAAGTTTTCCTGCTAGTATTTGCAGATTCTGTGATCTGTGATTGAGTATAGATATTGGGAGCTTTGTTTACTGATACATTTTTTTTTGTGTGAACAGAGAGAGAGGAAGAAGAGAAGTTATCGTGCCAAGGAATGGAAGTTGAAGAGAGTTTACAGGAGTCAGAAAGTGCAGAAGGTGGAGGAAAGGATAAAAAGAAGAAGAAGAAGAAGAATAAGAACAAAGGGATTGATGAGGAGAACTTACTGGAGTCGAAAAGTGCAAATCCTGGAGAAAAGGATAGAATGAAGAAGAAAAAGAATAAGGACACGACAATTGAAGAGATTAGATCAGAAGTTACGAAGTCTCCCGTTGAGAATAGTGACACAGAAGTTGAGGATAATGACACAGAAGATGAAGACTTCTGGATGCCTCCTGTTGGTGATCGGTGGGACCATGATGATGGAGGAGATCGATGGGGTTCCGAGTCTGAGTCTGAGTCAGTGCAGGAAATTGAAGATGGGAATGTAATCGGTATGTATACCCCTCATGTCACTCTACATTTAATGTCAAATGAACTTAGACAGTTAATAACATAGAGTTTTTTGTTTCAAAGTTGGTAGAATTGATTTTTGATTGAGTTAATTTCCTTCTGCTGGACTTAATTGGGATAGCCTGATCGATTTTAAATTTTAATGCTTGTCATGAGTTACTGATTCGAAATTATTCTGAAACAAGCGCTTGGCTGATTTATAACTTGTCTTCATACTGAAGATAATGCCTAAATAATGGTTTGAACAGTGTTGTCAAAACTGTGAATAAACTCATCAATTCTTTCAATGCTACCAGTTTTGGGAAGGGGTTGGGGTTCACATGCTAACATGCAGAGGGATTGCATGTTGTATGGATTATTTGTGGAGTAAGTTTTAGTGCAAGATTCTTGGAATCATGGATCCACTTTACCTTTACAAATGAAGATCCAGCAGGTCAATGCTTATTAGGTTTCCATAGCCAACAAATGGGTTCTTAGACAACACAATGTTCCAGTTCAGGAGAAGGTTTGACGAGGTTATTACAGGAAGCAGTTTAAGAGTACGAATTAAGCTTTGTTTTTAGAGGTTGGGTGACAGTTATATCTGTTCACCTTTTTTGTTATAAAATGTTTACAAGTAGACTTCTGTTTGTTTTAACGGGATCATCTTGGAATATTAGTTTGTGGAGTCAAGTTATCTGGTGTGAAAGGATACAATTCCCTTTTGTAATCTGTTTTGCTATTGGTTCAGGAATAAATTCACGAGTGAACCTTTTCCTTTAGTTTTTCTTTTCTTGATCCTGAGAATCCTAACAATTGGTTTGACCTGCTGGATTTAAAATTTGTGGTAGCAACCTGTTTTGGTGCTGATAGATAGTGGAGCTAGCCACAAATTTTTTTCTTCTAAGTTGGTGGGCAGTTTGGGTTTACAGGTGGAGCAAACTCCACCATTTAGAGTAAAATTAGGATATGGGCATAAAAAACAAACAGCAGGACTCTGCAAAATATTAAGTTTCTGTTCGGTGAGTATGCTCATATTGAGGAGTATTTCATATTTGAATTTAGAGTGGATTTTGTTTTAGGTGTGTCATGGTCAACCACTCTAGCAAATGTAAAAGTAAATTGGAGGACTTTGACAATGAACTTTGTTGAACAAGGTCAGGTTGTGGAAATTAGAGGTGATCCCCAGCTGTAAAAAGCTTTTATTACTCCACAAGCTCTGATGAAGGGGACACAGATAGAGGCAGTATCAATATATGGGGGATAGAAACCAGGGAACACAGGTCCTTGAAGGAAAGAAATAATAATCCGCCGGAGGCTGGGAATGAAGAGAGTTATAATACATTATTGAGGAATTCTCTGCTGCTTTTGCTGAACCATAAAGACTGCCACCAAACAGGTCAGTGGATCACAGAATTCCCATAAAATATGGGGTAAGTCCTCTAAATGTGCCCTATACGTACCCACACCTTCAAAAGAATGAAATTGACTAGCTAGAGAAAGAAATGTTGAGTTCAGGAATTATTAGGCCCAACTATAGTCCTTATTCCAGTCCTGCCTTGCCAGTGAAGAAAAAGAATGGAAGTTGGAGGATTTGTCTTAATGGCTTGAAATAAGGCTACTATAGCTAACAAATCCCCTTAGTCCCGTCATTGAGGAAGTCATTTTGAGGAACTGCTAGATGAGTTACATGGGGCCCAATTTTTTTTACGTTGGATTCAAAAGTTGGATCTCACAAGATTGATATGCACAAGCCAAACATTCCTTAGACTGCATTTTTGAACTAATCAAAGACATTATTAATCTCTCTAGTCATGCCTATTGGGCTAACCTATGCCCCAACTACATTCCAATGTGGTATATAAATGTAACTTTATAGCCCTACCTCAAAAGGTTTATGATATACTAATCCATAGTTAATCATGGAAAGAACAATCGGTGGATTTGAGAAAAAAAAGGTTCTTAGTACATTACAACAACACATATCCTATGCAAATTTGGAGAAGTGAGTTTGCTCAAACAGAGTTACATAGGGCATGTAATTTCTGTGCATGGAGGGAATAGCCATGGGTCCATAGAAAATGAAAGCAATTCTACAACAATATATTCTTGAGTGTGTCAAGTCTTTAAAAAGATTTTTAGGGCTCACATGTTACTATAGGAGGTTCATTAGCAATTATGGAAAAATAGCAAGACTTGTCACTGATTTGCTAATAAAAGGGATCTCCAATGGTCTCAAGATAGTATTGCAGCATTTGAACAATTTCCAATGGTCTCAAAATAGCAACAATTGTCATGATTTCCACAAAACTGAGCATGTTGTGACCAAACGCTCCATCCACCAGGCGGTTGATACTGGGGAGTGGATATGCGTCTTTAGGACAAGCCTTGTTCAGATCCGTGAAGTTGGTGCACATCCTCCATTGACCTTTTGGCTTTTTAACCAGAACTACATTGCCAACCATGTAGTATATTTGATTTTTCGAACGAAACCGACTTTTTTCAGTTTTTTAACCTCCACCACCGGTCGGGCTTTTCGTCTCTCTTCGAGCCAACTCTTCTTCTGGGCAAGCGGTCAGGCTTTTCTAAATATGGCTAGTTTGTGGAACATGACGCCCGGGTGTATGCCTCACATATCCGCTAAGGCCCGCATGAAGAGGTCTTTGTCTTCTTCGATCACGGCTATTGGTACTTGTTCGCTCTGCGGGTTCATATCAGTGCTGATTTTGGTCACCTACCCTTGATTTTTTCCTACTTGTAGGTCATTAGTTTCTCCTTCTTGCTCTATGTGGTCGTCCATATTTGTTGGCCAATGTAGTTCGGGTTATGCTACTAGTTAGGGCATCATTTTCAATCTAGTAGAATAACATTCGTGCGCAATTTGTTGGTTTTCATAGACCGTGCACACTCCTCCTCTTTTACATGGACCCATTCGCTATTCCACACGGTTTCTTGTCCTCCACCTTGTGATTCTCTGTTCCAGGGGGTTCCGCTCGGATCTGATTGCGAAAGTCCTTTATATCCTCCATGTGCATGAACTGAGCGGTTCTCTCCCTTAGTTCGTCCTCTTGGCCGGTTTCTTGCTGAGCTTATCAGCAAAAGGCTCGGCTTTCACCAAGGTAACCAAGTGGTGCATGGCTACCTCTGGTAACAAGTTTTTGGTCTTCATAGAGACGTTGTTAAAGCGTTCCATGAAGTTTCGCAATGATTTGTCTTTGCCTTGTCGGATGTTGACGAAGGCCATTAAGGTGAGCGCGACTGTTCGACTAGCAACAAATTGGGCTCTGAATTTAGCTTTCAGGGTACAAAAACAATCAATGTTGTGTGATGGGAGGTCGAAGAACCATTCCAATGCGTCTCCTGTTAGAGAAGTAGAAAAAACTCGACACCAAATGGCGTCACTTGCAGCATAGAACATCATTTGATTCCTAAAGATTGACATGATGGTCCAGATTAGTGATTCTGTCGTTCTTCTTTACTTTCGGCAACTTCCACCGCTCGGGGAGAGGGGTTTTGAAAGATCTCTTGGTTGAAGGGACACACCGCGAACGGGTCGATAGGCGCAATTGTTGGGTTATAACCCTAGCTTGCTCTAGTACTCGCATGAACAATTATGGCTTGTCCATGTGGCTCCTTGATAGATTCTTCACGAACGGTAACGATCGGTCGCTCTAGGGTTTGCATCGCAAACATACTTAGGGTTGATGGCACTGAATTTTGCCTGCTCTTTTCTTGCCTCATTCTCCACTCGGAGTTCCCTCAAATCTTTTTTGTATTTGTTTTGCATGTCCTCCATCTGTTTTTGCATCCTTCTCATCATTTCCCTCACTTCCATCTCATCGCTGTGTATCTCTTCTCCAGTGACGTTGCTCGTCATGTTCCTTGTAGTCATCATATGGGTTTTAAGGTAATCTCTCGACCCCACATTGGGTGTCAAAATGTTTCGGGTTAAAGGGGGCGAGCGTTCTCCTACACAACTTATCTGTCATTACTCGTGATGTTCCTCAATGCCAAGGTGTCATGTTCGTTCAAGACTGATCAATTGTACTGGCTAAAGATACTCTGACGCTCAAGTCAGTTCAATGTCAAATGGTTAAGCGGATTAAATCAGTCTTAAATATGTATTTAATATACCAACCACCATACTTTTGACCTCTATTTATAGTGTTCTTCAATGTTCTTCGATTAGGGACGGCCTAATAATGGCCAAATTTCCCTTAATCATGTTTATGGTTTTCCTTTAACATAATCTGTTCACCGACTACCAGGGTGATAATCTAAGAGCTGAAATTTAACGCACACAACCACACGGGTACCACGAACCTCTATGGTAATTTCTTGAAGTTATTGAGTTTGCTAATTTGGACGGTCTCTAGCGTAATGGCACAGTTTGATTATGTCAAGATTCATGTACATAAAGGAAACTACAAATGGAGGAAACCTCCACTTGCCCAAAGCATAGCTTTTCTTAACAGAAAATCAGTTCATCACCCTGTCTCCCCTGTCTCATGAGACTTATAATTAAAGTATTCTCCCACGGCTAACAACCTCCTCACTACTCTTGCCAACTCTGTTTTGTAACAATTTCTCCACTTACTCATGCCACCTCTGCTTGAGGATTTCGCTTTCTTTTGTGCACATTACACCTTGCATACCTTAGGTGTCTCATGTACCTTGTGGACCAGTGGCTCTTTTGGCCCATAAACTTCTTGAGCTGCAACATTCCGGTTGAAGTTAGCCTAGGGAAATAATTCAGTGGAGTCCACTTTACCTTGAGAGCTTCGGGAAGAAGTTTCTAATTATGTTCCTAATCAGGTTTCGGCTTCTTGCATAATAGCAGAATTAGGTGTTTGGAGTGTGTTGACCTGTTTGGGTTTATAATCCTCCGTTACATGAAAAAATACTCTATTTTCCGTTCGTAGTTATTATGACAAGTATGAGCTATTAGTTTTTCTTATCTATATTACTTTTTATGCATATGCATTTATATAAATATAATTTTGAAGTTTTAGGAAGCATTTTAGGATCTTGTTGATTTTTGCATCATCGAGTTACTAATCTTTTACACCATTTTTATCCTTCAAGTTTTTATGATAGCCGAGTTTGACACCATTGGACATGAGTACATGCCCATGCCATTAGTTGTTTCTTGTTTGATCTGTCATGTTTTTCCTTAATTTTTGGAGTATGATAAGCTATGATTGAGCAGAGGATTTTTTTATTCTCACAGATGGTGATGGTGATGCTGCTGAGGATTGCAAGGAGTCAGAAGAGTTGTCATCAAGGTAATTTTTTTCAGTGTGAAATATTGGAAACGATACAGTTTCTGAATTTTTTAAGTAAGATTTTACTAGCAGTGTCTAGTTTCCTAGACTGACACAATATATATGTTGAATTTTCTATTTTCTGCAGGACAAAAAGAATGTCAATAGAAATTGGACCGAGCAGCTTTGCTACAAGAAAGAAGAAAAGTAAGAACCATCACGCTTAGATTTGTTTGCAAGCCAAGTTTAGTCTAGAGAATCACAAGTCAATTTTTCGGTGCATGTATCAAACTATGTCAACCCACACTATTCGCACATGGGTACAAAATGCATTACCTATTCAATTTTTTCTTGTTTTGAGCAGCTGCTTTATCATCATATTTGTATCAGAAGTAGCATGAAATTGGATTAATTGTAAGTCTTAAAATTAAGCATGCAATCAATTGCAGGTGTGCTTATGATATTATTTAAGGTCAAAAGTTCTTTATGATGATCGTTCATAATTTTGTGTCCTTCACATTGACAGTATTTTTTTATTATTTATTGTTATTATTATTTGCAATAGTGATAGTAATAATTAACTATTTATAATAATTGTTTTAAAAAATATATATAGAATAATTTTTAATTCTTCAAAATCTTTTTACATCGACCATTCTTGAAAATTATGGCAGCTTTTACCCTGATCTACAGTTTTCTGCGTACTCCACACATGCTTATGATCTATTAAATATAAAGAATGCGACTAATCTGTCAGAAAAAGGTGGGATTAAAAATAAAAGTACCATTATCATAAAGCAATCCACGATAAAAATAATAAAATTTCTAAAGATATTTTTAGTGTTTAAAATTCGAAGTAACTTCTGTTTTGATTCTTTATTTCGAATCTATTTTAGTTACTCAAATCTAAAAAATTTGATATTGATGTGATGCAATTTATTTATTATAAAAAATAATTACCAATAGTATTGAAAAGTTAAAAGTCACTACACTATTAATCCGCAAATTCAAAATTCTGAGAACTAACTCTTTAATTAAAAGGTTAAAATTATTTTAAAGCAATAAAACCGGTAATAAGGAAGAAAAAGAAAAAGAAAAAAGGTCCATAGATATAATAAAAATATTCATCCATCTTAATTCCCTTTATTATAATTCAAAATATAGTTGCCTCCATAATCCACATATCTACATCATTGACAATAGCTTCAGAAACCAATTGCTTTAATTAAATAACTAAGAAAAAAAAAAGTGAAAATGAAAACCTGATCACAAACGGCGAATTTCCCTCTCAAACAAAATGGTAGCTGCAAAATGATTGACTTATGTGCACGCCATGGAGAGTGGATTATGAATTGTAAACGATGTTACTGTTTTCGTATTAACAAAATGAATGAACGCAAAAGAACGTGCGCGGTGTGGGGCTTGAAGAATAGCATATAAATGACGCCAACACTGTACCTAGCTTCATCAAACTCCGTACACTCACTTAGTATTGTTACTCAAACGCTCAACACCCTTTGTACTTTTAGCGTGTCACCATAATTCACCCACAATACACAACAAGCATTAAGCATTCACACATTACACCATAATTAAATATTAGCAACATTTTGGAGTATGTTAATAAATAAGTGAAACTAACTACCTTGTGATTTAACATGCCAAAAGGCAAGTGCAAGTTATAATGGTTGTAGATGGAATGAAGAAAAGTGTTAAAAAATAGATGGACCGTGGGCCCATAAGAAACGTGATTTACGGCTAGATATGGGCCAGAAATCAAGCAAGGGCAGAAGGGAAACCCATTCGTCAAAAGACAGAAGAAAAAAAAAAAGAAAGGGCAAAAGAATGATCACATCAAACATGATATTATCAGTGACCCTCCACGTGTTGACAACCCATCTCCTCTTGCACGTTACTTTAAATTATTTTGCAGGCTTTGCTCGGTATCTTGGTGGCAAAGACAAGTCCATAATAGTGAATGAATACGCACAAAACCTTTCATCAATACTTATCTTTCTTTCTTTAAAGAGAAGGGCCTATTCCACCACCAACAAAACCAAATCAAATCAAGAAACCCATATGAGGGCGTGCAAGCTGCAATTTCATCATCAATATTGTTTATCTGTTGTCCTTTTAAAATATATATGAAAAGTGTTTCAATCCAATATCAAGAGGATCGATAGAAACAACGACTGTATTTTTAAAGTATTGTTTGTTTTAGAGTATAAAGTTCTATCACAATTTTATCTTTAAAAATACCATAAAAAATAAAGAAAGAAAGATGTATTTAAAACTTCGACTCTCAAATAATATGAAACTTATTCGGAAAAACAAAATTTAAGTGTTAATATAATGTATTTTTAGTAACCAATAGAGAATTTGAATCACTCAATTTGTATCACACAAAAAGGACAACTAGGTTAAAAAAAAACATAACCAACACAAGACACATGATTGAATTGATTAATTGGGAGCATGGCATAGTAGATAATCCTTTAACAATAGGCTTAAATGGCAATAATTGAATTTGAATGGAGACAGAAGTGTGGTTGTTTGTTTTGTTGCTCCATAGGGACAAATCTAACATCCTTATTGGGTGTTGATTAAGAAGTGAGTAAGTAACCAAACAAAACAAAACCAATTAATAAGACGCAACAACCGCCACCGACCTCAATCTCTGCCTTTTACTTGCACCATTTCTAGTACTAACCACTTCACAATCCTACGTTTCTTACTCCTATAAACCCTCTCATATGGTAAAAGACAACAACTTAGAGCGTCAATTAAGCAAATAAAAACCATGCTATCTATGAACTGTCACCAACTCACTCATCTCTGAAAAGACAGCTATGTTTATTCCCTTTTGAATTTCAGCCACCCACGATGCACCAAAATGACCTATTATGCTTCCCAAACCATTATTATTATTATTACAACAATCTCAAAGTAAAAATCCATTCACATTCACAGTGAAATGAAATGTTGCCATGTTTATGATACTTAGTGGCAAAGTAAGTGAAAGAATGATTTTGGGTTTTGGATTACATCGTTTGATCTAGCTACATAGGTAGCCACACGTGACTAAGAGTAGATTGAAACATAGAGGGTTGTTTTATTTTATGTGCTTGCTTGCATAAGTTGCAAAAACCAAATGAGTGAAGATGAACCCTAGTGTGTGTGTTACCCCACATGCTCACAAAGGTTGCGATTGGGTCTTTCAGCCTGAGGTTTATCCCTATTCCAAGACCCATCTCATCTGCCATGTTAGTATTCTCTGTCACAAACTTTATAGCTGTATTCCACTACCTCACCACCAGTCAACCACTTCGATTAATATAACAAAATCTTACACATTTTTACGTAGGATCATGTCACGCATAATTACCCTTTTCTTCATCTTCTTCGTTTTAATTACAATTACCACACTTCTTTTTTCGGCTGGACTATACTATGTTGCGGGTTATACAATTGGCCGGTGACAGAGGTTAGGTGGACAAAGTCACAATCTAAGTGGGATTCCATATTAAACAATTGCTAAGAGAAGACCAAGTGGGTTGAGTTATAATCGTGATGTTTGGGTTATTGCACTCTTAAGTAAAAAGAATTGCTTCTTAACTAAGAACTATGATTTTGATTTAGTGATAAGCACTTGATCCTAACAATTGGTATCAAAACTAGATTACGTGTTCAAAACTATGTTCACTAAGCCCATAAAAAATGTTAAAAACTTATTTTACCATCCAAAATATTTATTTGCTTTCTGTGTCTGTTTCAAATTTGTAAGCTGATCTGGAAAATAATAATGTTAATAATACGTGAAATTTCAAAAGGGCACTTGCAATAAGAAAATAAGAAAAACAAAATAGATGTGCGTTTTCCCTCTGCACCAAAGGAGACATGTGGAGAAAATTGTGATGGAAAAAAAAAAGTATTTGTTGAAGGCTTCTATTGATTCTTAAACAAGCAAGTACAACAACTAGTTAACTGCATAATTTATTAAGCTGATGTGTTCTTAATGCTATATAACGTGCCGTCCATAAATCCTTTAACTGTTATTCATTAATTGTTTCTTTTATTACAAAACACACTCATAAGGTCACTCTTATCAGTTTTATTTTTTATTGATCGTAAATGAATATAATCATCATTCTACGCTTATTTGATGAAACAAAGCACTTATTACATATGATTGTGGTTTGGTTTTCTTGAGATAGGTTTATAAATGATTTGTTTACTGGTTTTACTGATAATAAAAATGATTTTTAAAAATTTCATTTTCATCGTATGTTTTGTATACATTTAAATTGTTTATTTTTTCATTTTCGGTAAAATATGTTGATGTGTCTGTTCTTAAGAGAATCATGGAAAGGAGGGTAGCGATCTATGCTACCCTGTCGTGTGAGTATACATAAATTCATTAAGATTCGCATTTCCTAATGAAAATCAATATCCCGTTACCCGTACAAGGCCAGATTATTTTGATACTCCGTTAAGCAACAATAATGCTTAGATGATCATGTTGTGGAAAAAGTGTTAAATAACCATACATTAAAAACAATGATAATAATTATGATCAATGGATCTAGCTTAATAAAATAATCATTAAAATTGTGCTATAGATAGGAAAGTGGGCATATTAGTATTTTAAATCAGATATAAATTAACATTAAATAAGAACTATAGAAACAATTATTTGCTTCAAATAAGCATAAAATTTGAAAAGGAGAGATATATATATAATAATGAAAAGTTTGACCAGGTCAAAATCAGAAAAGAAATGTCCCAAATCAAATCACGAATTTCAAAATGACAACTCTTTAGATCGGTTTTTGGATAAAAATAATAATAAAATAAATAAAAAGGGGCGGGAATGCATATGAAGAGGGTAGTAACCGAGACGAGAGGGTCCTAACACTGGATTCAGAGAGGGACCCATCAGAGGTACCCTCCCATCTTCAACCAGCATCCCCTGTCCCAATGCTTACACCTTCATCTTCCTTTCCTTCTGCTCTTCTTCCCTCCATTTACTTGATAATGACCTTTCAAATTTACTTTCTAGTGAAAATATCTTTCCTATTTCAATTCCAATATGTCCCACACAGTATCATTAACCAGTACTCTAGTATCCTTTTTTAATTAATTTTTTTGCTTTTTCACAACTTTACTTTTAAAAGAAAATAACTACTGGCATTAGCAATACTCAAAAATTAATACCAGTCAAACATATTGATGAACCCATGCACAGTGGCAGCACAAATTCTATAAGAAAATCAAGAAAGGCTTAAAATGCAAACTCTGAACAGGAGGATGATAGAGATATGGAGGATAATGGAATTACACAACAGTTGCCTTTACTACATATAGTATACCTTATTACATACTATTCTATAAGGAGTAAGAGCTTTCACAAAGAGTTATGGGCAATCTTCCAACACTTTTTCTGCCAGCTAGACATGAACCCTCTTCTAACGCACCAAGCTCTTTACCCTTCTTCCACAACATTAATTTTAACATGGAAGAAAAACAACCCCACTTATTACAAAATAATAAATATATTCTTAATCAGAGATAAAACCCGTCCCCTAAAACTGCTATCTTTCACTGTTTCTTCAACTAACAGATCCCAAAGCTGCATCTCTCACAAAAACCGGATGTTTATTGCCACTAAACTACCCAAAACACATTCTTGAATCTCATCTTTATATTATAAAATTTAAACTAATAAACTTCCCTACGAATTTTTCACTAGCTTGCTTTCTTCGCCGAATTAAACTTTTGGAAATTGAATCTTTGTTTGAACTATCAGATTAGTCAGTACGTCCATTCCTGAGGCAAGCGAAGTTCATGGTTGGCTGCATCCTCTCGCCGCATGTTGAACTTCTGTTGCAGAATCAGAGCGTTTCTCTTTGCTAACAAAGCATCTACAAGAACCCCGAACTCAAACAGGTTAGCAGGGGAAGAACTCAAGTTTACTCCAAAATGTTTTGCTTAACTTGAAAACCCACTTACCATAGTCCGCCCCGAATGCACCAGAAAAACGTTGTTGGCTAGCGGCATTGATGTCATCAATGTTGAGGTTCAAAGCATGGATAACCTTAGCTGGGACCAAAACCGGAGCAGCACAACCTGTTACAAAACAAAAACAACAATCAGAAAACCGCTAAATCAGCAGAAACAGTGCTTAGTCAAGGGGGTTAAGTAAATTACCTGTTTTCTTGCGAGATTCAGGGGGAGGGGCCCCATACTGACGAGGCAGGAAAACCCCTGTTCCAGCACAACCCCTTTTGTTAACACCGCCAGATCCAGCTTGCAAACCGGGTCGAGACCCGGTTCCGAAATGCGACACCGGCTGATTCTGTGGCTTCACTTGAAGAGGACGGTGCCATGCAGAATGAGGCAAAGCGCGTGTGCAGTTCATAGCTTCATAGTCACACCCAAACTCACGCAAATCACGGACTCTGTTCTGAACTTGTGGCTGGTGCTGCTGGGTCACCCAGGCAACCTTCTCTTGCCTTCCCCAAACCGAACCACACTGCTGCTTCAGCATCTGCTCCGGTCTCACCTGCGGGTACCGAGCCTACGCAAGGAAAACAAAGAGTAAACACCCGATTTCAACATGCAAGTTCTTATACGCATTTTTACAAACAACTTGAACGCGTTTGTAAATAACTCACCTGTGGACCGCCATGGTTCACGAAAAACGCATTCTCCGCCACCACTGCCGGAGAAACACCCCCAAAAACTCCCCCGTTCTGAAACTCAAACTTCGAAGAGACTTCATCGTTCATCCTCAACCTCGCAACTTGCCCTGCGGCTGCGTACAGCACATCCCACGCATCATTCGTCGCCTTAAACGGCGTCGTCGTTGGCGACGGAACACGAGAAGACCCGTTCGGACTCCCGTCGCCGGAACCGCCACTCCGACCAGACCAGCTTCCGATACCACTCAGTATAGACTGAGGCGACCCAGCCAAACCCCGAGCCTTCATTTTCTGACTCTGCAAAAACCCCCAGAAAAACAAAAAACACCGTCAGTCCACCGGAAAGAAAAAAACAACAAAACAAAACAAAACCGCACGTTCCGGCCATCATTTACCTCAGCCTTGTCACCGTTGCAGATTGGAACAGTGAGCAGTTGTTCCTTCTTGGTGTCATAGAGCGATGCATGACTGAGTCGGCGAGTCAACCCGGCGAAGAAGTCCTCCTCGTCGCTGCTCTCAGTCCCGGTCGAACCGGACTCGACCGGTTCGCCCCCGGGCGAGTGAAACTCGTAGGGAAACTCGGACGGGAAGCCAAACGCGGCGTCAAACTCAGCTTCATCCATGGGTGAGAGAGTGAAGGAGTGAAGCAAAGGTTGGAAGAAGGAAAGACGCTTGAGAGAAGAAAAAGTAAAAAAAGCGGTATGAAGCCGTTACGAGTTACGAGGGTAATGAAGGGGAACGAGGAAGCTGAAGTTGCTGGTTGAGGAAGATTTAATAATGACCCAGCTGTGTGTACAGGGTGGGACCCACACTGCGAATGAAAAAAAAAAAAAAAAAAGAGGGGA
>Ga0214544_1006660_pt1 | contig 21048 bp, 16 predicted proteins | sample CNSS3metaG_FD_160074 | JGI IMG/M metagenome (GOLD analysis project Ga0214544, IMG submission 160074) | Root nodule microbial communities from cowpea collected in UCLA plant growth center, Los Angeles, California, USA - CNSS3 | ecosystem: Host-associated > Plants > Roots > Nodule | place: USA...
TTACTGTTTTACTACTGTTTATATAAGAAGATAGTAAGCAGAATACAAAGAGTCAAGGCCCAGTCCTAACCCTAACCCTAAAGAAAGGATCCCATACATGATAAATAAAATATTACATCTCAACAATGACATAGGTTGAAATGAAGTTTGAAAACAGTATGAATAGTTCTTTAGTGTTTGTTCAACAGAAAATGGAAGCTACATGTTTTCTACCACCCTGTTGGAACCCAGTTTTCCCAAAGGAAAATTAAATGTTTTACACAAAGTCTGTTGCAGATGAAAATGGAAAGAGGTTTAGCATTCCATGTTGCAAAATATGCTTAGTGATATGGTCATTGACTTCTTGCAGTAGACTTAAAATATTAATTTTGGCTTAAAACTTTATCTTGGTTGGATCAGTTGTTAGGGAATATAAGCATACAAAGTTGTGCTTTGAAAAAAAAATTATTGCAAATATCTTCTCACTCAAGTTATCTCCAATTTGACTATCAACTCCAAGCCTGATTATGGAGCTATTTATTTTATTTTTGGCTTCCCTTGCCTCAAATTTCTCTGTATTCAAGTTCTACAGGCATGAATTTATCATCTATCGTTGGTCATATATATATATGTGTGTGTGTGTGTGTGTGTAGTTATATGTATGTATATATGTCTTAAATATCTTAAATGAGCATCCCTATTCTTCAATTTTATCTGCTCTTGTTGTAGGTCATTAATGACTTGCTGGATCCAATTGGGCAGAATCTAAGAATACGAGAGGATGCTCAGGTATTTATATTTATTAATTAATATTGGTCTCAAGAGGTCGTCATTATTTATTTTCGTTTTTTCATCTCACAAATAGCTTATCCAAAAGTCTTTTGAGTTTCTTGTTTTTGGAGCTCACTATGTTGTTAGCTTTGTGCTCTCACTGTTAAAAGTTTTACTTTGGTGAATTTTACTTGGCCAGTTTACCTTCAACTTTCCGTATGTCTGATCTTTGATTGTTGAAATTATAAGGTTTAAAAATGGCGGAAAGAGAGATTTGAGACTTTGAATAATAATATATCAGATCAATATGGTGTATTCTAATATGATTCTTAATTCTAGTAGTTGTAAGGTCCATTCACTTCTAATTCTTGTATGGACACATGTAAAACAATCCTAATTCTGCCATAAGAGATCCGAATCCAATTTCATATCTGTTAGATATATTTTGTATATGGGCTTCGGCCGAACCCTATCTAATGTTATTTTTCTTGTCGTAGACATCAAATATAGAAGGCATGATATGCCTTTTAATTGAATCTTATAATGAGACTACAGGTATATGTAATGGTGACAGGGTACTTACGTTGAAGGAATCAAAGAGGAAGTTGTGCTATCTCCTGCTCATGCCCTTTCTTTAATTGCTACTGGGGAAGGTATGATAAACTTTTTAGCGTTTTTCTTATCATTTTAAATCATTGGTAGCATGCACTTCTTAGTTTTTCCCTTACAATAGCCTTACGTTCTGCTCCACTGAAACATGACCGTCCTTTGCTCTTAAATTTTTCTGCCTCCTGCAATTTTATGATCTCCTTGGAGTTATTTATGGTTGAAATATTTCCTTTGTTCATGTATTGTTAGATTCTTGTTTATTCTAATTCATGCATTTTAATGTCTTGTTTCTGAAACAACGCAGAGCATAGACACGTGGGTTCAAACAATTTCAATCTTGTTAGCAGTCGAAGCCACACTATTTTCACCTTGGTATGTCAAGACAATCTCCATATGCTTAAGATTTAAATGCATGCTTCTTTGTCATTTAAAACTCCAAAAATTTTTCTAGTGGGCTTAGATTTAGAATCTGTTAAACATTTTTATGTTTACTAATATAATTTTCTATGTTACCAAAAGTCTTATGTAAATTACCTGTCTAGATGCATTAGTATTGTAGTAGTCTGGCAGCAGCAGCTGAACATAGGTGAATGTGTTTGCATTTGTTATAATCTTCTACCTCTTGAATATTTTGCAGCCTCTGGACTCAATGTTATATAGTCAACTTATTAGTGTATTTCCATAGGTAATATATTATTAAATGTACAAGTACTGGAATGCAGTCATGAATATTTTTAGTGTCAAAAGTATTTGACACTGACATGGTGACTATTTTGAGGTGCCCGTGCTTATGGAGTAAAAGAACTGAAGTTCTGAATCTTAGAGAATACATCTGTGACAAGAAAGAAGATTAAAAACGAGAAGAGAAAATGTACTTTGTCTCAGAAGTTTCATATTTTGGGACATTGATATGGATTATGGGGCAGCTGCAAGTGGAGATAAACATAACAGAATTGAACCAAGGCGTAGTAAGTGTGAGAGACGCAAAACTTGGAAGTTATTGATCCAAAAGGAGAGAAACAATTAAGTGTTAGTAACTGCAATATGGATTTCATATATATAATAATTTGTAACCGTATAGGGTGCGGTGTGTATTCTTGAAAATTCCTCCCTCTGTCTTGTTTCCTCTGATATAATGTATGAACTTCTGTAACTCTCTCTGGTGCTATTAATAAATATATAGAATTCTCCCTATTGAGCAACCACTTTGCATCTCACTTCTTCTGGAATATAACAGACATGTCAAAAGATTATGGAGGATTCTGATCCTTAGAACAGAGGTTGCTTGAGAAATTGCTTCTTAATTCTTAACACAATCCTTCTTATCAATACTATTAGTGATTGAGTACAGAAGCTATTAACCAGAGTCGTAATAAATAACAATCTAAATTAGCATTGTTAGAGTCCCATCTAGTTAATGTTGCTTTAAGCTTTTGGTTGTTCAGATGCCACACAAAACAAAGAATTCCTGACAGATGTAAGATGCTATAATCATAAGAGGAATATAGTTTTTATTAAATGATTGCATTGAACATTCTTCTTTTTAACCTTTGGAAACACCTTGTTAGGACTTGATCAAAAGAGGAGAGTCTATAACCCAAAAGATTAGTTTGTTAGGTGGGAGAGCGTTAAGGTTCAAGTACTTTATGTGAGACTCGTAACATTGTCATCCCTTTTTTATGGACAGACATCCACAATAGCTTCACTTTATCAACATTGACTTGGTGATAGTCCTTTTCGTCTTTAGAAGACTTCACTTATACCTATTTGGTTTGCACTTTGACGGCCCATGTATACAATCTTTCCATAGCCCAACTTTCAACGAAAGAACCAATTTTTTTCTTAGAAGATGATGGTAAGTAACCAGCCAAATTGACAATACATTAAGAAAATTAAGTTTTGGCATGTATCAGATGTTCCTGACTCAAAAAAGCTCATATTATTGGTGTGCACTAGTTACATTACCTGTCAATTAAAAGATCTAAGTAAATATTATGATATAGCCTTTTTTCTTTCACTTCCTTATTTGCATTCTTCTAAGTTTTAAACTAATTTTTGTGGTTGCAGATCTCTATTATTTCATGAATTGGTTAATTTTGTATGTAGCTAGCTATATAACACAATTCATTATGAATCTGTTTTTCATCAATCATAATTGGGATTGTACTCTATCATTGTTTCTACTTTTTAATGTGGCTTATGCTGTTTTATTGATTACATTGTTTCTATTAGACTATTGAAAGCAGTTCGCGAGGGGAAAATATAGGAGAAGAGGATGTGACATTGTCCCACCTGGTAACACTCACAAGACCAGGATTATGATTACTATATTGTTCCAGTAAATACCTCCATCGTTTTGTTTATTTCTAAGAGCTCCTTCCCCACCCCCCTACCCCCAACTCCTTTTCCAGCACTTAATTGATCTTGCAGGTTCAGAAAGTTCTAAAACTGAAACAACTGGTTTGCGGAGAAAAGAAGGTTCTTATATAAATAAAAGCTTGCTTACTCTTGGAACGGTAATACTATAGTAATGTTTTAGAACTTAGTTTTCCTCTTGCCCTGTTTTATGCATGACACTGTAGTTATTTCAAAGGACAGGTACTGGACATATTTATTGTGTTTGCTTTTGAGGTTTGTTGTGTATTTGTTGATTTAGGAGAAACTATAGGTGATCAGTTACTATAGGACATAGTAATTATTAGAATAGGTATTAAATGTAGGTAGAAACTAGTTGTATTGGAAAACTGCTATATGAACTGTACCTGTCTTTGTACCTTGGTCTCTAGTTTGATCTTTGCTCTTCTCAGTACTCTTTGTATCAGAATTCTATCAATATAAATATGAGAACATATGAGAGGAGTGATTAAGGTCTCTCGAATATAGTCTCTTTTATTTATCAACTGTAATTAATTACAAGTGTGTTGTTAGAAGCTGTTGGATGATTTTATAGATCTTTTTGTAATGATTACTTTAGGGTTAGAATTCTCTATGTATAGAGACTAGTGTATCAATTCAATAAAATTCTCTCATTTAGTTTAATCCTTTTCAATTTGGTATCAAATCTCTTGATCTTGGGAGCTCTCCTTCCGCATTTCTTTCACATTTCTTCATTGTTGTCTTAGCTGTGGGTTGCCTAAAGTGCGCCCAACTTGTGTTTCACGACCATTGTCTCTACCACCACTGTTGCCGTCACTCCGCCATATCTTTATGGCCGTTTGCTTGCATGCACAACATCTTTCTTTAGAGTGGGTTTTATGCACCACTCATTTCTGGTGCATCTGGCTACAATTCCCACCGCAGCTTGCTTTGCCGAAGTCACCTTGAGGTGGTGGTTCCAAATTTGCCATTGTTTTTCCCTTTTGCCTCAGGTTGCATGTGTTTCCTTGGAGGAGCACTGATCATGGGGACATTATTATATTTATTGGTCTTTGATCTTTTTATTGTATTAAACAAGGGAGCTGATTTTGTTGGCATGACAACTCCACTATGGAATGTTCTTCCACATTTGCTTGATTTGAATGGTTGAAGTTATCTTCAATGGGCTCAATTTATTAGGCCCACGTTAAAGGCTGGAGGTAGTTTCAACCATACTGAAGGAGAGGTCATATCTAAAGATAGCCCTAATTTCCTAATCGGGGACAATGATGACTCAAATAATTACATGGCTATGTTGATCCATGACTACATGAATCATTAAAAAATTATGTGTTCTACTATGGTACTTGTGAAATTTGGGAAGACCTTGCCAATACTTATTCCATGTGACTAGACATATCTACATCTTAAGGTAGAAAGTAAGATCTTTGGTGCAAAGTTGGGTGCCCTCTCTATGGCAAAATATTATGGAATGTTGAAGGGTTATGGGTTGAGTAGGACCAATATCAAAACTGAAGCTTGAAAATAATGGGAATATTGTAACTCTTGCTCTGTTTATTGAACAATTCAGGATATTGAAGTTCTTATCAGGATTGAATCCTGAATACGACCTTGTTAGGGAACAAATTCTTGGGAAGGAAAGACTTCCTTTTCTTTTTGAAGTATTTTGCATAGTTCGAGGTGAGGAGACTCGTTGCATGGTCATGATGAATGAGTGTTCCATTGAAAGAATTGCCATGCTTTACGGAAAGGTTTCCAAACCTAGAACTTCAAATCTTGGGAACATGAAACTCAGCTGAAAAGGCAAGGAGGATTGTGGTGCTCTCATTTTAAGAAATTTAGCCACGTTAAGGAGATTGCTTCAAGCTACATGGAAAGGAGAAAGCTCTCATTTGTCTAGTAGAACTAAAAGGTCAACTCTCGAGAAAGGTTTATCAAGCCTTTTCAGATTTTGAAAATTCTGCCAGGACTTCTTCATCCTTTTCAATTGAAGAACGAATGTCTGCACTATATACTGAAATTGAACGTCAAAAATCTCCATGGACTCTATCAATCAATCATTTTCTAGTATTTTCTTTCTAATCAGGACTGCTTAGTACTCCAATTCCTCTTTTAATGTTTTTGAAACTTTATGTAAAGACTCTTGTGTGATAGACCATGTAACCCCTCCTTCACCGCTTTTATCATCATATGTTTATGTTTCTATAACCACATTTTTTTGCCAATGGGACTCCTATGCCAAATCGAATGCTTTTATGTGTCCTCAACTTCAAGGAGAGAGTTCTATAGAAGTTGAGTCTTACGAATCTCTTGAATCATCTTTGCCCCTTTCATACAAGGATTGTGTCATACTAATACTATTCTTAGTACTCCTTATAGTTCTCCTAACACATCTTGTATGGATGTATCTAAAGTTATTCCTAACAAAGGCAACTTTGTTCCCAAGTTACCTCCAAAAAATTTGTCATCCAGCAGAGAATTTCTTCTGTATACAATAACTGTATACAATAACAAAAGAGACAAAAACAACCTAACTTAATCCAAGAACAATTCCAATAGTCTAAGCTATATACTCTTGATCCTTTTTAAAATCCCATGAATAATAATTGTAAACCTGAGCTTGATGACCTACCCATTACTTTGAGAAAAGGAACTCAGGCTTGTACCAAGTATCCTATTTATTATTTTGTGTTTATAAACACCTTTCTCTGCAGCATCATAGTTTCCATTCTATCAATGGTGCAACTAGAGTTCCCACATTAGTTCAAGAAGCATTGAAGGATTAGAATTGGATTCAAGCCATACATGAAGAGATGAGTTCCTTAGAAAATAACTACACACGGAAGATTGTTGACAACCGCATGATAGGAAGATAGTAGGATGTAGGTGGGTTTATAATGTAAAGTATAACTCTAATGGCACATTAGATCATTACAAGGCAATGTTAGTTGCTAAAGGGCATACTAAGACTTATAGTGTTGATTATGGGGAAACTTTTGTTCTGCCGAGAAAGATGAATAGTGTTAGAATAATTCTCTCATTGGCAACTTATTTTGGTTTGGAATTTCAACAATTTGATTTGAAAATGTTTTCTTGCATGAACATCTATAGAAGAAGTCTACATGCAGATTCCTCAAAGTTTTAAGTTTATTGAAGATTGGAATAAAGTGTGCAGGTTAAAGAAAGCCCTGTACTCAAGCAGTAGCTCTGTTCTTGGTTTGCTATACTCACTCAGGTTATGATCTCCATGGGTTATCAATAGAATCAACCTGACTATACTTTAGTCATCAAGCATTCCGTACTCTTGGTCTATGTTGATGACATGATTGTTGCAAGAGATGTTAAACATGAAAAACTTATCTTGAAAGAAAACTTGTTTCTTAGTTTCAGAAGAAGAATCGAGAAAAATTAAAATACTTCATTGTGATAGAAGTAGTGTACTTAAAGAAAGGTATTTTTTTATCTCCCAAAGTATATATGTTCTTGATCTTCTCAAAGAAATCACTAAGATTGATTGCAAGACCATTGGAGATCTTGTGAAACAAAACCATAGAATTTGGTATGATGAAGGTTCTACTATGAATAAGGACCATTATCAAACTTATGGGGAAGTTGAGTTACATAGCTTGCTCCATATTTGACATAACTTATGTTGTAAGTCAATATATCCATTACCCAAAGGAGAGACATTTACATGTTGTGAACTAAATCCCTCAATATTTGAAGGATATTATTGTTCAAGAGAAATGAAAAATTTAAAATGGAGGTTCATACTGATGTCACATGCAAGGGGTGAATGATAGATATTCATTCAACAACTTGAGGGGGAGTATATTGATTCAAGATGAAAAATAGTTGATAAGTAAAATAGGATTTTGTAATTAGTTACAAGTGTGCTATTAGAAGCTCTTAAAAGATTCTAAGATCCCTTTGTAAATATTACTTTAGGGTTAGATTTCTTTATATATAGAGGTTGATGAATTGTTTCAAAGGTCCATTTCAATAAAATCTTCTTAGTCAGTAGAATTTTTTTCAAGTGTACTAAATATAACATTAAGGTGAGGTTTACATCACATATATACTCTAAAATGGCCTTATCTCTAGTCGAAATGAGATTGGAAATTAATGGGTGGTCTGGTAGCGGGTAGAATGATATGTCCAACAAATATCAATTTGCTAGGATAGGCTTTTAACCCATGACCCTGATACCATGTTAATAACAATGAGAGAGAAAGAGAAGAGACATGTTTAACAAAACTGATTTTATTGAAACTGGACTTACAAAATTCTGAACATGTGTATATTTATACTACAAGATGTAGAGTACAGCTGTATATTATGGTCAACTGTTGACTATAGTTGACCATTGACCATAGTATAGTTAACCCTTAACTATTAGATAAATATCAACTATTAACTGTGTACACTAACATTTTCCTCTTCAGTACTAGCTTTGGTAATTTCTTCTTGAGTTTTATGCTTCACTTTCTTCATCAATCCTTTCTTCGCATTTACAAGTCCTTATATATCCCATATGTGCAGTGAATGATCTAACGAGTCCCTTTGTCTCTTAACAATTGTTTGGAGTACATCTCTGAGTCCGCAGTAAGTCTATGTTATAAGGCTATAAGGAACATGTTTTGGTTGCATTGCTAGTATTATGCTATGGTGCCAGCTTGTAGTATGCTCTACATGTAAAGAATATCAATGGATGTACTGATGTTTTACATTCTTATGGTGTGACACATTCCCAATATCAAATTTGGTTAAGTGAAGTAATTATCTCTATCTTGTTTCTGCATTGCAGGTGATTGCTAAACTAACAGATGGAAAGGCAACTCATATTCCTTATCGAGATTCAAAGCTCACTCGATTGTTACAATCGTCCCTTAGTGGCCATGGAAGGATTTCTGTAAGTGCAATTTCTCTTTAAATTTTCTGGCAGTTGTAATTTGTAAACATTTTCATCACCAACTAATGTTTGAAAATGAATATGGTTTGGTTGTTGAAGCTCATTTGCACAGTTACTCCCGCATCTAGCAGTAGTGAAGAGACACATAACACATTAAAATTTGCTCACAGGAGTAAGCATGTTGAAATTAAAGCTTCTCAAAATAAGGTCAGTTAATGTGAAAAAAGCTGATATTGTGATAACCTCTTGACACATTAGTTTCATACTATTTAACTTTTAGCTGATTTCCTGTGCTAGATTTTGGATGAGAAGTCTCTGATCAAGAAATATCAGAGGGAAATTTCTGAGTTAAAGCAGGAGCTGCAACATTTAAAGCGTGGCATGGTTGAGAATCCCAATATGGCCACATCTTCACAAGAAGATCTGGTTAATTTGAAGCTTCAGGTTTGTGCTGAGACATGTATCTTGGATCATCTAAAAAATGCCACTGTACTTGGTGGGAGACTTATGTGTCTTGAGTCTTAACCTAGTGATATCTTTATTCGGTATGGTGTTCTTTCATTCCCCCACATTAAGCATTACTTGATTATGTAATAGCTCGAAGCTGGCCAATCCAAATTGAAGTCGAGATTGGAAGAGGAGGAACAAGCTAAAGCAGCATTGATGGGAAGAATTCAACGTCTAACCAAATTAATCTTAGTTTCTACAAAAAATGCGATGTCATCAAGCATTCCAGAAAGGCCCAGCCATAGACGGAGGCATTCTTTTGGGGAAGATGAGGTATTTTCTTACAAGGGTACTTCAGTTAGTGCAGCAGTCAATTATATGCTTTGTAATTTAATCCTTTAATGTATAGACTTTCAATGGATGTGTTGTTTTTACATACACATTTCCTGTGTTTTAGAGTAAAATTGTAAACACTATTTATGATAATGACAGATGTTCATCTTCTTTGAATGCAGCTAGCATATTTACCAGATAGAAAACGTGAGTCCTGGATAAATGATGATGCAGGGAGCCATGCTTCAGTTCCTTCACCAGAAGAAAAGGATGATGTTACCAATTTAGATGAAATGGGAAAGGATTACAAAAGAAGCAAAAGGCGGGGAATGCTTGGGTGGTTGAAGCTACGAGTAAGTTATTTTCCTTTTTTATTTGAAATATATTATTTACTATGTTGAAATAATTGGCTAGCTGATTGATGAATTTAGAAGTTAATATGAATCTATAAATAAATAAAAAAAATCCTAATTCATAAATAATAGGTTACTAAAGATTGGGGACTTTTCGCCTAGTGTGGATTTGGATTTGATGATTGGTATTTGCTTGATCTAAATTTTACATGAACTTAGTACATTACAGTTGTTGTTATCCGACTAATAATATTTACCACCATGCAGAAACCTGATAATGTTGATGGATTATCGCCAAATATTGATAGTGAGGGTGCAAATGGATCACCTGCATCTGGCTCAAAATTAACTCCAACTAGAGTTATGCTTTATGACATGAAAGATTCACGCAGGAATTCAGTCAGCAGAAAGGATAATGCCCCAGCTATTAATTCTTTTCCAGGAAGAACTCAAGCAGGTGAATTATTCAGTTTAACTGTTGGAGGCCGTGAACTTCCTCCGGTAAGATCTCAAATACTAGTGATCAATGTTTTTGGAAAGATAAACATGATACGTGGATATTAAAATCCACGAATTTGTGGATGTGAACCAAAATTGTGCTGAATGACTTCCTTGCAGACTGGGACTACTGTTACAGATCAAATGGATCTTCTGCGGGAACAAGTGAAAATGTTGGCTGGAGAGGTGGCCTTCTGCATTAGTTCTCTGAGAAGACTGTCAGAGCAAGCTGCTAACAAGCCTGAAGATATCCAATTACAAGTGAGGTTTCTACTTGAGATTGACAAATAAACAACAATTTTAATATTTCAGAGTAAAACTGTGTTGGTTATTTTGGGCTCTGACAGGAGGACATGCATAAGTTGAAGGGTGAAATTAGCCAAAAGAAGAATCAGATCCGTATTCTGGAGCAACGGATGATTGGATCCTTAGGACATGCACCAAGTAATAGCGAAATGTCACAGGTAACTAAATTAAAATATTCTTGAGAAATGACCTTGACTTTACTATGTCAGGAAAATAAAGATTTATTTTATCGATAACAATTACACCAATGGCATTTTCATAATAATAAAATTCTTTAAAATAAGGAAATAAATATACACCGAAATGAATACAACAATTCTAAAGATATTTTTTCCTAATTACTATGTAGATATTGAGAATATTTTTTTTCTAATAGTCTGCTATTTATAACACTTCCTCTCATTGTGTATGTGACAACCAGGCAGCATTACATGAAGTTTGGCTCTAATCATCAACATATACCAAAAGTACACAACCTTGCATTGATTTCTGTAGATAAAAAGCAGAGAGTGACATTTACTGCTTAGAAAACCATTGTTGTGGTGATTGTTTTAACCCATCGAATGCCTTATTCAATTTACAAACAACAAATTTGTCCCCCACTTCAACTCTAGGAGGTGTCATAAACTATTTCTTCAAGAAAACCAAACTTTGACTAAGTTGTTTGTTTCAGTCGTGAGGATCCCTGGAGATAACAGTGAGGGTGTTACTGGACTACTTTTGATAGAAATTTCTGTAGTTGGGTTTGGTTTGCATCTACAGGGCCCTATGGTCAACAAATGAGAACTTCAAATTTAATTCTCTTTTCTTGCCTTGTCTGAATATACTTCCCCACTTTTTCTTTTGGTTAAAGAATAAAACCTATCATGCCCAAAGTCTTAGTTGCGATTTCAGTAGCTTGTAATGAATGATACTTCGTTTTCGAATGGTTCTTCTTAGTGAAAGCTTAGTTTGCAAATTTTCTACGTATTCAAGACCTTCCTTTATTTATTTATTTATTTATTTTTCTAAAATAAAAATTGGGGTATATTTTATCGGTAAACATCAACTAACACATTACTTTATAATGTAGGCTCTATCCAAGCTTACCACTGAGCTCAATGAAAAAATATTTGAACTTGAGGTAGGTTGTCTTGTCCTCTAGATAGTTTCAGAATGGATTCATTGCATTTAAGTAGCACAAATCTCAGTAATATAGTGAGGCGTTCTAATGTTAATTGGGCATTCAGATAAAGTCTGCAGATAACAGGATACTTCAAGAGCAATTGCAGTTGAAGGTATATCACACAATTGTATGACCTTTTAAGGCGACTTGTTGCAATTCCTGACATTTGCTTAAATTCTACAGAATTCAGAGAATGTTGAGATGCAAGAGACAATTATTTCACTAAAGAAACAGATAAATTTCTTGGATAAAACCTCAACTAATTATCGTCATGCTGTTGATAATGAGACTGACTGTTCTAGAGACGTATTGGGAAAGTCTGATGAACCACAATCAGTCAAAAACTTGAATGTAATAGTTTCTCAAGTGCAGGAAGAAAGTAACGATTCAATTATAAATTCCGAAATTCTTATGCAGGTTCTCTCTCTCTCTCTCTCTCTTTTTCTGGCACCTTCTGCTGAAGGAAACTTAAATGAATAAATTTGGAACTGATTCCTACACGTTTTTGCTTGTTTGTGTTTCAGTTGGAGTGACAATTTTTACTATAAATTGTGCAGGCAGTTGAAATAGAGAATTTAAGGCAAGAGAATGTGAGATTGGCGGAAGAGAACGACGGGCTTGAAATTCAAAGTCAGAAACTTGCAGAGGAAGCTTCATATGCAAAAGAGTTGGCAGCAGCTGCAGCAGTTGAACTCCGAAACTTGGCTGAACAAGTGACTAAACTTACATATGAAAATGCAGAGCTGAGTGGTGATCTGGCTGCTGCAAAAGAGACACCTGGCAAGTCAAACTTGTCTCCAACATCTTATGAAAGCAAGCAAAATATTAAGAATAGTTTTCAACTAGACGGGAAATCAAAAAAGCGTGGGAATGAATTTCTTATTGAGGAGTTGCAGAAGGACCTTAGTGCTAGACTCCAAAGAGAAGCTGCACTAGAAGCAGCTCTGTCTGTGAAAGTCGAAGTAGAAGCTGACCTAAGAAGGACACTTGATGAAATAAAACACCAAAAACAAGATTTAGAATATGAGCTTACTAGTATGCAGAGAATGGTGTCAAAGATGAGAAAGTCTGGCACTAATGTTGAGGACAAGTCAACAGTTCATGTGCGTGATGATGTACAAACCAAGGTTAAAATTGGATATCCAACATCTAATGGGTACTCCCATAGGAAACAGTACAAAGAAGCTGAAACTTTAGGAAGAATGGAAGATATGATTGGATTAGAAGAACTAAGGGCTAATTATCAAAGAGAGAGAAGAAGATGCAAGGAACTTGAAAGTCATATTTCTATATTCAAGGTATCTCATTCTGATGATCTCATTTTATATTTCTTTGATGTTCCATGATAATATGAATGCATTGAGTGAATTTCTTGACTTAACTAAGGTTTGGGATGAGAAAATGAGTTTAGGTGACTGGTTTTTAGGAGAGACGATGAGGTAAGAGAAAGTTGGGAAAACCTAGACTGGAAAGGGAAGAACGATAGATGTATTCATGATTAGATGATTATAGTGGCTTAGACTACATTTTTGTGTTTGAAATTCAGACACTGAATTAGGGAAAGCGGAAATTTACGTGCGAAACACAATTTGCTTAAATATCTGGAATCTAGTAGCTACTCTGATGAGCTTTAGGTTCGTGTATGGCTGCGGCTAAAGACAATGGACCAGTAGGAATGATTAATGGTAAAAGAATATTGCAACCAGGGAGACCAGCTTCAATAAACCAAGTTACTAGCACCAGCCTATAATTTGCAACTAGTATAGAATATTCATACTCGATGCAATTTGACTTTCAACACGGTATAACAGTATATCATGAATTTGGTTTCTCTAGTCTTCTTTGAAGAGTAGGAATCAAAAATTGCCCAGAATAGTCATTTCCGTAGGTGGTCATGTTCTTGTTTTAGATAAGCCTGGACTTGGTTTTCTGATTTTCATACGTGAAGAAAGATCGGAAATGATATTACTTTTAACCATGTAATAGGGTGAGGATATCGCTGGTCTGGATGTTTTGGCTCTTGAAGAACTACAAAACCTTCACATTGAGGCAATAACAAAGATTTGCCAGGCAAAGGTGACACGTCTTACTTTTCTGCCTTTCAACAATAATTATTCATTGCCAAGTCTTATCCAAAAAATAATATTTTTCTGCTTCGCTTTAAGATTATAATATATATTTCAGGGTCATATTTTATGTTATTTTTTTTCTTATTTTCCTTTATATTCTGGAAATGTAAACACCAACTCCGTCGAAGATGTTGTTTCTGATATATTTACATTGATGATGCTAGATTGTATTATGTTTTTAAAACCGGCTTTCTAACGTACCTTATAATATCTGGAATCGCCTTTCTTGTACAACGGATTACTTCCTTTACACACTGTCTGTCTTGACATTTTCTTAACACCGGTGCTGAATTGGCAATACCTAGATATCGATATTATGAATTTTCATTGTATATGCTAAGAAAAGTCCTGTAAGTTAATTCAAAATTGTAGACTTTCATATACCAGTTCATGAAAACCACGTGATGTTTATGGAGGAAGAAAAATGAGCAACATGCTGTTCTTTTCTTTTTTAGCAGTTCTCTTTTAAGCGGTGTACTTGTCTGTTATCTTCTACCTAATATTATAATCTCTTGCGACAAATATATTGGTGACTGATGAATGTTATTTAACATCTTGCAGTACGCCTATCAAAACTTGTAGCATCTTGCTGGAGTGTTACAGACAGGGTATTCTAAGTGATAGCGATTTCTAAGCATACGCACTCCTGATTATTATTTTTTTATTTTAGGTGGTTCTTTTAACTTAATAATATGCATTTTTATTGCAGATATATTATACTTCATAGCTTACCAAAATACTACAACCACCTACCAATCATACTTGTGCTGGTGTATGGAAGCTGTGAAACCCTGTCAGCTAATTTAAGAGAATAACTTGTTGCTACTGATGATGGGTTTTGAGGCGCACGACTAAATGAAACTTTTGCTAGCAAGGATTGGTAACTGTAGCCTGTGTCAATTTGGTAGTTATCATTTACAAATTCAAAAAATGAAGCTAATAAAGCCCAAAATATTGTACTAAGGTGACAAAAGAATCTATGTATATATATGTTGTTCCACATGGAATTATAGATGCTATCTAATGTACAACTCATTGATCGTCTATATTTTCAAAAGATGCAGGGTAACCGTTCCCAAAGATACCCAAATTGGCTGCGTATGGGTGTGGAAAATCGCCTTCCAAATCACGTTCCACACTGTTAATGAGAAAAAAAAAAAAAAAACTCTGGTAAACACTTTGTTATTCAAAATTATATAAGAAATCATATAATGTAAACATATTACTTGGGAAGCCTATCACAATTTGAAGAAACCCATCCAATCTGCTGCTTCTCGTTGTCATAAATGACCATTTTATCTTGTAAAGAAATGTCTGAGATCGACAAAAAGGTGTATTGTCATAAAAACAAATAAAAAGAGAAACAAAAGAGGAATTTGTTTATATTTAACATAAGACATGTCTTACCTCCTATTATGTTGAGATTTTCAAGTCCAACTTCAGTGCCATCAAGAATCCCCAAGCAGACATTGCCATGTTTCTGCGAAAGTGCAGTATGTTAGCCTATCTCATTTGTTCTCTTAACTACAGATTTAGTCTTAAGCGGATCTCACAGTGATAATAAGATAAGCTTCTGGCGCAAGATGCATCTGCACATTCTTAGTTTTTGTGAAGCTAAATGCTAAGGGTTTGAAGTATTTCTTGACATCACTTAACGATTTGAAAGATTTTGGACCCTTCCAACAAATTGGAAGTGATGGATCATCGGTTTCTCTTGTCAACTGTTTCCCCTTTAAATCATCAGTCACCTGAATCATAATCAAGGATAATTAATTAACTGAAGATGGCTGACTAAGTAAGTATATGTAGGTCATATAAGACAATGAAATTGAGGCTCTCTAATTTCCATCTTACCAAATTTACGACAGCTTGATACGCCAGGGAGTTAAAGTATGTGTAAGAGCTCCCACTATCGAAGATAAGCTCAAGACCCTTAACTTTAGTGGCCTTTCCATTGAACAACAGTTCTGCTGGTCCTGAGCTGTAGTGTTTTCTGAAACAATGATTGTTTGCAAGCATTCATGAGTGGTTTTAGATATATTGTGTTTTATGTTAATTAGAAAAACATTGCATCTATTGTTTATTAGAGAAACATAGACATTGTTTATATTGGTAGATATTGTTGAAATTGTTTGTAACAATATTTTCTATTTACCACATTTATGTTTAGTTGCCATATATACTAGTATCACTCTTGATTATAAATATATTCACCCTATGTGTATTTTAGACACAAGGGAGATTAACCCTATACATTTTTCTCTATATTTTTAACAAGTGGCAATAGATGATGCATGTCTGACAAAAAAAAAAACATCTAAGAAGGAACAAATAACATTAATTTTAAAACTTACTCCGAAGAACTATGCAGCATGGATGTCCAAAAAATCCCTGAAGTGGGAACGGGATCATCTCCAAAGAATAAAAACCCTCCTCCTCTTGAACTTAGGCAGTGTCCAACTACATTGCGTATCAGACCCAAAGAATGAAGCTGAGTTAAAATGCTTGCTCTGCCATTGCCAAGGCCAAGAACTCCTGCTGTAGAAGGTGGGGATGTTGAACCAGAATACTTTTGATCATATCCACACCTAGTACCCATGCATCAGACAAACCAACTCTTAATTATTCACAAATCTTGATCAATTTTGTTCTGTTGCTCTATTTACTTATGCAAAATTTCACCATATTTTTGTTAGCATCGTAACTTCACCAATAGAAATAACTAATTATGTCCCATTAGAATAAACTCCTCTACAAACACTTGTAAAAGAAGACAATTAAAAGCTAAAATGAATTGAGCTTTTCTTATGACCTAAAATCAACTTATGCAGAAGTTAGTTTTAGCTAATGTAAGGTAAATCATTTTACCTGCTTATTTTCTTTCTCTATAAGCGTTAATGTATAAGTTTATACAAAAAGAACCCTAGTAGCAGATACAACCAGTAAACAAAACACTCACCCAAAGGCTATCTTAGGGCGCACCACAGAGCCATTGATGAATTGAAAATTAATGTAGTCCCGAACTAGCACACCCAGAGATGATCCATTATCTGCATACTCAACTTCATAGTCACATTGGTCATCTGGGGCAGCACAATAATGGTCTGCTGAAAAGTGCACTTCAGAACACAATTGTTCCGCACATTGCACAAGGTTGTGATTAGGTTTATAAAGTTGCTCACGTGGCTACAAAAATTTGACACCAGGTGAATACCGATTATGAGGAAAGAATTTAGAAACAGGCCTAATCTTAGTTTAAACATTGCATACCTTGGTGCAACCTTTACATGGTGCATCACACTGAACCCAAGTGATGTCACTACCCGAGTCTATGTCAAGGTCGTAAGGCTTAGCAGGATAGCCAATGTTGAGAATCACTGTGTAATGCCTGCATAAAGAAGATAAAGATATTTTTAATGGAACCATCATAATGTAAACTTAACATGGTTACCATGTCAGAATATCTCACATCAACTAGAGAGATAAAACCAATTTACAAAGTGAGAGTGTGGTAAACTTTACTTTCCAAGCTTGTTTGGGGGAGGATGTATTAGACTTGAACTTAGTTCTCAATAAACCAATTCACTTTAGAAATTCAACAACCATATTTCCTTGTGTTTCCCCCAAAACAAGCAGAAGAGAAAAGTGACTTATTATGTTAATAGAGATGGGGTCCAATTACCCCACCCTTCAAAAATAAAGGACTAGAAAAGAAAAATAAAAAGAAGTTAAGAGGCTAGTCACACCTACTTTTCACTCTGCTCAAACTAAATTATAAATTGAATGGTAGGTATAACTCAATGAAACAGAATATATGAAAAGTCTAAGATTAGATCAGGAATCAAATTATAAGAACTGATCAAAAGCAGAATCGCATTTTTTTTCCCATTTAAAAAAAAAGAAGAAAAGTAAACAGGTCAAGAATGTTTCATAAGCACAGCTCAACTTAGAACAGAAATAGCAGAACAAATTCGTCCAAGAAAAGGAAAACATTCAATCATACTAAATGAACACTGAGAAAGTGATTAAGAAGTTTGAACAAAAAATCACGATAGAATGAGAAGATACCCAAGAGGGTACACATTTCCTTGAACTTTGAAAACAGCTGAGGAGGAAAGGCGATGTGGGGTGGCGAGGTTCTTGGCTTTGTGGGGTTGATTGGCTGCTGAGAAAGAGAGTGGAAAAATATCAGAAAATAGAAGAAATAACACGAAAAGCGTGTGCCATGTTGTTCCCTTGCTTCTGAAATCCATAGTTGAAAAGAACTTTAGGAATGAAAAGGGGGAAAAAGGTTGCAATGATTCAAAGAAAGGTTGTCTTAGAAAGAAGTAAAGAAATGAAGAAAGAAAAGAAAAACGAAGGATTTTGGTTGGGAGACTGAAATGTAAAACAGCGCTCTCTGCTTTGCGGTGTCTATTTTTCTAGTTTGAGTTTTCTGTCAGGGGCAGTTGGCACATAACAACGTTATTTAATGATTTAGTTGGATTCTTTTAACACTTCTGTGTACTACTCATTGGATTATTGTTATTTTTTTTTTTTTGTGAATTTTAGAAGTTACTTATGAAGTTTTTGGTATAAGAATTTTTATATTCATAAACCATGAATATTGCAAATTGTGATTTCTAAAAGTAATTAGAACAGTATATGGTAGATAAGAAATACTTACATGAATTCCTTGAATATAAAATGATATTTTTTCTAGAATTTTATTTTTCTACCATACTAAATAATATAATAAGAACAATCTGATATTTACGTTGCACTATTTTATTATTTAAAAATTGTTTTTGTATTAACTGTGTATTATTTTAATTACTTTTGTACTAGCGAAGTTGGATACCGCTGACCTATAGTCCTATAATAAAATCAATAAACGGATAGTCAACTAAATAAGATTGCATAACAGTCTAGACCGCCTACTATAAAATGTCATATTGTAAAATAGAGCTGATAACTTCGAACTTAGGCCTCTCAGATGCTTAGAACATGGGCTCAATCCAGGCCCATAGAGAATCTAAATATTGGCCCAAAATGACTCAAGAGGGGCCCAGCCCACAAGAGGGGGCAAACACATTTAATGACACATATAATACGCTCGCTAGTATGCAGAATAGATTCCAAGCTCACTGTTGGCCACCTCAATGATGAGTTTCAAATTAAAGACGCAACTCTCCTCCAATACTATCACTTGGTCCACAACATCATGCAATCCAGTTTTGACAGGGTGCACATCTAGCACATCCCAAGAGGAGAGAATGTACAAGCATATGTACTCTCCAAACTCGCAAGTACTAAACTCAAAGGCAAGCATAAGTCCCTCCTGCAACAAACATTATCCGCCCCCTCAACAACAAAAATGTGCCTAAACCTGGGCCACATCAATAATTGGACAACTTCGTACATCCAATACCTCAAAACAAGAAACCTTCCACCCAATACCGACAAGGGATGGCTGGCAAAAGCAACACGATATACGATGATAGGTGATGAGTTATACAAGCGTGGATATTGACATCGACTATTTTACAAAATGGATAGAGGCTAAGCCATTGGCCACAATCATGGCACAACAAGTCCAACAGTTTGTATGTAAGGACATTATATGCCAATATGGAGTATCGCACACTATCATAATCGATAATGGCCGCCAATTCATAGATAAAGAGCTGGCCAAGTTCTACACCAAACTTGGAATTAAACACATCACCAACTTAGTGGAACATCCACAAACCAACGGACAAGTTGAGGCCGACAACAAGGTTATACTGGTCACGTTGTGGAAAAGATTAGATGGCGCAAAAGGCCAATGGCCAGAGGATTTGTTGGAAGTACTATTGGCTTACAGATGCACCCCTCAATTTTTCACCAACGAATCCCCCTGCAGCTTGGTTTATGAGGCAGAAGCAATGATACCGATCGAGATTGGAGAACCTTCCTTACGTGGGTAAGTATACGACCACAACCAGAACCAACAGAACCTATGCACCCACCTAGACCTGTTAACTGAGTTACGAGAAAAAGCGCAAATCCGAAATATAGCGGTAAAACAAAGGGCGGCCAAAAAATAGAACTGAAACCTATGCCCATGAACGTTCGTCAAAGGGTTTGGAGAATGACCACTAGTAATGTAATGAACACGGTTTGTAACCCTGGTGAACTCTTTTTCCTCACCTAACATTTTTTCCCTAAGAAGGGTTTTTGATGAAGGCTTATCTTGTTTTCTTTTAGGGTTATGAATATGGTGAAGTTGTTTAAAGAAAGCTTTTTGAAAATTCCCACTGGACATTAAGATAGCATGCTATCTAGATGTGAAGGTTCATTTCTCAAGCTCATGAAAGGAAGAAAAGAGTTGGATTCAAGTTAACACACAAACACACGAATTAAACAATACTTAAAGAACAAATGAAAGAAGAAGCATTAAAAATGGATAGCTTAGAAGATGAAGCATGGAAGAAGCACGCCACTCATAGGGGGGGATCTAAGCCAACCAAGCCCTAGAGATGAGTGATGGTGCCGCCACTTGCAAGCAAGATAAGGCAAAGGTGAGTTCACTTCTAGGAAGGAGAGCTCACGGGAAAACAATGGTTGAAACACAATAGTTTAGCAACAAAATGATCAACCCTTTTACAAGACAAGGAGCACCCTTTAAATAGGAGTTCATAGGGGTCCTTTAGCAATTACAAAAACATGGAATGGACTAACAAGCAAACCCTAGAAACCTAACACATGTGAATTCTCGACCAAGTGATGGATTATGATTGGTGGATGCATTCCCATGAGGATTCTAGGCCAAAAGAGGAAGGAGACCAAGTAGCCTTCAAAGGAATAAACCAAAAAGGCAAAAGGAGACAAGGTACATGTCTACTTTTGCTTTTGCTTTATGCTTTTTGCTTTCCTCTCTCTTCCACATCATCCAAGTGCTCCAATCATCATGTGCCACCTAGCCATGCTCTACTTTTCTTAATTACCTACAAAAACAAGACAAACAAGGATTAGCATCTTGGTTTAAGTTAATTTAATTTTGGTCAAAATGTCAACTTGGGTCAAACTAAAGAAATGCAAAACAAAGATAAAGATGATGGAATAGAAGACTCCCCTCTAGACATGCTTCTAGTGATCCTTCTTGAGGGAGCTTCTAAGGAGGTGGTGGTGGTGGTCACGCCTTCATCA